>Ga0056124_1000830_pt1 | contig 10641 bp, 6 predicted proteins | sample WorMetHEROISLAND_2_FD_70069 | JGI IMG/M metagenome (GOLD analysis project Ga0056124, IMG submission 70069) | Marine gutless worms symbiont microbial communities from Max Planck institute for Marine Microbiology, Germany - Olavius sp. 4 HERON ISLAND | ecosystem: Host-associated > Annelida >... | reverse complement strand
CAACCAGCCACGGTTCAGTTACATCACCTGCCTCTACCCGGCACACTCAAGGCATACCCACGCTTCCAACCAAGCTACGGTTAACACCGACCAACCAACCAACCACGGTTCAGTTACATCACCTGCCTCTACCCGGCACACTCAAGGGATACCTGCGCTTCCAACCAAGCTACGGCTAACACCGAACAAACAACCGGCCACGGTTCAGTTCCCGTCACTTCAGCCTGTGAGCCATCTACAGCATCTTGTCATCTGGTCTAGTAGCTGAACATGCAGAAGTATATTACTGCTCTCCATATTTCTATGTTCACTGCTGATTAGTCTTCGTCCCTTGAGTCTGTTTGAAGAAGAATTCCAGTGAAATGACAGAGTGATTGAAGTTGAGAGGGTGCTTTCCAAGCCGAAAGCAATTTGGTAGTTGTCCCTGTGCGCACCGATGCATATAACCGTTTGTGAAAATTTACATTTCAGTCCGGCAATCAGGTACACTCTGGTAGTTTCCATGTTGGTCAGGTCTCATATCAAATGGTAGCAGAAATCCAGCTGGTCTAAAGTTAGCAGAACAGGTTACAGGCTTAGCCTGGAATTTTAGCAGGAAAGATTGGGCCAGGTTGGGAAATTTGCAGGTTGTGTCCATAAGTGAACCGGATGTGTAACTGAGGTCTGGTTATTATACTGATGCCGCTGTTACAACCCAGTTCGCTGCCGTATGGTGTTGTATTTCATGAGCAGGGTTGGAAAAAATCATAATTTAAAAAAATCGAAAAAAATCAGATTTTTTTTTAAATCAGATTTTTTTTTATTTAAATCGGATTTTTTGATTTTTAAATTTTTTTGCAGTTTTCAGTGCTGTTGTGCATTGTTGTTGCATTAAACAATTTAAGCTGCATTGTGAGTTGCACGTTGCACAGAATTAAAGTTCCTGAACCAGTGACTATAAGCTAAAATCAGTCGTCGACGAGTTGAATAAGTTGAGTAATGGGCAGAATAAAACAATACACTTCATTCTGTTTGTTTACTTTATTATAATTTTTCATTGGTAAGTGAAATCGTCAGTGCGATTTAAATCACTCGATTTTTTGACGAAAAAATCAATTGATTTAAATCACTATTGAAATCAGTGATTTAAATCGCACTGATTTAAATCGGCCAACCCTGTTCGTGAGTATGTTAACAACTAACTGTGTTATTTATGATAGCTGTAGTACTATTGCATTACAGTTTACGGATCTCTTACAGTGCTGCAGCTGGTGTGTTGTTGTTGTTATCATTGATGTTGTTACATGCTGATTTGTGAGTAATTGTATTGACATTCTTTCCCGCACACATTCGTACGTATGTCATTTTGGTCGTTGCCATTGCGTATCGGATTGATCAATATCAGCATTCTAGTCAGATAGTCACTAGCTATATTTATTAGGATCCTTACCGTAGTAGGCATTATTCTAAGTTTGCCAACCAACATTTCAGGCCATGGCCTTGCAGTTGCAGCTCAAGTAGACGTGATCTGTGGTCCGTAACACTGAACGTGTCAACTACAAACTGCGGTATGTCTGCCGGCTGCACCGCCTGGCCGGTACAGTTGTTCACTGGCATGGACAAAGGATGGCCGCATAGTGCGCTGCGGTATCGTTAGTTCACGCCAATTAGCTGCCATTTCCGAGATTGTAAAGCGCTTCTGGTAACGAGTCTTTACTCATGTGTGCACTGTGCATCGCTGTATTAAGTACCGTTCTTTGTCTTAACCCTTTACTCTTAAAGACATGGAAACAGAGTTAAGCGCCACACTTGATTATTGCAGAGCTGCGAGACTTGGTTTGACTTATATACAAGGGCGTCGACCCAGACAAAAAGTAGGGGGACGTACATCAATCTATGCAGTGCATGAATATCAGACGTCTAAAGCAGGAGTGACGATAGCATCAAATTTTGGGTAACTACGACGCTTTTCTCTTTCCCTTTTGTTCTTTATCATCACTAATTTTTGTCCCATTTTCTTTAAAACCCGTTCTCCATTCGTTCTCTTCTCTTGAGTGCTGTAAGTTCTCCCAGTGGGTCCGAGCGAAGCCCGGCCGCTAAACGTATTAAGTGTGTTTTATTATGCATTATTATGTTTAGTGGTTGTGCTAAAACATAATTATTCAATAAATCCTGCAAAAAGTAGGGGGACAAAACATCTTACATCCCGCCTACTTCGAGAAGTAGGTGGACATGTCCCCCTGTCCACCCTATAATGAACGCCCGTGCTTGTAGATAGATAGTTTATATGTATACACTGCGTTCATTGCTTGTCATTGAGTCTTTATATCGGATGTTGTTATTTTGCAGTAAGTTGTTCTACATTTGTGATATCTCCATCTGTTGTGGTTGTTGTTGTTGTTGTTGCTATAATGTATTAGTCATTAGATTCTCATCGTTATACATGTGAGTAAAACATCGTCTCCGAAATGACCTAAACTGTGTCGAGTGGGACGTTAAACCTTGCTCAACCGAAGGAGAAAATCATGCAAAATCCCCCTTTGCATTGACTGTTTTCTAGGGTAACAACAGTGGCGTAACTACGTCTGAAGCGCCCTGAGGCAAACGTTTTTAGGCGCCCCCCACTCCACTGTTAATCTATACTGAACCAATATCTAAATGTGGAACCAATATCTAAATGTGGAATACACAAGGTTCCTGTCATTTTGCTTGTTCATTAACTTCTTTCTCTCTTTAGAAATTCGGCTGAATTCTGCCGTGCAAAGCAAACAATCTGTCGACCAAAAGCGCCCCCTGCCGCTTGGCGCCCTGAGGCAATTGCCTCACTTCGCCTCTCCTAGTTACGCCACTGGGTAACAACAGACTATATTTCCTCGTGGAAATGTAGAAGAGACCGTGATGCCGGTCTTTGGCACAGCTGAAGCGTCTGCCAGTACTGAGAGCTGTTCAAACATTCTTCTTTACCATGTCTTTGAAAGAAGACGCAGACCGCTGTGATGTTCTTATTGAGGTTTTTATGCAGCTGCCTTAATAGGCCACAATATGGGTCTTGCCTGTCTGTTTGTCTGTTTGTCCCACGCGCGTTCCTAGCTCGAAAACAAAAAGATCGAAAACCAAAAATGTGGAGTGAAAGTTCCCCGGAGCAAGAGTAACCAGCACGCCAGTGTTCAGTTTAAAAGTTGAGGATCAGGTGCGGATGGCTGCATAATATGCCGGCATTGTGCCGGTAGTTTATTGTTGACTTAATGATGGAGTTGTGTTCTTTATTGTAAGGACAAATTCCGTGCACGCAGAACTCTAGTACAGATGCTTTACGTTAGTTCATGACCGTGACACTCTCAGCATGTTTTCCTCTGTATATCAGCTATCGTGTGACATTCCAGCATTATTTAAATGCTATTGTGAGTTCAGTTAGCATTTGTATAGCACTGCACCGTTATCAGACGTTCAGTCAACATTTTCATTGGGGCTGTCAGTGATTTTTGAAATTTCTCATTGTTAACTCCAAAGTGCCAACAATTTAAGGACTACAATTTGAATAACTAGAATATTGCATGGCAGAGATCTGTTTCGCAGTCAGTCACTGCAGATGAAGGAAGCTTATCTATAGTGTAAGGTCATAGGGTAGAGACGTTGATCTATTTCTTAGCGTCAAAATTGAGGCGTTGAAAATGACGGACATGAAATTGACGGGCCAAGTTGCAGGGCACGAATTTGCAGGACGTGAAAATATAGTATTAACAGAGATTGCATTAGAATGCAGTGTGCAGTTTTTTTAAACGAACGTAAAAGCACAAGTCAGAACAGCAAGTTGTATATTATTATAGAATCAGAAAATCTAAGCCTCACGATTAGACTGTTTTGTGTGTGCTCAAGCCGGTGAATTAAGCCCACTCCGCTTTGATATTCTTCGAATCAGCTACAGATGGGCAATGCTAAATCTACTCAATGTCTTGAACGTTTGCCGCTTAAGAGCTAGTTTCATGCCATGCAATTTTGATGGTCCTTCATTTTCATGTCCTTCGTTTTCAGTCTACCCGTCAAAATATTTAAATATTAAAGTAGTTATTTTTTAGTTATGAATCGTGGTTTATCGCTGATTTGTACAGTACAGCCCTAATATTATTTTACTTATTTACATCAGTAGCATACTTTCCATCATCGGTGTTCATATAAGTTCAGAGAGTGGCATAGATATCGTGATGTGTTCATATTGTAATTAATGTCGTAGAAATGTATTCTTGTATAAAACTGTCCGAGAGCTTCCACTTAATATACGGTAGATGTCACGTAACCAGACCAGCAAGCAACAGAAATGGTGCGAGTGGTGTTATGATATTATGTTGTTGTGTACAACTGTACATTGTGAGAAACTGTTGTGCATAGACGTAATTTAGTAATTTATTGGACGTGACTTATACATGTAGCTGGAGATAGCCTATCTATAGAATTATCTGTTACAATGTGGTCTGAAATTGTTTGCACCTCAAAAGCAACTTCAGATTGTAAGTTATTGTCAGAAGTAAATAGAAAATCGTTAACAACATTTTACAGAGCGTATAATCCTGCTAAAATTGTTTGCAAGCATTTAGCGTAATCGGTTCTGTTAATTGTCGTTCAAAAAACGACAAACCTAAATTGAATTATAAATTAATGAACTATTACTACAATATGTGTGGAATTATTGGCTAGTTATGATAAAATGAAATGTGCATATATTAATAAGATTTAAAAAAATGTATCTAGTACGAGGCATCTATGTCTTTCATCCCTCTGCGGAACAGGTAAATCTGCCTGGCTGGATGATAAAATGAAATGTGCATATATTAGTTACGGGTGTAAACATTTCGGCCGCATTGTCTGTATGCACACGTGTGAATGAATATTTCTTGCTGTGGTCAATAAAGATCGTGGGTTAGTACTGGTGTGAGTGTTGGTGATGCAATCTGATGGTGTCGGCAGCACGTAGCTCGCTGTAAAGAAAGCCTGGAACTTTGGAAGTGTCGCAGCTGTCACAGAGAAGTGACAGTTGTCCAACAAGTCCGTGAGATATCGAACTAGTGTAGTTTGGGCTTAACCGTCTGCAAAGCGTGTTGTTCAATTCAATTCAATTCGTTTATTTCAGACGACAAGGTCCATATATAAAACAGTAGGCCTAAGAAGAACAGACGGACAGACAGACAACGCACTTTGCTCTGCGATCTGCATTACGAAACGTAATCAGCAGTGATGAGGTAAAGTTTCGATTTTTAGCTTCGTTTTTGTGTATGAGTACATTCACGCATGTTGCAGTTTGTTGCCCCCGAAGAAGATACAGCCGCTTTTGCGATTTTTCTCTCATTTTCTCACGTTTAGTGATGAGTTTTCAAAGTTTATAATATGGGTCTGTATCGAAGTAGATGTAGGCTTCGGATGGTAGTCGGCTGGGCTGAACCAGTTAGGCCTACGTAGTCTCAGTTGGTTCGAGTCCGAGTGACTATCCGAGCCAGAGTCCGGAAAAACAAGGACTCGAAGAAACTACCGGACTGCGAGTACGTACTACATCACTGCGTGGGTCCATATACAGCAAAGACACAGATAAAATACGCAATAATTACCCAAACGAATGCAAAAAAAAACAAATATGACAAAAATTACTTACTTCGAAGTTATTATTAGTACGAATCCAGTATCCAGTGGGTTCGCGTCCGAGTCGGAAAAATAAGGACAGGAATCCGACTCGGGTCAACTGCCGGACTCGCCTATGTGCTATCTCTGGGCTGAACAGAAATAGACAAGACGTATGCGACTGCCTGCGCTCGTACGCCTGGCTGTACGTTCTGTAAGCTTATATATTTCTCTACAGTCTACTATAGCTATAGCTAGGAACGACGCAGTCAGTCAGTCGACTTTCTGATTCGGCGATTGCTAGTTTTAGCTGGGCTTCGAAACAGGTCTATTTGGAAGTAAACGGTAGCAATAAAATTCTACGATCATGAGTCATGAGTGAAAAGAGTTTGTCGTGTACGTGCTTGCTTGCACCTCGTGCGGCGTGATCTACGTTAAGTTACGAGTATCCGTTTGAGTCCTGTCTGACTTTGCCTGTCCATAGCTAATGTTCTACCCAGATTACTTTGTTTATATTTACCCCTCTTGCCAGTGCATCTATAATTATCTCTAAATCCTTCCCCTATAGGCTGATTACAATAAGACAGACCAGGCATAAGATACCACCACCTTTCGCCAAGCATGGAAGTTTAGTTAGGCCTATTGCCTACACACGTTATATCCGAAGATACGTGTTAACACGACATTTCAGTAGGCCTACACTGTATAGGCAACAAAAAATTCGTGCGATGCGATCCTTGGGCCGAAAAAAATATTTTTAATTGTCAAGATATCGTTGAATTGTTTTTTTTAAATTAAAAATTAGCAAATGATTTCGCGTTAGTAGTCGATGCGGTCAAACATTTTTTGAATCATAAAATGACGTATAGCCTACATAAGACATTCCATTGTTTATCTACATAAGATCAAGATCAAAAGATCGAGGGTCAAATAAACAAGATTAAGTCGGCGAAGTAACACGCGCGCCCTCAGTCAAAGTCCGAGCTCAGAGTTTAACCGAGTTTCGATTTAAATATCCGACACATTCCAGCACCAAGCGACGCTACAACAGACTCGTGATACAGTCAGCTGCAAAACAACTACGTCGTACTGACTACTGAGTAGCAGTAATGGCCACGAAGGAAGTCGATTCGGTGCCCACCACTACTAAGACGACGATGGTGTGCGTCGACGATTTCGAGCGATATGCCGAGAAATGTCTGAACAGTGCGACGCTCGGTTACATCCAGGGAGGAGCAGACGAAGAAATAACCCTCAGAGACAACGTTGCCGCATTCCGACGGTAAGCTAGAATCGACAACCAAACTACCTACGTAAAAAGCTGATTTTTGCTCTCAGTAGCAGTTCGGTCGTGCTAGTAGCGTGAGCATCTCTACGTGCTAATCGATAGTTCTTCGCTTCTTCTTTTTGGAAATTCGTTAAAAATAATTCCATATACTTCGTTGCTACACGTATTGTTATTAGATACACGTCTTCGTTTTAGTGCTATTTGGTTGCGTTTTTGTAGTCAAATTAAACTCCAAACTAAATGCATGCACTGACTTCGTAACTTATATGTGATTTCTTGTGAATATCGGTTATTATCTCTAGTATTTTTTTGTTAATTTTCCGTTCCGGCTATAGGCTTACTAAGCCGATTATCCTCCAGTTTTGGATCGTATAGGCTACTTCGTGCATCATCCTATCGCCTCGCGGTCAAATTACAGGCTACGTACAGGCTGCGTGTCTTATTTTACGTCTTCAAAGTGTCTGCGAACATTTAGGACTAAACTCAAGACTCATCTGTTCTCCGCCTCTTTCCCATAGCTTTTTCACATTGAACTGTATTGCAGTGTATTATACAAGTCAGGTTCGAGTCTGTGTTGTGCGTGGTGGGTGGCCGGGTGGCATGCAGGTACCAGATCGTACCTCGAGTTCTGTGCGCCGTGCCGCTGTGCAACACGGAGACGACGATGCTCGGACATCGCGTCTCGTTCCCGATTGGCATCGCGCCGACTGCGTTCCTTCGCCTGGCTCATCCGCTCGGGGAAGTCGCTGCTGCTCGAGGTTACAGCACGACTGCATATCATTATGATTATTTCGGTGATTTTTCTTCGAAAATTTTTATTTTACAGGGTAGTGTAGCGACGCAGTTAAGGTGTAATGGGGCGTACAATAACCGCATTATTGCAGATTTTCCGATAATGTGCTGGTGAAAGAATTTTGAAAATCGGTCAATATGTCAAAGATATTGACAGAAGTTGGAGGCTTACTTTTTTGGCCGACCCTCATATGACAGCGTATAGGCGTATCGTCGAGCACTGCTGTGTGTGGTTGATGTTAAAGCGGCTTCGTCGACAGACACAGCCCTCGTGCTGAGCACGCTGTCAACGTCGACCGTGGAAGAAGTGTCCGAAGCTTGCGGACCGGTAGCGGTTCGATTCTTTCAGCTGTACGTCGGTCGAGACCACGATGCCGCTCGTCGACTGGTGCTGCGGGCTGAACACGCCGGGTACTCCGCCATATTCCTCACCGTCGACGTTCCGGTCTTCGGCAAGCGGCGCGCCCAGTACTACAACCCGTCCGTACTGCCTCCCCATCTACAGTCAGTACATCGCGCTACCACTTCTTGGCGTAGAACTGTAAAGTTTGTTTCGTTTACAGGGTGGCCACCCAAAAAATGGGCACCATTGGTCAGTGGCGTCGCCGGCTTGAGTGCGTCGTCTAGCAGCATTGAACATTTGATGCAAAAACTGCAGGATGTGACCGTTACTTTAGACAATAACTGAGACAATTAACACGTTGTTTCCTGTTGTTAATTTCTTTAAATGTGTTGTTACAGAAGTCGTCTTATTTTCAATTGTTGCTTTTAAGAATTCACAAGGTAGTGTAGCGACACACTTGAAGTGTGGTAGGATCTCTAGTGATAGTATTACCACATATTTTCGCCTGAGTCTGACAGTGAAATAATTTTGAAAATCGGTTGATATTTGGTAAAGCTAAGGCGTACAAAAATGGTGCCATTTTTGGGCCACACTGTGTATAAAAACGCGTCACAAGCGCCAGCGGTTTTTGTAAATTCTAATAAACGCTGAACGGTCAACGTGAAAATAACGGTGATAGCAATATCGAAGTGCTACTGGTAAAATAATAGCAGAGTTTGTATTTAGACGTATATAGCCAATGTGCGTGCGGTGATCAAATTTTGATTAATGCGGAAAAAACTATCATGGAGTAGTGAATGTAGTCGATACGTGAAGTGAAAGGGGGTCGCGTTTTTTATTCTGCGTTTGCAAGCATTTTTAATTTCTCTCTGATAACTTGACCACGCGGTTTAGGGTATTTCTGTAATTTAAAAAAATAATGTTTATTATACGCTCGTTAGTGGTATAGTGGTTTGCATTTTTGTTCCCTGACGTTTATTGCATAGGTCAATATATTATCCTTAGTGGTCGCGACGGTCCTGCTCCTGCAAGCCAAGTGCGTGGTTCATTACAAGCGGCTAAGCAAGCAGCGTATCGCTACGCAGTAAACTGACTGTTCGCACGGATTTTCTAAACTTCCGTTCGCTGCAGACCAACGTCGAATTGTCGATGTTGTCTGCTGATGTCGAATTCGACCCGAGATGCACGTCACTTCGCTGTTACGGATCAACCCAGATGATCGTGCGCAAGACAGCACCGTCTTGCGCGTTCAAGAACGGCTCTTCGTGCCCGCACACTCGGAAACGTCAAAGTTCAACAACTCATCCCCTTCACACAGACTTCAGACATGTCTGTGACCACTAACTGTGGCTTTACTGTATCATAATATTCACTGCACGAGATAATTTTGTCGTTTCTCTCTTTATAAATTATACAGTTCAAATATCGTTATGAGCGTTACCAGCTCAACTGACCATCCCTATAGAGATGCGCGGATCGTCGATCCTCAGCTAGTTTAATTCGTGCAACGCTTCAATAGATGCATAGCAAGCAAGCGGAGACTATCGCATCATTAATTATTTTAAGATAATTATTTTAAGCCTATGCCAGCCAAATATAGCCTATATAAAATATAGATGGGCATGTCTACATCGTTACATTCATAAGCAGTGGTGGATTTACGCATAGACAAACTAGGCAGCTGTCTAGGCCGCCAAAATGTAGAGGCCAGGATGCGGCAGTTTATTGAAATTTCGACAAAATGTGTATTTTGACAGCGTTTAGTTTTACTTCAAAGTTTACACGAATGCGCTTGGCGCTCTGGCTCAGCCCGGCACCAGTGGGGAGCTCACAGCGCTCCAGACTGCCTGTAGCTGGATTTATTTAGACCTACATCGGAGGACGTGGAGAGGCGCAACGGAAGGAGAACACGTGGAAGAGATAAATCTATAGAATTAAGGGAAATTTGCTTTCTTGTACCTGAGGGCGTAGACGCCCTTCGGACGGGCGAAGGGGTGGTATTTTGCGCAACTGCTTGGGGGGTGGGCAGACCTGGGAGTCGACTTGGGAAGTCGACTTGAGGTCGACTTGAACGTTCCAAGTCGGCTCAAGTCACTTTTGTCTACCGTCAAGTCGGTTTTGTCTGGCGCCGTTTGTTTCGTGTGAAGTCGACTTCACAACGAAAAATATGTGTCATGTACCTGATGTAGCCCACCTTTATTGCTTATATTGCTTTTTTTAAAATTAATTGTTTAAACCATTCACCAAAATTGCGATTATCTCCATTTTCATCTAATACCGACTACCAAATTCGCTTAATCGTGCATCTCTGACAGTCTAAAATGTCATTATTATCGGCTAAAATGTCATTATTATCGGCTAGAACATTGGAATTTCTTTGGGCGAGCGTACCAGTGATGTGCGGATCATTGAATTTAGAGTCCCCGAATCTTTACTTCCTAGAATGCACTTACAAAAATGTTACGAGAGAGTTACGAATAGTTTCGTAAACTTTTCGTAAACTATTCGTAACTCAGTTCAGTTCAGTTCAGTTCAGTTTATTGATTCCATGCCGCAGTTAAATGACAGAATGACAGAACAAATATGTAGGCAATGGAAAAGGACTAAAAGGCACCAGAGTGCACTAACAATA
>Ga0056124_1000829_pt1 | contig 10643 bp, 7 predicted proteins | sample WorMetHEROISLAND_2_FD_70069 | JGI IMG/M metagenome (GOLD analysis project Ga0056124, IMG submission 70069) | Marine gutless worms symbiont microbial communities from Max Planck institute for Marine Microbiology, Germany - Olavius sp. 4 HERON ISLAND | ecosystem: Host-associated > Annelida >... | reverse complement strand
AACTGGAAAAAAAACATTTTCAGTCTACAAACATTCACTAACTTGAAAACATTAGCCCAATAGTCTGCAATCTAAATTTTAGGTCAACAGGTGAATGTGATGTGCAATAACTTGCCTTGTGTGATAATGCTTCTCCAACTGTTGTTCTACAACACAAGTGAAGCTTAAGTGATGTGGCAGTTAGGGTAACTGGTATATAATTACAGGCTGGCTGACTTGTACATCGCACCACACTAATCTAATCTTATTGTGCTAACAAAGCAGTTTATGCATTACCGAAAACAAGAAAACAAAAGTGCATTGCATTGTAGTTAGTGTCATATTTAACACAATATATAGTATCGTTTGACATATTGCAACCGTACAGACTTTGCATTGGTCTTGGGATTACAATATTGTAAACAAACCATCCCATGATATTTGTTCGATAACGGTCTGATCGCTAATAAAAATGTGATTAATTCACGATCAGCGGAGACAGTACAGTAGGCGGTTACTAGCAACGCGTTATATGGCATGACAGTCAATGACAACTTTTCTCGTTGAAATAAAATAATTTATTCGTTATCAGTTTATCATTTTATGCCTAATTCGATCCACGACAATAACCAGTATTTACTTTCCACTGCCACAAACACCTGCTAAAACTACAACAGTTGACATTACGTTGTTTACACATACGCTTAATCATACCTACGGTCTTTACTAAACGTAACGTAGTGATGATATGAGTCTACGAACGTAACGTGTTAATGGGCACTAGTTCCTAGTTCGATCATCTTACATGTACTACTTTACTTCTTAGCTCATATCGGTGCTAAATTTTATATAATTATATTACGTCTAGTGTTAGTTCCAGTTATTTCCAAGTTCCAGTTATATAACTATATACAAATCGGTTGTCATAGCAGTTAACTGATGCTGCAGTAACAATGTTCTAGTTGTAGTTGTAATTGCAAACTGTTCCAGATGTTAGTTATCCTGCATGTAAAAGTATATTTTAAGAGATCAGATTGGCTTCTTTGATTTTCTATTTTGAGAGTATAATGTAATGGCAGCATACAGCTGAGTTCTGACATAAACTGAAAGCTCACTGCCTGAAGAACGAGATCGGCTCTGGCTCTATGCTGCTAAACCCAATGTGGGACTCCCACACCAACAAGACAAAGCTCAGTTACCTACAGAAGTGATAAGCCATTTATATTAATAAATGCAGCATTTCTTGGTTAGTTATGTAAATGACTTAGTTATCTGTTACAGTTATTACACAACATTTTCATTCACATTAACATTTAATGACAACAAACTCACCACATTTTACATTATTGTATATGGTAGCTATACACTAAGAGAACGAAAATTTCCACCATATATACATATCAAAAATGAACAAATAAACCAAGATTAATAGCCCTAACCATCCCAACTGCAGATGCTATAAAATTATTCACGAAAGAAGAAAAATGATCCATACCGTCAAACTCAAAATTCTTCTTAATTTGATTTCCCACTCTTTACTGACCAAAAAATCCAGGACTTTTCTATGACAATATTCAGGTTGTAGTCCATTGCAGAAAATTCAGCATGAAGAAAAAATGAGGACGTTAGCTGTTTAGAATTCAGATTCACTTATTTACATATTGTCTCTATATGCATGCAGTGATTGTAGAAGTAGTCTAGAAGTTTTTCAGTTCCAGGAGCTCTCTCTCATTCCCGGTCGGGGGGTGGGGGGTCACCACCCCAATCCATTCCAGGTAGCTCCAGAGACGTCGCAGATCGGTTGTGAAGGTGTCTCCTGGCCAGGTGTCCCTCCTGTTCCAGGAGCTTGCTGCATGACTTTCAAGGATATTGTTCCAGGACTTTCCAGGACCTTAACCTTTAATTTCCAGGATTTTCCAGGACCAAAGTGATTTTTTGATCGATCAGTACCTGAAGAATGATGATAGAAAAAAAATGTTGTTCGATTGATAGTCTACTTAACGCAAGCAAATACGATAACTTGTACACACAATGTAACAGTCAGTCATAATGCGCTGTATTCTCAACATCTAGACAACAATGTTGGTAGCAATCGTTTAACATGTAGCAGTTAGCAGTTACTCATGAATTATCCAGATAGTACATGCCTTAATAAACATGCAATTAGTTTCCATAGCTTGTTTGTAATCTGACACAATGTCCACCCGCAAACTGTTGTGAATTAGCCATTCACTATGCCACCATATTTCTGAAGAAAATTGGTGTCATGTCCAATTATGTTGACAAACTCCAGACGCCTTTCAGGTATCTCCGCCAAAGCATCTTCAATCCATTTCTTGAGGAGAGACGCGTTTTTAGACCGTGTTTCCTCAGACGCTTGTGGACATTTGGTTTATAATGCTTTCGAACATTTGTTCGAACTAGCTCTGTTGTGACACCGCCAGCAGATTCTGCACCAGGTTTCAACGCTGATGGAAACAGCACTCGAGAAGATGATGCTGGCAGCGATGACAAAATGCTGTAACTTCTTGATATCTGATTTTGATACCTTCAACGAACCACAAAAATGCAAGAAATAATAACATTCAACTGTACTGTAGCAAAATAATAACACTAACATCAATGATGTTATGTTCTAAAAATGGCATAAATGTTCATCGACATTTACAAACTACAAAAATCTTAACATGACAGACATCTCGTTAAAATGCACAAAAATGTTTTTTTAAATTGGTAATATCCTTCCTGAACTTTTGAACCACAACATTTTGCAGCATAACGTAACACCTGTAACTGCCCATGGCCTTCGTCTATCTGTATTATAGCGAAGTTTATTATTGTTTACTCATGATGTTATTAAATCTGGTGTTGTGATCTGCGATACCGCCATACCAAACATGACGATAGCAGCAACGCTGAGCTCACGGTGCCACAATACCACTAAGTATAGTGCGATGGCGATACCGTGCAGTTTGAATCACTCTACTGTTGGTAACAACTGCAAACTGCAATGAGGAAATCAGGTCACAGACTACTCACAATCAAATTTGTGCAAACTACTAGTGTTTGCACATCAGCGTTCTGTCAAAATGGCGCAGACGAACGGTATGGGCAATTGGTTCTACGACCATAACTCTAGAACAGTCAGATGAGTGCTTAAGGGCCAGAAGGGGGACTGAAAACGCGAGACCTGACAACGCGGCACCAGATAGCATTGGTAGATAGCGTTTCATATGCATTTCCGGTATCGCGTTAGCATCGAATATCGCGATACCTGAGACGGTTTCGTTACCATGGTTCCAATTTCAGGTATCGCACAACACTAATCTGGTGTAGACTGCAGATGAATGAATGAGTTTATTTCGCACACTTGCGGCTATGAAGATAGCCGAATAGCTGAATAACAGTGATGCGTGCGTCTGACTAGTCGCTTAACAAGACCCGCGGATAATAGCAGATCCGTTGCGTCCGGCAATTATAATTCAACTGACCTTGACATGCAAAACCACGCCCAAAATACCATTCGGTCTTATACAAAACTTCCGAAATAATACCTTTGCAGAATTCTGCTTTGTCCAGCCACATACGTTGCAATAACAGGCAATCTTCCCAACCAGTTTGCCAACGTAGACATCTTTGCGTTTGATATTAAGCAAACAAAAAATAACAGAAAAAAATTAACATCAACAACTCCACCGTAGAATATCTAATACGGCAAAGCAAAAACCGCTGGTGATGGGTCAATATCAGAATGACGATTTTGAATTCGAGCGACGATGATGGTCATTGACGGTGTTTAGACAGACTTTTTCGATAGCGGAAGTGATTTGTTGTTTTGGTAGACTTTTTAAATGAGTGTAGTGTAAAATGGCAACAAATTCGTTCAAGATAGTCTTTTTGGTCGACCAGTGCTTTAGAAACGACGACAGAAAAAAGTGTATTTCGATTGATGATCTACGTAATGTCGTGCGAGTTTGCGTATTGAAGATTCTGACTTACTTTGGTAGTGGCTGCGTCACAACAGATTCTCCTAGCATAAGCAGTCATGTAGGTGAAAATCGTGTAGAATGGGACGTCACGTATTTTCGTGCCACGTCCAGGAGATTTCGAGACAAACCGCGATTTCGAGAATTTACTCTGAAACATTTTGAAGCGTTCGAAAGTGAACTGGAAACTAGATTTCAGGTACCGAAACCTGCGATAGAAGATTCGGTTTCGCAGAATGAGTCATTGGACGACGTCGAAAGTGATGTGTTGGACTCTCTGAAACATGCACTGCGTGCTTTAGTACACGACTACTCATGGGATCGTCCAGACATTACGTCTCCGGTAAAACTGTCACGTCCTGTACGTGCTCAGTCGGATCCAAGGAGGTTTCGTAAGTCATCTTCCGTCGAGTCGGAAAGTCTCAAACGTAACTTTGCATTTGTTGTTGCTCGGTGTCCACAAGATGCGGAATGTTTGGATATCGGTGTACTTGATTCGTCAGCTGTACTACGATCATTCTTACCGAATGATATGCGTCAACAGTTTGTGAATGGTCTGGGAATCCGTTTGTTCTGGGTTGACGTGGACAGTGCCAACCAAACAGTGAGTAATGCAGATGCATAACTTTGTACACAAACATTTACTTCTTGGTATTTAATTTTTTTACGCGTGAAAGATTGGAGGAAAGTCCAAGAGCTGTGTGGTTTTTATTTTTTGAATGCACTTTTTGAATGCACTTGATGCATCTGATGATTTTAGTTTTGAGCAGCTTATGATACAATTTTATGAGTTATTAGTTAGATTTGGTAGTACTGGCATTTAAATGTAGGTATTCTTAACTGTAGTAAGTCAGTATTATAGTGCATCACATCATATGCTTGTAGGTTGTTCCCCCCGTGAACTCTGGACAGCGTTTGATCGATGATGCACTGAAGATGATTTCTGGCTGCGTCGTACCTTCATCGACAATTGTCAACAATGGCTCATTCAGCACTACATACCTTGGAAGTGTACTGTCAGTTAGCAGTCAGGTGCAGTCTGTCATTGAAGTGGAATTGTCATCGTCCGCTGGTCTGCTGGTCTCCACTGAGCATCAGTCCGGCGGTGATGTTGCAGCCCATGCATTTGCCACAACATTGCTTCCTGCTTCTGTAGTCTTTAATTCCTGCTTCAGGCGTCGGAGTACATTAGCTGACCCAACAGTCTGTCGGTCAGCTGTATTAAATTTTGGTGCAGGTAATTGCTTATGGATGCTACCTAAGAATTGTTTCTGCTGTTGGCAGTCGAATGTGTATTAACCAGTTATTAATATTATTATTATTTTCTTTGTACTTGAGTACATTTCTCCTACCACTGTCAGGTACGTGTGAAATTTTGTAGTTTTTGTGCTGCTAGATGTAGTTTAAATGTCTTGAGCCGTGTTTTTTTATTGGTGTTGTCAACCGTCTTCGAATTGATCATGCGAGACTCGTATCTTCTAAAAGGAGAGAATCAACCGGAATGTCAAATTTGCTATTCTCCTCACTGTTAAGCACACTTTGCTGGACTGCTCCTGTTGTTGTGCAGCACATCAGAGATATGTTGATACACCGAAAGAACTTTTTGGAAATGTCGAATCTCAAAACATTGTTGCTTTCTGTTAAAGATACAAACTTTTAGCATTGTATATAACATTGTTTTTATATTAGCTTAATAGCCTTGGTCTTACCAAGTTTTTATCTTTTCTTTTATCACATACATTAAATGCTTTTAACCGTTTTATGGCATTTAATAGTCCATTTTGTGCTGATGTGCCGTTAAGAAACTATGCACTCGCTCACTTTTTATTGGTGTACACTGTACAATTTTTTTTCAATCTCAGCTGCATGTTGTTTCTAGTCTCATTTTTGGTGCCAGTGCTGCAGCTAACCATGCTTCTCTAGTTGTATATTGTACAAATAGTATAACATTCTGAGTATGTGTGATTACAGAAACCACAGTTAAACATGTTAATAGCTAGAAAGTAGTGTAACGATGCTACACTGTATTTGTGGGCATAGGAGTGAATCTGAAACTGTTGGCACAACCAGTTCTGACACATGCCGGTACAACTGAGAGGTTGGTTGGATATCCTGTGACATGAGCTGCAGAGTAGCATTCGACTTTTTGTGTGTGTGTTTTATTTGTGATACAAATAAGAATTATTAGGAGGATTGATCATGAACATATATTCTGTATCATGTGCATTAAGATAACTCACGAGCCAATATACAGACTAGCAGTGATGTTGGTGCATAATGCCGTTCTGGCATCATAGGTTGATGACATGTTGTCCAGTTTGTCTACTTATCCTGCTGCTACTAGAATATATCCGCATATCACATTCACTTTGTGCAATGCTACTTGGTACCGCCTTAACCCCAGTCATGCAGGCCGGTACTCGATTTGCCTACTCCGAAGGGACGGAAGGCTGAGTTGACCTTGGTGGTTGGTTATATACCGAGATGGTTTACCTGTCCACAGACAGTCACCCATCTAAGTTGTAACCACTTGATAGCGACCCGACCGGGAGTTGAAGCAACGACCTCGCAATCGCAAGTCCAGCATCCTAACTATTTCACTGCCAAGCCACGGATTTTGTTAAGCAGCATGAATGATGAGTTGACTTGATAATGCATTGCAGGACGAGTGGTTCACTCAGGCCAGCACCAAGGCTGGACGGACATGGATCTAACAGCACTGACAATGGCATGGAACGTCAGTCGGAGTTTTGTGACGACCAGAACGTATCATTTAGCGTCGTTGCTTCAGTGGATGCAAGAACATTGCCACTGGCTCTGCTACAGTCAGACCATCTGTACTTGCTTGTAGCCGACATGTCCGAACACTGTAATGGGAATGGTTCTGTTGCTGATGCTGTCAGCGAGATAGATTCCTCGTTTGGTGATTTTAGTTTTGAGCAGCTCATGATGCAGTTGGCCCAGCTTCAACTCATGCTGGTTAGTGTATTGGCAGGTTTTAACTTGATTGAATAGCATGTCTCCATAAAGATGCATTTTGAGAGTCTGTAAGTAGGCTAAAATAACAAAACTAATATCTGCGTTGCCTTGGTGTGAAAATATGTGGCAGAATGCGAAAATGGGTTTGTCTTTTTTTGGATATTGTGTGAAACAAAGTGACATATTTGCTAAAAGTTATCAACAGAATATATTTAATATGTGATATACATGCTTTTACTAGATTTTGAATTTTAGGGTTAAACCCGTGTTTTTAAAAGGCCCAACTTGACAGGTTTGGGGGGGGTGGGTTTCATTGGTTTTAAGTTATTAGAACGAGTACTGATAGATACTGTCCACATCAGATAAATATCCAAAAATTTGCATAATCGTATGTTTAAAAGGCGTAAAAAAAACTTAACCGTAATAAAATATTTTATTATCTGTGGAACAAGAAACTGAAATTGGATTAATTTTGTGGTGGGTTTTTAGGTGGGTTCATAAAATAAAACTGACTGGGTTTGTGGGTGTCTGAAGCCTGTTTTGTGTCCATTCACTGAGCGGATGTATTGTTGTGTTGATGAAAGGTTGTGAAGTGTCATGGATGTACTGATCCGTACGCTGTTCTGAAGCCATTGACTTCCTGCTCTGCCACTCTTACATTCCTACACTGTGCGCCGTCGCATGCTACAGACAGTGAATGTGATACAGAACAGCATAGCAGCTGTGAGGAGAAGCCCACATCGGCATTCATATCCCGCGTACTATGTCAGATGCCGGTGTTATCATGCAGTCACGGTGTGTGCTTGGCGATTTTGTCATTGTGCTACCACAGTACAACTTTAACCACTATCGAGCTCTTATAATGAATGGCATTATGTCAAAAAGACCTGGAAGTCTACTTTGTCTGGGTTACTTTTGGTCAGGTTGTGTCTCTGAAGTAAACTTGTGGACTTTTTGTTTTTGGTGTTTTTCTCCTCTTATTGCAAAGTAACCTGTAGTATTTATCTGCCAAAATCATAACAGTAAACAAGGTGATTGCAATTAGAAAAGTGGTGGCAGAGCATTTGGACTAGCATGAATATGGCCCTAGCAGAAACAAGGGCAGTGTTGTTTTCAGAATTGTTCCAAAGTTTTTTTTGTTTCTCTATGGACACATTAACTCATGAACCACGGCACTTAGCTTGATTTAATTTTGCGTGAACATGTACCTCGACAACCTCTATAAAGGACGTCAAAGGTCAAGGTCACATGGGTTTATGTTTCTTGTGTGCATGATACTGCTTGAACCAGTCGGCTGGATTCACGAAATGTCATTAGCTAGATGGTCCCACTTTATTACTGCTCATGGCAGTACTTAGCTTTGAGCAAGGCTTGACAGCTCTTGTCTGGATACTGGTTCTGAGTTATCCTAATGCACGGGACATCTTCATGAACAGTCTCAATTCATTTAATTATACTTTGAATGCAATTACTGTAAGAAATATAGCATGGTGTCATAGATAGTCCAGTGCATTGCAGACTGTCACTAGCTCAGTGTTGAGCTCCGTACATCAATAAAGATGTTTGTAACTCAAACAGAACACACATATGACAACCTCTACAAGCTTATTGAATATCATGGTCATAGGTCAAAGGTCAAGGTCACATGGGTTTTCGTGCGTTCTTTGTCTGCATGATACCCGCAGGCAGCACTTAGCTTTGAGCAAGGGTTCTACTTGTTAGGTGATGATTACTATTGTTTGTGTTGATGACTCAGCGTGGCAGCAAAGATCTGTCACATGTTCGCGATTCAACCCATCTATGTTGGAGTCACGGTATGACCCGGAGGGAACTCCCAATGTTGGAGACACCGTCCTTAATTGCTTGTCGTCGACGTAAGTGTCCTGATGCTCTCAGTTTTTCTTAGTCAGCAACTGCACTACAACAACAACAACTGCACTTGGTTGGATGTGAAATAATTCGTGGATTTGTAGCAGAACTGTCAGAAGCATTTTAACATGTGTTTTACTGCCCACAGAAGCAAGGGCAGTATTGTTTTTCAGCATCATTGCCTATTTCTGTGAACACAATAACTCATCAACTGCTGCACCTAGCTTGATGATATTTTGTACAAACATGTACCGCGACAAACTCTAGAACCCTGTCGAATTTCAAGGTCAAGGTCATAGTAAAAGGTCAAGGTCACATGGTTTTTTTGCATGCATGATACAGCGGCTACCCACAGATGCATGAACATGTACGTTGACAACCTCTTGAAGCCTATTGAGTATCAAGGTCATAGGTTCAAACGTCAAGGTCACATGGGTTTTTTGTGGATTTCTGGTCTGCATGATACCTGCAGGCAGTACTTAGCCTTGAGCGAGGGTTTTACTTGTTGTGTGATGTTTTTTGTGCTAAAATGGGATTAGTAGTATCTCCTTATTTGCTGCTGAGCAAGTGTATATTGTCATACTTTTATTATGTGGCTGTCCTAATAGGTAGAATTATGCGTTTTGCTCATCGATCTACCTCTCTGTCTATCCATTTTGTCTGAGCTCATAACTCGAAAATTATAAGGCGTAAAAAACGCTATTGGCGTGAATGTTCCTTAGAGCAAGAGTAACTCATGTGCTAATGTTTGGTTTAAAAAGCCAGATCGTGGTTAGGGTTAGGGTAGTACAGCTCTAAGTGGATGGCTGCATAATATATCAGCACTGGGCCAACATATGTTTCTACTTTGTGTGGTCGTGGTCTTATGCTGTGTGCAAACTGTTGTAATGTCTTATGATTTTTGTTATTAAACAGCACTTCAGCAAGTGATAATGATGAGGAGAGAGAGCTGTTGAGGTGTCTAAGGAAGTCGATGTTGTCACCATGCAACAAGCAAGTCGTGCAGTTGCCGTCACATTCTGTGGCTAGCGGCCGTGGCAAGTTGACGCCTACTCGTCAGATTGAAACCCGGTCGCTGACAAGTCCGCGCACTGAAGGATTGGCGTTGAGAACCAAGCAACCGCTGCATCGAGAATCTACTTCGAAGACGAGGTCGTCACCACGCCGGTCTACACCGAGTAAACGTGTTACGGTTGTCAGGACTGGCACCAGCACATCGGTCAGAAAGACTAAGCACGTCAATGCAAATGACCGAAAGAAAGGTGGTTTAACTCCAAGACGTACGCCGAGCAAAAGACGTACCCCACGCAAGTCTGCTAAACGCACTCCAGCGAAAAGTATGTTTCACATACTACGTATCAGATTCTGTCATGCAAATGTATGGTGCACTATGCATTAACTAATATAGTGGCTTTACAACTAGTCATTCATTAAGTGTCTGTTTAGTTTGTAATACATCTGATCGCATTACGAAAGGATTGAAACAGTGATTGTAGGAAAATGTTAATTAAAAAGAAGAATTAAAAATGCTAATTAAAAAGAAGAGTTAAAAAAAGCAACATGCCTTGTCTGGAACGTCACGTGTCAACGTTGTGCTTAGATTTCCTTGTGTGTCATTGTCTTGTATGTGCATGCATGTTGTATTATTGTAACATCGTGAGATGAGCCTGGTGAGATTGAGAGCTATCTGGATAACTAACCACCCTCTTTCAGAGTGCTTTGACACTGTTGGTTGGGTCATCTGACCTGTAAAAACATCGTCTCCGAAATGACCTAAACTGTGTCGAGTGGGACGTTAAACCTTGCTCAACCAACCAACCAACGTCGTTC
>Ga0056124_1000828_pt1 | contig 10651 bp, 6 predicted proteins | sample WorMetHEROISLAND_2_FD_70069 | JGI IMG/M metagenome (GOLD analysis project Ga0056124, IMG submission 70069) | Marine gutless worms symbiont microbial communities from Max Planck institute for Marine Microbiology, Germany - Olavius sp. 4 HERON ISLAND | ecosystem: Host-associated > Annelida >... | reverse complement strand
CTTGAACGAGCTAACAGTGTCTGCTTCACGAACTGCTGCAGGAATACTGTTCCATACGACTGGCCCGGCCACAGAGAAGGCTCTGTCGCCAAATTTCGTTCTTGTACGTGGAACTGAATAGCTTCAAGCTCCACTCATACATGAGAATAATGTTTGGCTCAATTCAACAGATCATCTGCTTGGAACACCGTTCCTGACACTCGCGAATGCAACAAACTGTGTTAACGAGCCATGCAAATAACTTACATAATCAAAGCAAGCAAAAGGTGATACGCAGGTAGAAATGAATAAGAAACTACTCGACTCACGAAGATGCGAATGTGAAGACTGACGTTAACTTGTCTGCCACAGAATGTGCAGCTACAATGCACATGCACAGAGTACGAATCAATTCACTCTCACACATGAACTAAGCACACAAACAGTTCTTCTTGCCTCAGCAATTTTACGGTGTTGGTTGGGTGGAGAAAACGGCACCGGCCTCTAAACAACCACGACAAGTTCTAGTCCTTGGCTACCCAACCTCACATGAAGTAATTCTGAAAAAGTAAGTGGGTGAGTGAGTAAGGTTTAACGGCCCGCTCGACGAATTATAGGTAGGCTCCAAAGAATTTCGTTTTTGATGAAAAACTGATAAAATGACAAAAACTGGCCGTCGTGACGAAAATATTGATTTCTTGACGAAATTTGACGAAATTGGCGAAATTCGGGACTTGTGGCAAAATTTATGACGAAATTTGCACTTCTTGACGAACGCAAAATGGCATTTTTGGCGTCAAAATCTGGCGGAAATCTCGAGAAAGCATTAAGTCATAAGTTTAACCATGTGAAATTCTAGAATATAATGATTAATGATCTGCCAACTCACAGTGTAATTCCAAGCAAAAAGAGCAACTGTTCTGGATACCCAATATTCAGCAGTCACCTGTTTTTTTCTTGAGAAAAGTAGAAGCCAAAAGCGTCGAACTGTTTTGGCAAGACTTCATAGAATAAGTTAACAGCAGTAACAGGTATACACTGCTGAAAGGGCCTCATTTTCGAATGGCGAAAAACTGACGAAATTCAGGATTTGTGGCAAAATTTTTGACGAAATTTGCACTTTTTGACCAACGAAAAATGGCATTATTGGTGGCAAAATCCTTTGGAGCCTAATTATATGTCATTTCGGAGACGGTCCTCCAGGCAATCACTTGCAGTGGTACGGAAAACAAAAATTAACAGCAAAATCAATCAAACCAACACAAAAAAAAACAAAATACAATAATATACTACCTACATACACACGCACACAGATGCAATGCTAACTGACAAAAGACGCACACATGCACAATCTAACTAGCATCATCATCATCATCATCATCATCATCATCATAATGAGATTTAACATGAAGAAAACTAAGAATGAAAACCAACAACCAGTAGCATATTACAACAGTCGATAAAATACATTAAAACGGCGATACCTTGTATTGTAGTTGGAGTCGTCCAGTGACCATCCGGCCATGATCTCTTCATCGTAGAGCAGATTGAGACAGTTGCTGCACTTTGACGTGCTGCAGATGTCAATCCTCTCAGCAATGTCCGCACGGTCGACAGTCACCATCGGCGGCACTCTGCCTGGTCTGCCCGTCTCGCTGGACTCGTCAGCGGCAGGCACCAATTGATCCAGACCAGAGCTCACAGCGTCTGCATTGAACGATACATCATCACGATTAGCAACACCCGGCTAAAGCACGTCATTAATACTGAGAACAAAAGCCGAAGTAATGCGGCACTAAGTGGCATCGGTGATAAACTGACCGTTGTGTGTAATAACTGACGGCTCAGTGCCAAAAATAATTTCACGATCGACACTCTGCTATTCTATGTTGTGAATGCTGCAGACTGGGCAGACGAATGGTGGCAATATTTTGCAGGTTACTGCAGCTGTTAATTTACCGTAAAAAATCATCTTCATCACTACACACTAGGTCAGATTTTGCTTAACTGGCCTACTTTCCGGAGTTACGTGCGACAGTCCACAGGAGCAAACTCTCGAGAATGATTGTTGTGGCAGAAGTTTTAGAGGCCAGATGAAAGCCGTTCTGGTCATCCAACCAACACCATCACAGCACTGAAGGATGACAATGTTCTTGACTGGGGACAGTATACTGTCACATGCTGTGAACAGTCAAGAACAATGTGATGGTTGTATTGGCTGCTTTGTCCTCCGGCTTCAAGGAAGCATCCGTCCCGTGACAGTGACAGAGATGCTGAGTTAGAGACAGCATGCTATCACCGTGAGCCAGCAGCACTGCTGTGGCAGTATATCGTTATCACTATCATCATAACAAACTGATATTATGACATCACCTACGCACCATCGCTCTTGGTCTTCAGGCCGCGTCTCATAGGGATACCGGTTATATGCGAATATGCGATCGCATATATGCAATCGCATATTTTGCAAAAATCCACATATCGCATATTTTACCGCATTTTCAAAATTTCGAATATTTATTTACGCATTTAGAATATTTATTTATGCGTAAATTATGCAAAAATTCGCATATAATCAATCGCATATTTTCGAATATGCGATCGCATTTTTCAGCATTTCCGTGCATTTTGTCCAACGTAAACACACACGCACGCGTCACGTCATTTACGCCACATATTTCCGTAATGCCACATATATGCAGCATATATGCAGCATATATGCCGCATATTTTAGCGCATATTTCGCCAAATTCCGCGTATTTTTCCCGCATATTTTGCACCAAAACGGCCCGCATATTTTAAGAAAAATGTCCGCTATAAACCGGTATCCCTAGACTCTCAAGACCTCTGTTCCATCGGTCATACCAAGCCTACTGATTTGCTGAGGCAGTCCTAGAAATAACGCATTTTTAGGCGACGATAAACCACTCTATGACGACGACGACGACGACGATTATGACAAGCAACTAACTATGTGTGCCAGCTTGCTGACAGAGATCATCTGACGACGACAGTTTATCACCTGCACTGACCAACTCCGAGCTTGCAGCTTTCACAGAGTCTCTCAGACCACGATAGCGGACAGCAACGGCAGACGCAGCTTTGTGCAGAGCTCCGCTGAAGGACCGACGTCGGCGCCCGGAGTCCTCCAAGCGCAGTCGATCCAGCTGCGACAACGTCCTCGGTCGATCATCCAACAGCGACTCTGCTGATCGGTGATGTGCCGACTGCAGTTCTGACTGTCTGCTAAGATCCTGAGCACTTCGACTTCTCGGTGCCATGCTACTAACGGTCAGACTGTCTCGCCCAGCACTGGAATGAGCTTCCACATCGAGACCGGGATGACCGTCTTCACTACCGGCATCCGTATCATGTTCCATCACACGACGTGACGGTGATACTCCGACAGAACGATGCTGACTGCCTGAAATCACACTCTGAGACTCATCACCATGCTCCACGGCACTGACGGCAGAGGCAGATATACCGACCACATTCTGACATGCATTGTATTCCAAGACCTGCTGCCATGACGCAGCTTCTGCCTCCAACGAATTACTTGCAAGTTTCCCATTCTTCGCCGGTGCAGCGCTGCTATCTGTAGATAAACAGACCATTACGACAGCTGTATGTACTGCCTTCTGGCGCAATAAACGATTAATTCATTCGCTATCGTTAGAATGCAGTGTAAACATCAGCAGAAAGAACAAGACAAATGAGCAGACGACTGAGATAAATAAATACAGAATGTATCGAAGCCAACCAAACGTTGGGAGCAGAGCTCATCTTTTACGTAGATATTTACACAAAACCCATTTAATCAGTACAACTCAAGGGCTTCCATTTTTGTCCATCAGCCACCACTGTTCATTGGGGTACCAGTGCGCTGAGCCATTGACATGCGAACCACCAGAGACCTTGCATATGACAGGCAGCAACTGTGGTAAGAGAACCAAGTTTCATCGATTTGAACTCCAGGATAGACGAATATCACACTGGCGTAGTCCAACTTCAATGCATCGTCTGTCATCATTAGTGACTGACAGAACGTCATTCTATCGCGAAAAAAAGCGTTTTTGCTCCAACGTTTTTATCGCAAATTGTCCCCACAGTGTGCCAGTGGGAGAACTTTCAAAAATGGGTTAATATTTGGCAAAGGTATGGACAAAAGTTTTGTGACACGTTTTTTATGGTTGACGGTGTACATTATTGCAAACTGTCCACAAAGTGTGCGAGTGAAAATTTTTGGTTAAATAGGTCAATAGTTGGCAAATATATGGACAAACGTTTAGTGGTACGTTTTTCTACGGCTCACGGTATAGATGAGCTTGAGCGGACTGACAGAGCATACCAAGATGAGAGCCGACGACAGCACTACTGCGCAGATCCATCTCATCGGCGTCAACAGACCGACGTCGACGCTGGATGCCTGAACGCAGCTCTGCCAGCGCCATCACACCAAGCCGTAGCTTACGCCAACCGCTACTCGACTTGCTCATAGGCCAGCGACTTTCCAACACAACCTGACAACAATGACTGCATCAAATCACATTTCACAATGACAGTGAGTGAGTGAGTGAGTGAGTAAGGTTTAACGGCCTGCTCGACACATTATAGGTCATTTCGGAGATGGTCCTCCAAGCAATCACGTGTTACAATGACCACTAGAAGCGATCGGACAGCTCAAATGTCAGCAGAGAACGATAATGTTCATAATTTTCTGAGTAATCCAGCTGCTAAACACTGACTGACTCGAAAACTTAACCTCCTTTATCGCTCTGCTTTGGAAGAGGTAACAATTACCCCATTAACACGCAACTAAAACAGAAGACTTCTGCAATAAGACTATTGGTGCAATACAGTTGTCAGCGGATAAAATCAACGGTTAGAAAGATGCGTTTTAGCCTGTATTTAAAAAGCTACAAACTGCAGTAGCTTACACCCAATTGGCAGATTACACTTTTTTCACACGGAAGGATCCTTTGTCACTAGGGTCATCAGTGCAGCTTCAACCAAAGGGAGAAACGGGTATGGCATAAACCCGCTATCATCATTGTGTAGCCAGCCTGGGACGTAGCGTCACTCCGTGTCCGTGCTTGATGGCGCTGTGCCATAGATCAGCTGGAGAAATGCCGGAGTCCTGACGGATGTGCTCCAGCCAGTTGTTGCGTGGCCGGCCTGGTCTACGTTTGCATGAGTGATGAGGTGGTCGACCGAGTGATGCATCGACGTGGCAGCATAGAGCTTGGTTGGCTGGAACAGCCTCTGACAGATGGGGAATGTGAGAAAATACTGAACGCCGGCGTTTTGCTACGAGTGAGGTCCGTGATGGGGAAGAGACCGGTGCATAGAGCGATCTCGTCGTTCCTGATGAAATCAAACCACCAGACACCGAGGATCTGTCGTTGACATCTCGCGTGAAAGGCGAAAAGACAATGCCGGTACCGAAAGAATTACCTTATTATAGACTCCATAGGTGACGGCATTGGGTGTGACGTCATGACGCCGCATTTCTGTGAGTACACGGACAGCCAAGGCAGGTTGATTGTAATGACCACACTGGTGCATCAATAGACGGTAGCACACCTGCACAGAACAGGTGCATAGTCGCATGGTTCACCAATTAATGAACACAATCATCAATGATAGCACACGTGTACACAGAGGTACATCATCAGATTTATCATACACATTATAGCATAGATCGACCAAAAGTGGAAATTTCACTCGTCCGAAACCGTTAGAACACCGAAACTGGCACATAACATTCGGCAAAAACCGAATGTGCCACCAAATGCAGAGCAGGACTTTCCCAAGATGCAATACCGACAAAAGTTTGGCCAAAATCCATAAATGCATATCCAATATAGTGCGTATACAAACCACAAGAATGGTACTTGAGCATATTTAGTCATGCCGCAATGGTGGCCTTTAACCTTACGAGTCCAAAACCTGGTAAATTTTCTTTATTTTTCGAACTGGCATTTGTCCAGCCTTCAATAAAGTTATCGCTATTACAATCAGTTTGTCCTTGTCCCAAGAAGCACCAGAGAGAATCAAGCTGTCATACTATCGATATTATATTGACCAACTTTCGTGGGCACACCACAGATATTGCAGAAACATAACACAAAAGAAGATTTGCATAGCGCCGTTGATGTCAAAAATGTGACTAATGATCGCGAGTCGGTGGTCTAACAACAACATGATAACATGCAAGCTACACACAAACAACACAAGAAACATGCCACCGACATGGCTTAACAGCGGGCGGCAAAGACATGCAAACGTGAAATTAATGGCAAAAGGTGTGCTGCATGAGATAACTATGCACAAATTACTGAGTACATTGTGACAACCACTCGGCATCAGTTGCTTCCATGCAGAAATACAAGCAGACCAATATACACACACGCCAGCATCAGGGGCGTCCATCCTCCTAGCGCCAGAAAGCAACCTTTTCCCAAGTCCAACAACCCCTGCCCGTTCTTCCCTCCCTCTTCTTCCCTCCACTTCCCTTCCCCACACCTTTCCCTCTCCAGAAATCCAGCTAGGGAGTCTGGGGGAGCACTGTAAGCTCTCTGGCGGTGTCTGGAATGGACCCCCAGCCACAAACATATTTTTGCGCATTTTGGGCTCTCAAAACACATCTCATGGCAACATTTTAGTCATTTATGTGCAACGCAAATGACTGTTTTCCTGATTTATCAAGCAAAACCCTCCCCCCAGTTTAACTTCCCCAACCTTTTCCAGGAAGCATACTGCTTCCAGGTGTCAATGGAATGGACGCCCCACGGCAGAGTAGACACGCTGCTGACCTCATCCAGCGGTGGAAGACCAAGCTGGTGCATTCGTTGAAGTACGGTGAAAGCGTCGTGAAGTCGAGTGTTGGCGTGACGGACGCTCGATGCAAGATACAGCGGCAACTGGACGAACCACAAACTGTATCCATACCACGCCAAGCACCTGAACACACATACACACTGATACTTATCCACATAACTTAACACTTATCAACCTGTCTGCTCTCTGTGTAACTGCACGTACCGCAAACTGTATCCCCACCATGCCAAAGCACCTACAGAAGCAACGCCGATGTACTAGTGTTGCCGCAAACATAAAACTGTCAATAAAGTTTTCCCTGACATTTTCACTCCTCGACATTCCCCTACAGTAATAGTAATAGTCACAACAATGTTTATGGTGCGGTGCTGTTATCGTAGCAGTGCACTGCCACTGCGAGAGTTCACCCGGTTCATCTGATGAATGTAGCACGCAGTGCTGGTGGCCCCCGACCTTTTGGACCAAGCCGATCAGCCTGAGCCAATAGATCCACCTATAGGCAGCTATGGTTACAACATTCACCATCGCCATTTATTACTACTCAGCCTGATAGCTGATACTCAGTTTACCATCCCACGGAGGGTAGAAGCCTAGAAGGCTGAGTCGACCTAGCTGGCTAGCTTCGTACCAAGATGGTTTACCTGCCGCAGACAGTCACCCATCCAAGTACGTACTAACCAGGCCCAGCGTAGGGCAACTTCGTTGATTCAACACAATGCGTTACCGCAACGCCATGCCACCATGCTCCCTAGCAGCCGTCAATAATTTCTCTGTCATTTCCAGGTTTTCCAGACAAGAGACAATAATTTTTTTTTAAATCTCTCAGTATTTGATAAAAATACGAGAAAAACTTGATGGCTCACTAACTTTGTACAGTGTACTTCAGCTAGTTATGTTTTGGGTGTGACTGGGAGGGCCGGGTGTTGCTGACTGGAGCAGCAATATTTCTTGTAGACAATAACACTCCAAACACTGCAACGGAGCATTTCCCATCATGGCAGCAAGAACATGAAACAGTCTGCCACTAGAATTAACGTCATCACCAACTTTGTCAACAATTAAACACTAAACCAAATTAATGAAGCCATTTTCTGAATCAATTCCCTACTTTGTGACCAAAAATGACTGAAATGCTTTTAAACATTATTCGCTTTAAATTCTACGTAGCGTAATGTCATCACAATCGTGCACAGTAGAAAAGTGCAGCTTGCAATCTGCAAAAAACAACTGACAAGAAAAGAACCATAATGATAAACGTGAAAAAAAATGTCCATACTTTGCCCACAAATCTGGCAAATTAGCGCAGCCAAGCAACATTTTCTCTGCTGATTTCAATTCTTGCTTTGTGCGGGTTCGCAGCCGACTGGTGTGGTAAACAGTGCCACTACCAGTGCCACTTGTAGCTGACCCACTGCTGCTGTCCTTGGCAGTGAGCAGAAAATACTCCGGACGCAGCTTATCGAATCCATTGAAACTGCATGCACAACACAACAGATCAGAAATACACTGAAGCCCAACGTAAAGTAAAGTAAAGTCCTTCCCGAGCCATAAGGCCCATAGGGCGGCACTGATCTCCGTTTCTTTAGCCCTCAGCCAGACACCAGTCTACACTAGTTTACACCGCCAGACCATGGATATGAGGCTAGTGCATCGCACGGTGTGCCTGTTTACGTCTGGTACTCATTGCGCTTATCCACGAAGGGATGGCCAGGCTGAGTTGACCTGAGTGGCTGGTTACATACCAAGATGGTTTACCCGCCTACGGACGGTCATCCAGCCAAGTACTAACCGGGCCCGGAGTTGATTAAGTTTGTTGATGCGACCAAAGACGTTACCAACTAAGCCAAACCAGCACTAAAGCCCAGCAACATGTTATTATAAAGTATCAGTAAAACTAAAGCCAGGTTCAGTCCAGTTTAGCTTAACTAGCACATTTGGCCAGTAACAAGTAACGTTAGTCCCAGAGTGCCCTTAGTGCAGTATGCACAGACAGGATGTGGCTGATTGGGGCGGTGGTATGTCTGCTGGCTGCAGATCGCAGGTCCAATTGTTCGCTGAGACGGGCAATGGATGGCTGCATAGTGCACTGCGGTATCATTAGCTCATGCCAATCAGCTGCCACTTCCGTGATTGTAAAGTGCTTCTGGCCACGAGTCTGACTCATGTAAGAAGCGCTATAGCAAGTACCGGACCTTTACTTTTGTTTGCATTTTGCAATGCAATGTAAGGTCAAAATGTTACAAATCTGTTAACACACCAGTTTCAAGAAAGAAACTTAAATCTGAGACGCAAGCAGTCGATTAGTGGTAGCAGGAGGGTTATGAGACAAAATTGGAAGTTTTGAGATGGCATTTGTAACACTGTATTGTAACATTGTAGTGACGACTGGCTCCGGTGGCAAGTGCTGTCATTCCGATATCATGAGGCAGCGGACAAGAAGGCACAACTTGAATTTCAGTATATAATAATAATTATCATCATCGCTTTTAATTGCATGAATGATATCAGCAACAACAATAACTCAACGAGTAGCAAATGCAGCAGGAACGAGTCAAAAGCTAGAAATAACTTATACGGGGATTCGCCCCTAACCAGGTATAAATTTACACAAATAGTTGAGAACAGACAATAACGTGGTAACTTACGTACCAATTACAGTCTCATTCAATGATGCTAATTCGACACAATAGTACAATTAAAACAACAAACATATAAGAAATGTAGAGCAATAAAACGATATAATACGATCATATAACAGAAAATAATTTACAGGGTCTATAGCACAGCATTACAAATGCAACAACAGTTTCTAATGCACTGTAGTATCAAAGTTAATAGACAACAAACGGGAAGGTTTTAAAAAAAACATTTTAAAATAAACCTCTACGCAATATTAGCTAACATGATAATGCTACAAATCTTGCTTGCTAGTTGTCAAGTGAACTACGCATTAACGTAAGATATATTTTAATGTAAAATGAAATTTTAAAATATTGTAACACATAAAACATAAGATGAAATCAAACCTGTAGAGAGTGTTACTGTCTCCCTCGGCTTCCGGTGGCATGACAATCACCGTGTGTGGGCTATACACAGAACAGAACAAATCAAACAAAACACATCCCAATGCTTGTCTATGTGGCTTTAGCTTGTCTCTGTGGCTCATGGGCACAGTGCGCGCTGAGCCTGAAACGGTTATCAGCCATGCCTGGGTTCAATCACCAGACCCGGCAAAATAAATTGTCTCAGGATTACTGGCGTTCATGCTTCGAGATTAATTTCTCGGACAGGCAAGAGGGTTTGATGGTGTCCTCTATAATCTGTGACCGTTAAGTGGTTATGGTGGTTGAGTGCGCTAGATTAGGCTAAGCTTTAGAGTGCACTATAATATAACCTAACTTAACTTAACTTAACACATCGCAATGCTTCATATCACACTACTGACAGTGAGCACATCTCACACAGCTGAACAACAGATGAGTGTTTGCTTGTAAAGACTCAGCATTCAGCATCCACAGATTCAAATGGAAAAAAAATGAAGGCCCTTCCACGAAAATAATTACGTCCAGTACCAATAACATATGTGAATACGCCAGCACATACTGAGAGAAAATGTGAAGTATCCAGATGCATAACAAATAGTGTGCATACCTGATGTCAAGCATTTCAACTTTAAAAAATTCTCAATCCACCTTCTACTTTCATTTAGCTGGGCAATTTTGCAGAATTACTCATATTGAACAAATATGAACACTTCTCCATACACCAGGAGTTTTCCTTACCACAATCTTGGCTCGATGAATTACTGGCGTAAAGTCTATGTTAAATA
>Ga0056124_1000827_pt1 | contig 10652 bp, 6 predicted proteins | sample WorMetHEROISLAND_2_FD_70069 | JGI IMG/M metagenome (GOLD analysis project Ga0056124, IMG submission 70069) | Marine gutless worms symbiont microbial communities from Max Planck institute for Marine Microbiology, Germany - Olavius sp. 4 HERON ISLAND | ecosystem: Host-associated > Annelida >... | reverse complement strand
TGTGCTAATTACTTGTGGAACCGTTGAATAGTTCAAGCAAAACCCGGTCTTGCGTGTATGAAAACTTCGACTCAGAGCGCCTAGCGTTTCTGTCCTTGCCTGACCTGAGCATATTGCTCATCGGTCTTTTTATATGCCGACCGCATGACAGAGTCGGTGATTATACACGCTGGAACGGGACCGCGCGCAAGACATAGCTTGTGGAACCTTTGAGTTCAAGGACAGCCGGTTTTACATGTACGAAAACTCCGACTCACTAACTAGACTTACTAGGAAGACAGCTTAGACCATCACTGCCCCTGAGTTCGTGGTTAGTACTTAAACACAATACTGTTACAAGCCGGTTGTTTCAACTGTTTCTGTATTTTTTCCGACAACAGGGGGGATTTTGTCCGGGGGGCATTTTGTCCTACCGTGATTTCGGTGGGATTCTGTCCGGGGGGATTATGTCCGGGGGGATTTTGTCCAGGGGGATGTTCTGGATTCGTAGACTCACACTGTCGTTCGTTTGGTCACGCTTGATTGCACCCGTGGAGTTATCAACCCGTTATACCACTGCAGACATAGTGCTATGACAGACAGTACCAGTGCGACGGTGGTATAACAAAAGAACCTGCACAAAGAACGTGAGCTCCTCTGTGTCATTATGCTATGTCAGTGGCGTTTCCATTGCCGTTCCTACTGCAGCAGACAAGTTGTCTGAGCGCCGCTCTCAGGTCGCGGACGCCCCATGCATACAGCGCTGGGTTCCAGCCAATCCACCCAGTCGTTCTACCGAACTACAGATTGTGTGTTATTTTGTCAAAATCCGCCAACGTAGAGCGCTGGGTTCCAGGCCGAGTTGAAATGTGACAAGACGATACAGACGTCGATCAGATGACACGGGACGTGACAGTCGGGACAGAAGAAGAGCATGGTATTGATGGTATAGAGCGGTAACCAGGATACGACGAACAGAGCCACGATGACGCCGATGCCCTTGGCCGCACGAGCCTCAGAGGAGCCGGAGCCAGCAGGCAGCGTGGCGGTACCTTCGCCCGTCGACCAGACGAGCGCCTTGCCTTGACTGACAGACGCCGACATCGGCATCAGCTGCACGTGCATCTTGTGAACCTGCACCATCATGCATACAACGACACACACTCACTGCTGTTAAATAAGTAAGTAAACACATAGGTAAATTAATAAACCGTCTATAGATCAAGAAATTGATTTTTCAGCGCTGATGTAGATCGGTAGGGGGCGACGGAGAACGATAATAGGAAATAAACATTGATATCGAATCAATCACACAGCTGTGAGGCAATGAGTTTTCAGCTATACTGTCTTTTTGTCTGTCCAATGCAATTGCATTGGACAGAATATAAAATCACGTTAACGTCCGTCCGTCCGTCCGGCGTCTGTGGAAAAGACTGTGACGTTATTTATGGGCCGATCTTCACCGAATTTGGAACATAGCTTCCCTGTATCATACAGAAGAACATATTTTTAAGCAGTTCGATCCGAAATGATATTTGTGCATGCGCGACCATTAATCGACTGTCACTTACAGCTGTCCAAGTTTTGCACAAGCGATTAACGTAGTTTTCGCGAAATAAAGTTGCTTCTGTGTGGCTTATTTCAATAAAATGGCTGAATTAGTATTCGTTGCGGTATTTAATACACATATGTATAGAGAAAAGTAACAAAACGGTAAAGATTTCTCTGCGTTTTGAAATTTTGTGTGCTTGATATAAACGTGTGCAATTCGCTGACACCATCGTAAACACCTACGCGCATGGTTATAATATAACTCTGGCCTTGAGGTAAGCCCTATACATGATTGTATTTACGGATAACTTATAAATACGTTAGGAAATACTAGGCATTTTACCTTATTATTGTAACTTGAACGTCGTTGGTATTTAGTTTGAAATTAGACCTTTTTATTTCAATCAATCTGGTCTACTCTGCTGAGTTGCTGCATGGATGATTTCAGTTATACGAACTTCACTGTAAGCTATAGAGATATGCAATGGACACACTCCGTGTTCACTTGAAGATTATCTCGTTTGTTTTAAGTCAGATGGCTAAACGGACAAACAGACAAACGGGCAGACGCAGTATTACCCGTCCGTTTGTCATAGAACAAAGTTGACGCAAGTAAGGAAGTCGTCACCTGTCGACGTACGACTTTGAAGATGATAATATAGACGAGAGCCATGAACAGCGACGGAGCGACTATCGTAGCGAAGTACACGAATGCCAGGTAGCGAAAGTCCATTACTTCCATGAAAAAACAGCGTGGCTGGAGAGGTTCACCAGCGTTCCAACCAGCGGCAGGCAGCAGACCTATGAACAGGTTTTTAATAAAGCTGGTAAAGATTTAAAAATATCTTAACTTTGTTAACTTTGCAAAAAGTAACGATTTCAATTAAAAACTCAACTGTGATCGCTGTTCAAGAAGACGTAATTTTTCGCTTGGAATGGTTATCAGTTACTCAGCTAATAGCTGTCACAAACGCACTGATACAGAGTTAATAAGTGCTTTTCCAGAATATTCAGATTCTCTCGAGTGGAGAAAGAGGCTAACAGAGAGTGGTATATATACAGAGTGGCGCATAATGGAACACGCGTGCTCTAAGTACATATTTGCTTAATCCTGATGTCGTAAACGATCGGCTTCGATCACTGCAGTGAAGTGCGGTCATGTTGAACACTTTTGGTTTTCCGCATTTTGTTTCTGTAGATAATATAAAAATAAATATGAAAATAAAAACGTTCCACTTTATTTGCGGCGCCCGGTAAATATGTTCGCTAGTGTTAAAAGCGTGATATGACTGAGACCTATGACGGTGGCTGTGGTCCAGCAGCAGGCGATGATGATCTGTGCACGGCGACTGGTCATGTCAACGGCGTAGGTCAACGGTCGAACCACCGCCCAGAACCGATCCACAGTAACAGCAACCAGAGACAGAATAGATCCCGTGCAGAGCAGCATTAGGATTGGAGAGGAAGAAGGGATGGCCAGGCTGAGTTGGTCCGCGGTACACGGCAGCATTAGGATGGAGTTCATGAAGAGACAGAGCCGGAAATGACGTGGCAGACCGACGGACGTGGCCAACGCTGACGGAATCCCGACCATGGCCACGAGAAGGTCGGCGACGGCGAGCGAGATGACGTAGTAGTTGGTAACTGAGCGAACGCGTCTGAAGCGCACGAATGCGATGAGAACGAGAAGATTACCGAAGAACGACACCATTGCACAGACCACTTCGACTGCCACTCTACCTCTCTACCTCGTGCTGTCTATCGTTGGCTACGTCTCTCTATGATATCACAGCCTGATACTGCTGCTGCGTATACCTGATCCATCCTGTGCTGGGGTCGACAGACCACTTCAACTGTCGTGTAGACCTTGTGCAGTTCTGTCGGTACTGTTTCGTTGAACGTCATGCACGCCATCTCACTGTATCCCTGAGCCTGTCTTCAATGAATGACGACGACGCACTCTCACCACATCTGCCGCCATAACAAACAACTAGTAAGATAAGGGTTACACGTTCGCAGTATATAAAAGACTGGGTATCATCATCGTTATAGTGATTTCGCCACCGCGATGTATCGGCGGAGGCACTATGTCCGTCCGTGAGTCGTAGAATGAGTCCCTCTATCGGTTTCGTCGGAGTTTGGTAAATTCGGTAACTGATCAATGTTCCTGTGTATAGTTACGCCCAGCAGCAGCCAGTGAGTAGTTTTTATCCGTGACGTTTGACACAATATCAGTGAATGACCTGTTTTAAGAGTTACTAAGGGGTCGATAATAGGCGGAGAGGCGGGTGTATAGACGTTTCTCAACTAAGAGTAACGTGCCACTGAATCGTTTTCATCACTGTTTATCACCTGCACATAATGTCAATTAATTTCTTTGCAGTCGCCCAAAACTGTTGCATTTAGTAGCCTATGCAGTAACACCGCACAACAGCGATCCCGTTCATGCTTAAACCCGTCAGACAATTAACATCTATAAACTAAATGATGTCGCATTTTCGGCCTATACAGCTAATGTTCGGCCTGGCGCTGAAACGCTGATGCAGTTGCGATTAGGTTGTGTTGTTGTCGCCGTGCGGCAAAATCCGCAGCTGGCCGAAAGTCAATTAACAGCCAACAATCAGCAATAGACAATCGTAATAGCAACGACAATTTCTTAAGCAGCGTAACATCACTGTTGCATTTGTCCGTATAACAGACTAATGGTCACTGGTGACGTCATTCGACTAAAAGCAACGCGTAAAAAACCGGTTAACGAAATTAGCCGCCGGAGTGAAAAACGGCGCGAAACATTATCGAGCTTTCTCGTGCTTTTAACACGCGCCGGTAGCGCGCGATTAAGACGCATGAGTTCACATCTGACGTAATCAGTATAACTGTGTGTCGGCGACAGCGTGTGGGGTGTCCTTGCAGAAGAAGAAGAAGAAGAAGCTTTACGCATAGACCAAGGTCTATTGCGTGGGAGCTCATCCGCCTTGTGGCGCTTTCAGCCGGCCAGGGTCAAACCCAATTAAGCCTATAACCCCAACTGGATGACCGAAGGCGTTAATAGTCAACGACAGACGACTTAACCTTTAACATTTGCACAATTAATTAAAAATACATTTGCACAATATTTGTGCAAATGTTTTTATTCTACACATAACCAGTATGCCATGCCATATACTGTTACGCAGAACTAATCGAGTTTCCATGTGGCGGTGTTTTTTCTCTGTCACGTAAGAGCTCAAAACTCGAAAACTAAAAGCGCAGAAAACCAAAATTGCTGAAAACGTTTCTCGTGGCAGGACGACAGGTCGGCGCCCATGCAGCCCACATCTTTTCTTGATTCAGAATGAGGTTTACCTACTATTTATGTAAGCTTGTTTTCAATGTATAGTATTTCGCATTCATAGCGTATTCATTATTACGTCAATGTCGTGGAGATTAAACAACGAACAAACGAGTGGAAGACGATGGAATTATGACATGTCACAAGTGACAAGTAAACAGGCTATTAATACATCAATGCGTTGCACCGAGGCGAGGTATCTGTTTGCTTCGCCAATAATGCTGCAAGTAGCAAAGTAGCCTATAGTTACTGCAGTGGCGCTCAAGGAAATGAGTGACAGGCATGATATGACGTTAATATGACAACATTATTATTTTATTTCGCACATGAACAGAACGTATATGCGTCGTACGTTCGAACCAAGCTTGCGGCATAATTAATCCCTGCTTGCGGCGTGGAGTGCAAAACGTTACCACCCATTTCCAATAACATCACGCGTTTTTACACAGACATTATTAGCTTTGCCGAAGAAATGAGGCCTACAAATGACACGGAATGAGTTTATTATTTACACGTGTGTAGCATATAAAAATATCCGTTGGATTGTCGGACACGTTGCATTGTCACCTTTCTGGCTTCTGAGTCTTATTCGTTTTCTCTGGTCTAAAGAAATATTACCACATTGTTGCAGAGCCTTGCGCACTTTGTCCTCACACTAAAACCGTAGTTACATATGATATAACATTAGAACATGTGTGCACAAATCCAATACTATAGACAGGAACTGTATATAATCTCGGTAGAATGTATAATAGTGCAGAGAGCGTGACAATAAACAGGCTGACTGCAATATCCGCTGCATGAGAATGGGTGGCTTCTAGCCGAGAGTGAGCACTGCAATAACGAAGACGTTGTGACCTTCGCACTAGCTCCGTCTGGCTATATAGATATACGTTTGTAATATTATCTTGACCTTCGCGCATAATCTCTGACTGTGATCGCACTGTAGCATCATGCGGTCACGCTTTCATTCGCTGTGGTCTAGTAATACAAGAGCTAAGCAACCTCAGAGTTGCATCACCGCGCCATGCGCACGACCACATATTGTTCTGATCTACGTTTACTCTATGGTTTGTTCCGAGTGCGATATAACTAATTACTTACTTACTCGATTAGTTAATTGATTATTTACGGACGTAGGCCCTACTTGCTTATTTACAAACATACTCGATTACTCACTCGATTACTTACTTACTTGCGCATATACGAACCCCAAACCCCATCCCTGACCTAGCCCTAACACGAACCCTAACCATCAAATATTTTTTGGTCACGACCTTGAGTTTTTTGGGTCACGTGACGTCATCGGTCTCATGACCATTGGACTCGCAACATATGGTTTCCTATAAGTGATCCATTGAAACCACCCCTCTATCTCGCATGATTGCTGAGATATTGCTGAGATATTGCGTGTCAAACATTTAGCCACGCCTAATTGAATGAAGGACAATAATAGAGACGTTTAATACGCTCATGTGATACGGCGTTCATTAGACACGGCGTTCACGCTGTGCAGTGTCTTACAATGTAGCCTACATCGCTTCATGCCGTTGTGCTTCTATAGTCACGCGTCTATAACAGATCCATCGACAGAGGACACATGGCATTGTATTTCTTGTAACGGCTATGGGTCAACTAAGAAATGAACTGTTTCTGCAGTGCACACAATGCATAAGTCGATCGCTGCTATTTCGGTCGTTATTGGAATGTACCGTTTGGTCAGACGGACAACATCATGATTCATTGTGCACAGATTGCCAAGGACATTTTGGATCGAATCGTTACCATAATCTAATCTACTATTCGCTGGACCACGTCCATCCCTCCAAAAGTCATCAGAAGTGTTTTTTTTACAAAAAACAATTCTGAATCCGGATCCTAATCCATCCGGATACAGGAACCCTGGATCTGGATCACGACCCGGATTGCTATCGGGTGATACATAAAAATAAGCCCCAACACTTTCATACATTCATAACTTGATCAAATATTAACCGAGTTTAAAAATTCTTTTTCTATCCTAATTAATGGTAAACTTGAATAACACTGATTGTCAAAGGTCCCATCACACCGATGTAGTCTGAAGCTTACTGTATTTTACAAAGTAGTGTAGCGACGCATTTCTGGCGCATGTGCAACTTTTAATGATCCCGTAATTGCAAATTTGCTGCAAAGTATATCGCAACTACGCGATGAAGTCATGACAAAAACATAGGGACTTATTTTTATTGTGCCGTCGTGAGTCAAAAATGTAGACCATCGAGTTTTTATCACAAATTTACCAAATACTGAATTACTAAAAAGTAAAAATCAAAGTAATGGGGTATAGGCTAAACCTCACATTGCTTCGATTTGTTGTTGATTTACTGTACAACTTGTTGTACAGCAAATCAACAACAAATCGGAGCAGGTGGAGTTTGAGCCTATATCAAGTATAGCGGACCGTTAGCTTTATTAATGTGTAGTACTGCTGCGAATATTTCGTTTATTTGCACAGAAATGTTTATTAGTTTTTGGAGCAAATGCGCAGTTGCATTCTTCTAATAAGCATTGCTGAAAAACGTCCCAACATACTTATTACAGCGTTGTATAAACGGTTGTGGACAGAATAAGCTGTTCCTTTAAGATGTCATTTAAAGATTCTCAGTTATTTGTGTCAATATAATGAATAAATGGATTAATGTCGTTTTCCAGGACGCAAACTTTCAAACTTTTGAATCTGATATGTATATGTTAGAGTAAATGTGCGTATTCAGTTATTTCACGAAACCACTGAACATTTCAGCAACTTCGTGAAATTTCTGTTTCACTCGGGGATTACGTGAAATCACTGAAATTCCTAGTCATTTCACGAAATAACCCCAATACAGACTATTGTGTTACTGGTTCTTGCACAAGTAGACTCGTTGCAAATGGAAATTGAAAAAAAACAGTTGCTCTGTCATTTGATAGACTGTGGTTGACTCGTGTCACATCTACTGATTTTTGTGGAATGTGGAATGGGTGGCTATGATTCATTAGGAAACTGTTCACCCATTTCATATTTATTTTTTTATAGTTTACTGACTTATTGCTTAAAAAGTGCTACAAGACTAGTGGCTTATACGTCTGCAAGACTGCAAGTGCAAGCCAATGGTGTAAACCGTCATTATTTCATGTGATGGGTAAATGACAAGAACACGCTAACATGGTTGTCCAAAACACCTTTTGTGACATTGACCCATATCTGTAATGCTTAATGGTTTGCACCGTACGTCTGGGCCAAGGTCTCGTGGGCTGCAACGTCTCGGGCTCGGTCTCATCTCGGACAAAATATCCGACGTCTCGGTCTCGTCTCGGTCTCGGCTCGCGCACATCCCTGCGACAAAATGCACCTTCTATACTTGCGTTTCGGCTCTTGTGTGGCTTGCGTCACTTGCGTACAAATCGTACACAAGGACATTTGTTTGCGTTCGTGGAAACCAGGCTTGACAGCTTCAGCTTCAGAGACAGTCCAATGTAATGCAGTTTACACACGGAGCGATCGTTGCCTCAACGGTCACCGCAACTATCGGATTTATCGGTTGCGGCGACGATCGTCCCGTGTATACACTATATAAGAATGCAATCACGATAAGCACGATGTACTTACTAACAAGGATTGTAGATGTACCGACGATAAACGACAGTTATTCGGTGACATGTGGCGTTATACAGTATTGTAAAAAGCTCGAATCGTCGACGTCGTTATCAGTATCAACAGCAGCAGTACTACAGCAGTACAAGTACTACTCGTTCAACTCAGATCTGATCTGGTCACTGTCACAAACTCGCGACCCTATCTGCAACTGACCTACTCGTAGATGTCATCAGTCGGCTTTAGCACTGGCTGCCTAGAAATGCCCGGCTACTCAACAACAACGACTCGGAATCCTCGGCACAACTGATCCGCCACTGGACATGCTGATAACCGATCCGCTGCATGTGATTCTGCGAGAGACTGTTCTCTCGTGACACACGGGACGTCGCACCAAGCGGCAGCAGCAGCAGCAACTACCTGCGGTCCGTCGGTATGAGACGCACGCAGTCTGCTACAACAAACGACTGTGCACTGGACGGCGAAGCCTGCTCGCTGTCATGACACGTGCGTGCATGTGTGTTTAGCTCAGTCACAGCGGTCAGCCGACAGTCTCAAGGCTTGCTGTACTGTCTCCAATCACCACATGAACGGGGACCACCGCCTGTCGAATAGTACGACGGTTTGGACAGTTTTGTTATAGCTCAGTCATACTTACATTACTGCCCGCGGAAGCGACACGGCAGTATCGTTTTCAGTATCGTGAAAACGCGTAGTCAACACGATAACTCATGAACCGCTGCACTTAGCTTGATGAAATTTTGCACCAACATGTACCTTGACAACCTCTAGACGCCCGTTGAATATCAAGCTCAATGGTCAAGGTCACGTGTTTTTGGTGTTTTATTCGCGTGCATGATACTGCTTGAACCAGTTGGCCTGGATTCACGAAATGTCATTCGCTAGGTGGTGCCACTTTATTACTGCCCGCGGAAGCGACTGCGGCTACCCGCGGGCAGTACTTTGCCTTGAGCAAGGCTTGACAATCTTGTTTTCGTTTTATTTTTATTGTATCATACGTGGGCAGACAGCATATAAAAAGCAGTCGACAAGACGAGTAGCACGATAACGAGGAGACTGGCGACTTTGTTGACATGCCGTCAGTCTGCTCGGATACAAGGTCACGCACTGACCGTCGTCAGCTTAATGATATCGATATCATATATCATTGTCAACCCATGCTAGCCAGGGACGGCATATCATTAATAGCTGAGCCTGAGCCTGCTATTTCCAGAGGACGACGACACGTGATCGGAAGCGTATCAGTCGAGCCTTGGCCGGTAGATGGTGAGGACGGCAAGACTATGTACCGATGTAGTCGAGTCCACTCAGTCCGAGTCCGAATCGAATCACGTCGATGAGTTCAACCATATAGAAAGGTCGTGAAATTCGGTATTCACAATCTGCGCATGCGCTGAGAAACTACAATAAAATGCTAATGATACACTGTCGTCAAATACTTGTATGCACCGTTACGCCTAGATTGATTAAAGCTACGTTAGTGAAGCAGCTGTTTTAGAAATTAGACAACATTTGTCTGTGTTGATGCGCTGTTTACAAAACATTTACTTACAATACAAAACTTAGCTCGTCGCGGTTACTTCCAAGTCACACAGCGCTGAGTCAGAGTTCAGTCGGTCCGAATCCTGAAGAAAAGAAGAAAAAAAGACGGTTTGAGTTTAAATCGGAGTCCCCGAGTCCTGGAAATAATAAATCGAGTCCGACGCGAGTTCACTGCCTGAGTCTCGTGTACTACGTAACTGAATGGCGGCAGTACACATCGCTGTGGTCGGGCTGCGGTCACGCGGCGCTATTTTGTGGAGGCAATCGACGAGGCAATCAATCACGTGATAAATCAGTGAGTATTCGCCTTCGTCGTGAATGATTCATTCCGACGCATCTGTCGCCGTCTTGTTGCTTCCTCTTCCCTAATTATGCTGAATACATCATCATAGTATAATACCGGATACAGTCACACGTGTAGGACTTTCCGGGCACGTATAATTCTCCGAAGACTCCACTGGTTAACAACGTTCATTCGTTTGTAAATACAATATACAATATTCGTTTAATAACGCTTGACAGAACGCAAGCTACACAACGAACGATACTATGACAATGAATAAACGAAGAATATACAGTAATAAGTCAAATGTGTGTCTGTGTATCTAATAT
>Ga0056124_1000825_pt1 | contig 10654 bp, 12 predicted proteins | sample WorMetHEROISLAND_2_FD_70069 | JGI IMG/M metagenome (GOLD analysis project Ga0056124, IMG submission 70069) | Marine gutless worms symbiont microbial communities from Max Planck institute for Marine Microbiology, Germany - Olavius sp. 4 HERON ISLAND | ecosystem: Host-associated > Annelida >... | reverse complement strand
GGCCTACTGCTAGCATTCTACAGCAGTTGAAACGTGACGTCACTATAGCATAGGCATAGGTCCGTTGCACGGCCGCGATTATGACGTCACAACGGTAACGGTAACGGTAACCGGTTTCCAAGAAACGGTTACCAGTTTTGATATACTACCGTTTTAACATCCTTACAAGTAAGTGCATTTATTAAACACATGTCACACACACATGATTATATTAAAATGCATTGTAAAAGCACGAAAAGGAATGTAAGAGTAAAACATGACATGGCTGGCATTCATTGATAATTATTCTTATTTCTCAATTGTGCTGTGTGCACAGTGAGCTGAGTGAGGATGTGTCTGGAGGTATTATTGACGATGCCGATGGTCCGTTGTTGCTGAAAGCCATCATTTCTCATGACTCACAAGCTTTGCAGTCATCCACCTATCATATACCTGCTCCACCAGCTGCCAACTCTGGTACTATTCAGTAGAAATTGTTGCTAGAAATATTGTTTGATTTTATTTCATATTTCGAAATGTACTGGATTTCGGTTTTGAATTCTGGCTCCATCTAAATCTGACATGGGCCAGTGCTGAGGCTGTTTTGGGGATGAAATTTAACTTCCTTTCTGCTTTCTGTTGGAAGTTTCTTGGGAAGTTGGTAGCTCTCAACAGTAAGGAACCTATCAGCCATTTAGCTCCTCAGCAGTTTCAAATGCACTTGAAAAAGGCTAACTCTGATGTTGTTTACATTGGTGCTATGTACGTGTGTTTTTATGGTAGTATGTGGTGACCGTCTGCATGGGTTTTGATTGACTCATTTATCGATTGGTGCAGAACGTTGCTTAATGCATTTTATTTTATATATATATGTCACTATATGTCGATTCTCTATTCTAGCTGTAATCATATTACTGTGCACTGCGGATTGATTGATTGATTGATTGATTGCTTGATTGTGTGCAGTTGTTAACACTTGTTGATTAGTAGTCCTGATTTTTCAACTCTGCGGTATAGAAGTTCCATACTGATACTGTCACTGTATGTGCAGGTTGCAGTTTCCCGGCTCAACATGAATCTGCTTATCCTGCTGCGGTCCAGTGAGTCCATTCAGTCACATTATCTTCTGTGTTTCTATTTTGGTTTTGCATTTTGTTGCAATTATTACCCACAGTCACACTATCATTTATTTTATTAAAGAAATACTTTTTACTGTTGTTATTCTGTATATTATTAGAAATTTATTATAGCTAGTTGACCTTGGTTTTACATGTTGTTCACTTGTTGTATATGAGCAAATTACATCCTGATTAGAAGCCGTGGGCTTGAGGCTAAAACCAGTATGCCATGGTTGAACATCTTTGCCTTAAGGCCAATGCTTACCATCCCTGGCTGATACTCATTTTACCTTCCAGACAGAGCAGAGAAGTGAATTGATCTATGCACTGCAGCAAAGTTGTGCAGCTTTACAAAGACATACTATTTTATGGTTTATATTTTGTTTTTTATTTGTCATGTCGTTGCTTTGTTTAAGGAGTTGTCTAAAAGCTGTCCAGACACATTTACTGCATACTGCAGTGTCTGCTTTCGAGATCTTCCGTTAATGTCATCTGTTGTGTTTCACAGTTAATAGCTGCATTTGGTTCATTGATTGTGCTGTGACTGTGTTCGTATTGTCTTGTGGTCATTCTTGGGTGTACATAACTTGGGGTTTGAGGTGAAACAATTCACATTGAAGTGCAATTTGTTTGTAGAGCCGGGGCTGATATGATTGGCTTCCAGACAACACATAATGGCCAATATGATGGTTATCACGACATGACGTACCAGCAGCAAGGCATGGGTTATGCATCGCACATGCAGACATGCTCCAGTGCCGGTAATAGCATTGTAACAGCAATGATTTCCAGTGTTGAACTTTGCTAAAGTTTAATAGGAGAACGCAATGAGTTATCGCTGTACCATTAACTGACAGAACCAGGGTTTTGTTAATACTTTTGTTTGCCTGTTACTCAGATAGATACTGGTGATTTTTCAAGCTTGAGTCATATTTTGTACAGTTTAGTCCCTGGGTTTTCAAATAATGTAAATGTTTCATTTTGTGTTAGATTACATATACTCAATGAATGGAGTGACTCAGCATGCCAAGCCAGTGACAGTGGGACAGCCGCCAATGATTGCACCAGTTGGTCAGTGTTCAGTTTAATGCTCATTGTTAGTGTTTATGTATGGTAGACAGGTTGCTGAATTCTGTATTAACTTTCAGCTTTCTGTCTGGCCTGTCCTTGCTCAGGTCACAGTGGGCTATGCCTGTACATGGGATCTCTAAGTCAAATCTCATCGTAGAAAGTTTTGTGCATTGTTTTGCCCTTGGGCTGCACAACTTATGGTGCATAGGTCAATGTAGTTCTGTGGGTTGTAAAGTGAGTATCAGGCAGGGATGTTAGGCCTTATTCTTATATGACATTGATTGTGGCTTGAAACGAACAGCCTTGGGGCCTTGCAGTTTGAGGCTTTTGCTTTAATCCTGTAAATTTTGCCCTTTCCCCCCAGTTTTTTTATCCGTTCATCATAAAGCGTAAAAGCTTCTATTGATATGATGATGATGATGATGATGATGAACGAATGAACTTTAACGTGGCATAAGTCTTAAGACTGCAAGGACACATAACACGTTGGAATAACAGTGAAGTCACGTGGTAGTCAGTGCAATGAGACGCTGTTACTCAGAGCAGCTGTACGACCGGGCAAAAAGCTCGGTCTTCAGCCTGCTGCGATGCCTGTACTGATATGTATGTGCTTATGTCGGTTTGCTAAACAAACTGTATTGTTTGCTGTAGCGTGTTCGCCAGCACAGGCGAGCGCTGCACCGGCTGTCATGCAGGACCAGTCTGTTATGCTGGCTGCTCAGTATGGTCGCTACGCAGGGCAGAATACGGTCAGCCACGAGTGTCAGTCAATGTCTCAGCTGTCACGGTCACCTCGCGTCATCTGTGAACAACTCACACCTGATGCCCAGGTGGTTGATTGCTGCTTCTTTGTATGCCAATTTTTAGGCGGAATCGCTTATGTTTCTTAGACAGAATCGCTCTTGCAGTGCAAGCGATTCTGCCTATTCCTACACATTTCTCCATAGCATTGTCTGCCTGTCTGTCGTCTGTCACATTCATGCACCCTGCTTAAACCGATTTAGATGCCATTTGGCAGGTACACCTGTGTGGTCCAGTGACACATTGTGTTACATGTGGGTCCGTGATCCCGCAGGGGAAGGGGAGATTTGGGGCTTGAACCCGCAATCAGAACATGCAGTTGCAAACTGTCACTTCCATGGTCTTACTCGGTGAGCAGTTGGTTGGACTTGCTCGAGCGATTCTACCTTTTGCCAAGTTACTTTGGTCTTTGTTGTTGGTTCTAGTGTGTGGGCTTTTCAAAACTCAGCCACACTTGTAGTGAACACACAGAATGGACCGGTTACAGATGTTTTGGTTGGTCTGGCTCACTCAGTAACTTCTGATAGAAATTTATAGTGCATTCCAAAGTTCTATACAGTTTTGTTTAACCGTGTGGCATACTTGATTATGCAGACTGTTGAGTTTGTGCATATCTGTTTGTGTGCATAAAGTGCATTTTCTGTGTTGCTGCACTGCACTGTTGCAGATTAGTTGAGCATCATTTTGAAACATAAAAATTCCTTTTTTGGTAAATTAAAAGTTAAAAAAAAACTTCCAGTAAGCAGATCTTGATGTTATAGTTGAAGAAGTGCCTGCATTGCTCACAGTACAGTGGACTAAATGTGAGATAATGTTTTGTGTGTCATTCTCAGTTGCATGCAGCACCTGCCAGTTACAGTGCCAAGTCTGAGCCACCAAAGAACACATACGAGGTGATTTCATTTATCTCACACAGCAGTACTGGACACTGTTTGTTTATATTGTTGGGCATTTAATGCAAAATTTGCCACACGTACTCACTATACTATTTCAGTATTTGAATAATTATGTAGCTCAGGTCTGTGACCCTTGCCAGAACTGGTTTTTGTATGTTTTGATACTTCTGGTTGTAAATTCATAATTTTATTGTGGTGATAATATTTCAACATTTAGCTTCATGAGCATCATTATATTGGGGTAGCCCACAGGTTTTAAAATATATGTTTATAATGCCATATAATTAAAGTGATACTTGTTATGAATAAATGTGCAAAACAGTAGTTTATATGCACTTGTTGACACTGGCATTCAATGACTAACACATCAAAAACAGCAAAAATCATAAAAACTGATATTGCCCGGGTCACATTCACTTTCTGTGTTGCTGTATGTTCAGACGACAAGGCCACAGGAGATGGTGCCAAAAATATCATGTAAGTTGCAGTTGTATTTTTTGCTTATTTTGTACTGCATATGTTAATTCGTCAGTGTGCAGACTGTGAGTGACTTTAGTAGAGTTTGTAAGGGGAATTCTATTAATGGCAAATTCATAGTATTGTGTTGGTAGTATTTGAGCATATAGTATGTAGCTTGATAGGCACACATCTGCCTAGTATTTCAGTGCCGGTTGTACCCTCTTGTCGTGTTTCATCAATTCTGCACACACTTTGGACTGTGCAACTGTGTGAGATTTAATTAACAAGTAAAATAATTCCTGTGAACATTTTCTGTTTGTTGCAGTTGTGTTACATTCAGTCTGGCAGCAGTAAGTTTTGTGAACTGTTGATGTCTAGTGACAAGAGTTGATGACGCATTGCTGAGGGAACATCGGAAACATCGTCTTGACGTCTATGAAGGCGCTGCTCCCATATACAACGTCGTCAGCTCCGACAACTGTCAGAAACTGACGTTAAAACTGTCCAAAACCAGAGACGAACCGAGAGGCATGTATATGACGACCTTGTTGTATTTTGTGAATAACGCACATGGCTTTTATCAGACTGTTCCATGGTGCAGTTATATGGAAGAAACAAAGCTATGTCATTTTACTGCAGAATTATTGATTATTGCACATTTGTTTGCATTGAACAATGAGCATTGCTTTGTAACAGTCAAACTTATGCATGTTCACTTTATTATGGTTGTAGTTGCATAGCCAGCTTTGTCCTTCCATGGGAAGATGTGGAATCGTGATTTTTCCACTCAGCATTTTGATAGTTTTATTATTGATAATTGTAGTGAACAGATATGGAATGACCAAATGCGCTCAGGTCAGCAGTTTGTCTTTAGACTGACATGTTGATCGATGTATCACATCATCGTATGCAGAAGAACATCAGTAGTCTACAGCTAGTTAAATAAGAATGTCTTCATATGTTTCCTGGAAATTTTCCAGTAACGTTTCTTTGTATCCGCGTCTCAGCCAGTACCAAACCATGGCGTATGTTAGCAGCGGTGTACCAGTACAGTGAAGTGTTATCAGCAAGAGTAGTCCTGGGCAAATACAAATCACGATTCAATTTAAATTGTGATTGAATTGGTGATTTAGTTTGAGGAATGAAGATTCAGTTTGAAAAACTGTGATTCGATTTGAGATTTGATTCAACAAATTCACGATTTGATTCAAAAAGTTTCAAATCGCAAATCGTTAATTGGTCGTTACTTGGTTACCAACATCATCTGCACAGGCTGTCAAAGCCCTACTTCTGCGTGTGGAGAATAATGCTAGTTGAACAACAAAGAATGCCTGACAGTGACAGCTATCTGATGAACAACTGTTTTATATTTTAGATTTAGAATGTGATGTATATATTAATACACTAATGAACTTTTGTACTAAAAATTTGCACTATGGTGATGGTACATGTTTTGCCATTAAAAGATTTGGGATTTGATTTAATATTTGCTTTCAAAATTTTTGAGATTTGTAGATAAATTATTTGAGATTTGGCCAGTGATTGAAATCGTTTTTCTAAAAGACTTGAGATTTGAGCTTATGATTTGATTTGAGATTTGCCCATCACTGAGCAGGAGTAACTAACTCATTGCTGGTGATCTGTAGGTTTGAAACGAGCTCGAGTGTCCGATGATTCTGACGTCGAATATGATGACCAAGTGACGATGGCAGAGATGCAGGAAGTGTACGGCGAGTATGCAACGTCGCTGACAGAGCGTGTGAAACGGCGTCGTAACCAGCACACGACACACAATGACAGTGACGATGATAACAGTACCTACAGCGATTCATATCACCGGTCCGAATTCAGACGCCAATTACCAGTCGACGCCGCAAGCAGCGATGCTTCGAATGCTTCGATGCCAGACGGTTTGCAGATTTGTTTAGCTAACATTTGGCTGAGTTTTGTCGGTAAAGTTGAACAAACTGTTGCGTTGGGATATTCTTGTTGTATTTAGCAGTTTGTTTGTGCTCCATTGTAGTTCTGTCTGTTTATGAAGGTTTTTCAGCAGAGTTGCTGTTCATGTTTCATAGAGATTTCGTTGTTTGTTGTGCATTGCAGCTTCGCGGCCACTTAGGAAGGAGAAGAAGCCTCAGCGACGGTTAATGGAGCTGAGTGTGTGCCTTGAAGAGCTGATGGACACTCCAACATTCAAGCGCTTTAACACTGCTCTCGATGGTGTACTCGAGGCTGCTGAAGACATGGACTTGGCCAGCATCAGAGGTGTGTGCAGTATATCGTCCTGTGGCTGTCCTAGTAGGCCACAATACCGAGGTGCATCTCACACTTTTGTGTCCCATAGCGACAGCCAGGCTCTTGTGATTGTAGCTTTTGGAGTATGTGAGATCTGGCAAAATACTGGCAATCATTGCAGTAAAATTTCCTGAAGTTTAATACGAGAACGTAATGAGTCTTATTGTGTTATTAGTATACCAGTAACTTACAGAACCAGAGTTTGGTTATAAATTTTGCTGCCAATGCCTATTACTGTGGTGCGGTTAGTGGATTAGTTAATTGTAGGAAACACGTGCACGTGTCTTGTCAGTAATGTAACTACTTTGTCTATCAGTCTGTGAATTTAACGACATTGAGAGAAATGGTCTTGCATCTGCACTGCCTGTGTCTTTCGTTGTCGTATGTTATTTGTAGATGATGATGATGAAACTGCTACCAACAGCGAGTCTGTTGTATCCAAGTCGCATCTGTCTGAGCTGTGTTCTGAAGCAGCCAAGCTCAAGTCTATGGGTGTCATGAACCAGGTAGCATTCCAGTGGCCACTTTCTAGGCGGAATCGCTTCTTGCAGCGCAAGCGATTACGCCTATTGCTACATGTATCTCGATAGCATGGTCTGTCATCTCTCTGTCTGTCTGTTACATTCGTGCTCCCTGCTTAAACCGTTCGACAGCCTCACCCTGTCGTATCTATCGGATGATTGCCAACTCGACACGGAGGTGGGACGTGGACATCTCAGGTCTTCCGATGTGTGCAGTACCACGGACACAGTCACAGATTGGTGACAGGAGTTTCACGGCAGCTGGTCTGCAGCTATGGAACAACCTGCGGATCAAGATCTGACAGCAAGACATTACTTTTGAACATTATAAACAGCTACTTGAGGCGTTTTTGTACATTTAGCCTGTGGCACATTGTGACTTATTTGCTTTATTGCGCCAGCTATAAGCACCTTTACTCACTCACATATGCCATTTGGCATGTGTATTTGTGGGGTCCAATGATACATTGTGCTAGACCCCCAGGGGAAGGGGAGATTTGGGGGGTCGAACCCCCAGCGAAAACATGCAATTGCAAATTGCTGCTGCCATCTGGCAAATACATGGTAGGATTCAACAATTCCATCTTTTACCAAATTACTTTGATTCTTGTTTGTGTTTACATAATGTGTGCAGTCACATTTTGCAAAAGTTGAGCCAGAGATGTCCCATGGTATTTGCCATTTTTGTGTGGACTGTTTTATGGTGCAAATGAATCTTTGTTGTGCAGAAGCTAGTAAAAATTGTCAAAGTTTTGTATTTTGATTTTTGTAGTTGTATTATAACATTTGTGATGATTGCAAAGCTATTATTTGGATTGAGCCATGAGGTATTTTCCTAGCCAGTACTGTACATATACAAATTTTTTATTGACAGTTTCATCATAGCTTTGTGACATTTGTTAGACATTAGTTGTGATACATACTGCATTATGTAAACAGTACTGAATATTTGGATACTTAATTGTTTTTGTTTGCATGTGACAGCTTCCTTGTGAGAAGCTAATCAAGGCACTTACGATTCTCCAGTTTAATATTCGCGATGGCAGCAAAATTATTCCAGGCATTGATCCAGTGAGTTAAAACAAGTTGCATATACAATTGATGTTCATTATTACTGATTGTTGTCAAATTGTGTGGTCTGTGGCTAATCGTTTTTAAATTAATTATATGTTAGTTAAGAATGGTTAGTGGTTACCTGTCTCATTTTCATGTAAGTTTTGTTTTCATTAATCATGACAGTCATAAATGGAATAGAAAAGTTAGGCATGGAGTTACAGGAATCAGTCACTGAAACAAATTTTTAGCTGTGGGTTGCATTAATTAGAAAACTTACTAACTACTCGGATTTGCAAGAAAATTGTGTGTATAGTTTGTGTATATAGTTACTTCAGTGGTTTGATGTTGTCGGTTCAATGTGTGTGCTGAAAATTTACGAAGTATTTCATGTATAACTTTTACTTATTTTTTATATGTTTATTTTGTGTGTGGTTAGTGTGTGTCTTGTTTTATTTGCTGAAAGTGATATGTTATTATTGATGTCGGACTGATGTTTGTTTGGCAGGACGGTGAAAATGAGGATGACTACCTGTGGCGTGAGTTGGCCTTTGAGCGTGTACAATCAGCACTCGATGCCGCGCTGACGTCGCTGTACATTATGACGTCAAGTAGCATGCCGAAAGAAGTATTTATTGAAGACGTCATCGAGAGGGTCGTTCGCATGAGCAAAATGCAGCTTTACAACGCCGTCTATCCAGAGTTTGACCCTGTATACCGTTCCGACCCGCATAACAAAAGTGCGTTGCATTGTCATTTTGTATGAGTGTTACCTGTGTAATTGTTACTTGTGCATGTTGCTGTTGCTGATATGTTTATTGTGCAGCGGTGCTAATAAGCTGCTGTTAACATCTTGCATCGATCTATTTGTCCATCCATCCTATACGGGCTCCTAATGCAAAAACAATAAGGAGTGGGAGAACAAATATTGATGTGCACTTTCCCCAGGCCTGGAGTAAGTCGTCTGATTTTGCACAGCTCTAGGTGATTGGCCGCACAATGTTGGCACCGGGCCGATTTATTTTTTTCTAGTCATCTCAGGGATTATGAACGAAACAAGAGACCCACGTCTTTGCAGGTTCTTAATTCGTTTGTTAATACATATTTGTAAAGCACCATATGCCCGTGCCATTAGAGGTTGTGGTGTTTACTTCATATTTTTCAGTGATTGTCAAGTCGTGGTCATCTTTATTTGCGATTCCTCAATATTTTACATTTTGTCTGTTGTGTTAGTTGCTTTTGTCAAGTTTTTAATAAACGAGTATGGTGTATGTATATAATATGAGTCTCTGTTGTCAGGTGGCATTCAGTCAAACCTAAAGCTGAAGCGTGCCAAGTCAAGTGGAGCGAAGGACCGAACAGTTCTGTCGATGTACACCAAACTGACGGAATTGACATCTTTGCTGGCTGAACTCGTTGAAATACAGGAACTCACTGATACCATTATACTTCAGGTGCGTAGTAAGAATTGTAATATATGTTATTCAAGTATAAGTTATTTACGAGTGTATGGCACATATTGTAACTTTTGAGTTATTTACAATCAAGTAAATTGGCATTGGATCTTTCGACATCAGGATAGCAGATAACCTGTAAAGAGGATTCGTAATATCTATGATTACCCGTAAAACAGTTGTGTTTTTATCCTGCATTCCTAGATGTGGATTTGTGGTATCATGCATAGGTAGGAATTTGCTTTGTGGCTAGTGGACTGTGTGTTTGTAAATACAGGCAGATTTAAGGTTCTGTACTATTAAGAACTGCACTGATTAATTGTCATTAGTCATTAGCTGCAGTTTGTTATTTAGCATGTGTCTGTCGATTTTGATGCACATAATTCTTCTGTATTGTCTCATTAAGGTAATGAATGAGGCCCACAAGGAGTTATCCCTTTAAGCTGAGTCAGTCTTGCCATTCACTGTCATGTTGACAACTTGGGTATTGGTATAATAGAGAAATAACTTAAATGCTGTGTGACGATAATAGTCTTGAGTATGCATTTGTCTGGTGTCAGTTTACAGTATGCTGTGGACTGCATAGTGTTGGTGGTTTGGAGCTGTCCAATGTGCTTTGATTGCCATGTGTGTACTTTGTGTCAGATGTCCACGCTTGCAGTGTCGCCGTTCTTTGTGGAGAACGTGAGTGAGATTCAGCTGAATGCATTGAAGCTGGTCACTTGCGTAAGTTATCACTGCTGTCGATGTTTACGTGTGGGTCTGGGGGTGTGCCGGTTTAGAATAGACCCACTCCGTTTCCTGGCCAGATGGCGTAATCAATCAATCAATCAATCGAGGTTGCCTTAGTAGCAGAGCTACTTCAAGGTTAATGACGGTCAGTCAGTAAGTGCAGAGGCGCCTAAACCAGGCTCTTAGTTTTGTATTGATATAGTTAGGTTGCGTGTGTATGCATCTTCTGTTAGTTAGTATTACGTTTGTGTGCATGTGTATGTAGGTAGTATATT
>Ga0056124_1000824_pt1 | contig 10654 bp, 5 predicted proteins | sample WorMetHEROISLAND_2_FD_70069 | JGI IMG/M metagenome (GOLD analysis project Ga0056124, IMG submission 70069) | Marine gutless worms symbiont microbial communities from Max Planck institute for Marine Microbiology, Germany - Olavius sp. 4 HERON ISLAND | ecosystem: Host-associated > Annelida >... | reverse complement strand
ATCATACGAAGTGGGAAACTCTGGCCGAAGACAGGTCTGCTTGGAGGGAGGAGTGCTACAATGCAGTGAATGGATTCGAGGAACAACGCGTCGACGCGGCCAAGGCTCGTCGTGCAGCAATAAAGGATCGTTGTCACTCAGCTTCCTCCACCTCTGCCACATACATCTGCGACACGTGTGGACGGACCTGTTCATCACGAATCGGCCTGTTCAGTCACCAACGAAGCCATCGCTGAGATTCGTCGCGTCGACGACTCATTCCAGATATCTGACGTGAACCGTCGCGTTGCTGTTGTGTGTTCCTATAAGTTTGTTAGCAAGATATCTTGGTAACTAGTAGAAGGAATTTCGCCAACAATTTGTCTGACATCATTCCAACTGTTAATGGTTGCGTATTAATAAATTTCTTATCAAATATCTGGTGGAGGACGATATGTAGCATACGTTGCAGTCCGTTCTGCGCCTCCCGAGGCGACGGGATGGTACAAAACAACGCATCAACGACTGACGCCCTTGTCTTGCAACCGTTATTACTGTACACACTGAAGGATTTCACTCATTTATTCATTAATTTTAATTCTTTAAAGTAATGTAGCATTACTTTGTAACAATAATACGGCAGGAACAACCAGGTACTGCACTTACAGTCGCCTGAATAATAAAGCAAAATATAATGACACTAAGCACAAGACGAGTAAGCTTAAAATATAACATTTGACTGAGGCAATAAAGTTCAGTAACTTAAACGATATTATTCCTTGTGATGAGTGTCCCAACTGTACGGCTGTCGTAAGCTACCGTACAGCGCAGCGGCATGTCTTGTCTCACCGAGGATTGTCGATGTGCCTCTTAGCCAGCAGCAACACTTTATCATCGAAGTAGACTGCATTGCGCTCACATGGCGACCTAGCGGCTACGCCGATTCGTTTGCCTTACCCAAGGCACCGCAGAAAAAACAACTCGGGCATATGCCAAGCGATAGCCATAATATACAGTTTATTTCGCACAAAAGTGCAGCAAACAGACAAAGAAAACACGCAAACATATTGTGATAGTTTATTTATTTAGGGTTTAAAAAACTCAAGTACAACTGGTCGTACTCGTCGCCTCAGCGAGGCGCGGGAGGCGCGAAGCGCCGGAGCCCCGAGGCTAGAGGGAAAGTGGGTCTGGAGGAAAATTGTCAAAGAATTAACGTTGAAATTACACATTTTTATGTAAGCTAAAATGCAGTGTTGATATTAATTTTATCAACACGCCTGTTTGTGGTTTGTTCCTCCAAGAACAACTTTTTCTCAGCAGCTGCAAGCAACTCGCCCTCCAGGACACACAAAGTTTAGGCACCTTATTTATTGCAAACTGATCTGTGAAAATACGTTGTTTGGAGACTTGCTCTAGCATATGTGAAATGTGACATTGTGGACACCAAACGTACTGTTTGATAGCCATTGCACTAGCGGACTATTAATGGAGCAGATGATCTTTGCCTGCTAAACTCTGAGTTCTGGCACCAACTAAATGACTTTGATGATCGAAGCCCATCACCGTGTTGCGAGTACATGGCTTTTGCTAAGAGCTTTATACACGACTGTTTTTTTTCTTTTCTTTATTTCTGCAGAAGACACAAACCACTTTACAATGTTTTATGCCCAGCAATGAGTTCATCGACATGCAGAAAGTAGAAGGACCTACCGCATGTTATGGTTTGCAATCGTATCATTGTTACAATGTAATGTTACATTACTTTAAAGAATTAAAATAAATGAATAAATGAGTGAGTACTACCATCGATTTTAAGTAGGTGGCAGATAATGCTGAGCCTAAGCTTGAGGTGTATCTTGCTAAAAGCACCGTGCCAACGATCTGATGTGCGAAAGTGTAACAGAGAAGCTATCGGAAACTTGAATACACGTAGAGCCATACCGTCAGAAGTGTATGCCATTAGCACGCTCGTGACTGTTTAACCGTAAGTGCGGGCGAATGCTAACCTCATCGATTCATCATCATCATCATCATCATCATTATCAACGCAGGTTCCCGTAACGTATATTATACCAGACAGACTAGTGATGCCAAATCCAACGCTGTCGCAGCTATAGAGCGAGGTTACTGTGCATGCAGTTGTAACTTGTAATCACGAGCCAGGCTTATCACGCATCATGATAAAGGGTCCGGCACGAGGCCCCGCTCCGCCTGTATCCACACCCTGCACGGCTGCTGGACTGCATAAGCCTTTGGTTCCTTCGAGACGCATGGCGCTGTACAAATGTGTTATGACTGATCAAATGATTGGTTTAGTATTTTATAAAGTTACGACAAATTTTTCAAGCTCAGATGTGGGCGTTTTCTCTTTTTTATCCCTTTCTTTGTTTCGCACTTGTTGTTTTTTTTTCTTAAATTTTAACCTTAACTTGTAAAATTTCGCAAAAAAACGACAAAACAGTACTCGTAGGAGCTGTCAGACACCCACAGTTTAGGGGTTTAGCAAATTATGAGATGAGTATCGCACACAGTCGTTTTAAACGAGGTTTAAGTCATGTGATGCGGTAAGCTTGTATCAAGCTGACTTTTAGCTGTGTTTGTGTTATCGTAGTAGAAGGAGTAGAAGGATGATTGTCAGCTAAGATTGCCAGATAACGCTGCGACTAATTGCAATGTTTATGAATTTTCAGCTTTGCCGAAGTGCATGGTAATATCTAAAACATGTCGGTTTCGTGCTGACATTATATGCGGCCCTCCGTCTAGAGATGCGCAACTGTAACCCCAAACTCCGATCTTATTGAGCTGAAAACTGGTACAGCGGTAACTCCTGCATGGAGAACGTTTACACGTTTGCAACAATTTTAAGTTTTCGAGTTAAGAGCCCGTACACATACGAACGGGCAAGACCTGTATTGCGGCTTATTAGGCCGACCGCATAGGACGGCCGCACAATAATAATCACTAGATCATTATTTTTCGATTTTCTTAGAACAAATCTTAGCCTGTTGATCGGTTTAGGTGCAGCCAGCAGTGAAGAGGCTTTCTCTTTTAGCGACATATTCACTTTACGTCCGCACAACTTCCGTGGTCGCTGGATCAGTAAGTTCTTATTTATAAAGTTATTGATAGAGTTATTGTTTTATGACTATGTGCATGGTTGGGAATATGTTTATTGTGTTGCTGCAAGCATAGAGTGTGTTTTTGATTTGAATAAGTTCAGTCTCAACTCTCAAGTTTAAAAACATCGATATAACACTTGTCTCCTTCAATTAAAGCTATCTAATTAAGCGAGCCGAACAATCTGATTTGTTAAACCGTTGTATACCCACTTTAAGGTAAATAATTCCTGTTTCACTGTTGCAGTTGATTTGGGTTATTTAAAACTGATCAACTTTACCTTAGTTGAATTCGCATCCAGCATTTAGGCATACATGTAGAAAGAAAGTATAGAAGTATGCACAATGCACATGTACAGTTGTACGAGCAGATCTGATTGTCCTTCTAATAGGCAACATACTGTTCTACTTTTTACTGAAATGTGCAAATGTTACGATGAGCGAGTAAAACCATTCGTCTTAATTTTCAAGCAAAGACGCTGTCAAGAGGAAGTCGTCGAATGAAAACGTTAATCTGATGTATGCTGTGCAACAGGTGGCAGTGAATTTCTATACCAGGATGCGACCAGTGGCTCCATCATGCGCTACAATGCCGCCACGAACACGCAAACGGTTTTCGTCAACTTCGTAAGTAAGACTTTTCGATCTATCAATCAGTCAGTCTTTAACAACGGGCTGATGAAAGCCAACGGGAATGTACCGGTATACACTTCCTGCAACCACGCCACACTCGACTACCTCAGCCTTGCACCGGACCTTGACTGGAACGTTTCGCCGACTTGACATTGAGCAGGACTTCCACTACCGTAATCGACGATCAACAGTTCAAAACTTACCGTTCTAAAATGAAGTAACCTAACCTATATGGCCACGATACGTCAATATTACACGCAAACCGACAGACAGACAGACAGACAACCTACGGTAGCAATACGGCGCATTGCACGTGCATCGCGAGGTAAAAATCGAATACTGATACAATACGTGTTTCTTATTTGTAGCACTTACAGTGCACCAGGTGGTCCAAAATGACATCCATTCAACTAAAGTCAATATAGTGCCATACAAATTGCAAAACACCAGATATTAATACAGTTGTAGCAAATTTAACATTTGCTATTAATTACTCGCAGTATAAATGTGAATAATTTATTCAAAAATGTTTTCGTATTTTTAAATGAATTTATGATTTTCTCCACACGCAGATTGCGGCTCGAACAGCGTTCACTGTTAGCTAATCCAACCGTTGTGGCGAAGTTACAATTTATTTACATAAAACAGAACTTGCTTTTATTGGCAGACGGAGAACTACGTAATGATGACGACGTAAAATAATGTAAAGTCCTGCCCGAGCCATAAGGCCCATAGGGCGGCGCTGATCTCCATTTCCTTAGCCCTCAGCAAGACAACGGTTAATAATTTCATTGCGTGAGACCACATATACCGGGCTAGTACATCGCGCGGTGTGCCTGTTTAGGTCCCATCTTTCGCTGGTACTCATTGCGCCTACCCGTGGTTGGCTGAGTTACCCTGGGTGGCTGGTTACACACCGAGATCGTCACCCATCCAAATACTAACCGGCTCCGGCGTCGATTAACTTCGTTGATGCGACCAACAACGTCACTAAGCCAAATAGATAACGTCCAAATGATACGTGAGTAAACAAAAAATGTAAATATAATGTATCTAACAAGCGTGGAAACTCAAATACCAAAGGGGTGTCACTTTTTGGACCACTCTGTAAAGGTAAAGTATATTCAACTAGCGGACGTTGTACAACGCTCTTTGTAGTGACTTTAGTCGTGTTGTGGCGTTACATAATTGCTATTGTTCGGCCGTCCTAATAGGCATCACTACGGGTCTTGCTGGTCCGTCTGTCTGTAGCCTATGTCCGTCTGTCACGTACGGAACTCAAAACGCAAAGGCGTAGAACAACCAAAATCAGTCAGTGTGAACGTCCCTGCGGCAGGAGTAACATGTGTGCCAGTTTTCACTTCAAAAGATCAAGATCACCGTTACTGGTCATGGATATAATATTTTAGCACGAAATCGATATATTTTTCTATTTATTATTATTATAATTATTATTACTATGCTGATAAATGTTGTGTTTGTGTTATAGACTAAAATTTTGTCATTCACGTGGTTCGTGTCTGGCGATCTACATCACGTGCTGTTTGCATATAGGCGGAATTCAGTAAGTTGATATACAAGTGATACCACTGCTAGTGCTAACAATTGTAGTCTATTAATTTCAACACCACAAGCACATTAAGGTATATAAAAATTGCCTATTTAAAGATACACGCTATAAATGATTTAAAAGTCACACGAATAGTAGCGCTCAGGGAACTCGTAACTTCGAGAAATCGAGAATGATCACCACTTGTGAAATAACTTAATGCTGTATTATTGTTGTGGTAGTTTAGCATTAAGCACTATTTTTGACGTTTGATTTCAACTCGTTAAGCGGGACTTTCACAAATTGTCGATTATCGACCGCGATTTAAACAATACGAGGACACAAAAACTATTTAATTATGGAAATTGTATGTGAGTTTTCGATATCGATGATTTTAATGACTATGAACGAACATCTCCAAACTGTAGTCTACTGTATACAATCGCTTGATGCGCGATCTGTGGAAGTTAGCAGTGTGTTGCTGTTGCAGCTATGGAGACATTCGTACAACGCAAAATACTCAATCTGGACAGTTTCGTCGGGGTTTGTAAATTTAGTAAACTTATATGTTACAGGTACATGTTCTGATTAGCCTAGGTATGAGACTAAAAACCACTAGAAAAGTAGGCGGTCATTTAAACTGAATTAATGTCAACTAGCCAGCTAGCATCGGATTAGATATTAATGCATAAAGATAATTGATGTACCTGCAAATTTCATTATGTTTGTTGTATGTTTTGTCGCAATAACAGAAACGTTGTATGTTTTTTCTGAACATTTTTCACACATCGACGAAGTGGGTAACTAGCCAATGGGCCAAATGGTAACAAAGCCCGCGGGTTTCGGGGATCAGGGACGGACACCAAAAGAACTTACCGGGAGGACAGGAAAAGAAGCGGTCGGCATTCGCCAATTAGGAGCAGAGAGAGAGAGAGAGAGAGAGAGAGAGATGGCTGCCGCTGCAGTCAGTCAGTGGCGTGTGACTGAAAGGCGCACTCGTTCTATTGTCAACTGGCCCAGTCGTCCGTCCAAAACAATCAGAATATCTTGCGAAATCAGGGAAGTTTTTACTTGACCACAAATTGCATTCAAAACAGTAGTGTTACTTTTACCGAAAATATCAGGTTGCCACGCTGGTCTGATTTTTTTGCAGCCCGTCGTTTTTTTCTGCAAATTTTAATTGTATTTTTATTTATTTTTCGTCGTGCGGTTGATTGCAGTGTCCATACGCTATCATGACGTGTTATTTACATCAGTTGAAGCTTTTTCGATCTTTTCTCTATTACTTTTGCTTCATACCATATATATATATATATACTTGTTACTTAGTATCAGCAAGCTGTATACTCTGCTCAAACGTTACACTAAATTACGTCATGTCACCAGATGTTTTTGTTGTATCTGCGATCTGCAGTATAGGCCTACAGTGACGAATACTATTTATTGTGTAGGCGAATGACTGATTTTCCGCAAGGTCCTCTGGCGGGCTCCGAATTACAGTACGCCATGTGGAGTCCGACCAATAGTGCACTGGTTCGTATCATGATAGAAATGATATTAGAGACGGTGGCCCGTACAAACGCGGCATTTTTACGATACCGGTAACTCCTTAAAATGTCAACCGATTCGTATAATTCGTGCACCGATTTTTCCGCAAATACAGAAATGCACATTTTAACACACTTGTTTAGCGCCGTTTGTCAGAAGAGAATCAGCAAACTTCGCACAATCTAAGGTTTAGCAAAATAGATATAGGGCATTATAGGCCTATGACCGTTTTTTTTTCAATTTTTCCGCTTCCGTGACTGGAACCTCTGCCCCATCGGCAAAGCTCGATGACATTTTTATTTGGTGTAAATATGTGTCAGCTTGTGTTTTTTTGTGTAGTTATGTCTAGTTTTGTGACTTTAGATAAACTTCAGACTTCAGTTTTTGTTATTGTATCTTTTGTATCTGATGTTAGTCATTCTGTTGTGCAATAAATTAGAGTTTTTAATAGCAGACTGATTTACGTGCTACCGTGACAAGGCAGGTCAAGCGGCGACTGGGACTAAAGTGTCTGGTAAGCGTCTGAGTGGTCTGCAGTTCGGGTGATTATTAATCATTGCCGTCATTGACAGATTTGCGTGTCGCTTGAGGGCGCGTGTTTTGCGTCCGTATCTTTGCTGTCTGTACGTGATAGGCAATGAATAATCTGCTGATGGAGTACCACATAGATTGGGGTTGACGGACGCTCAAACATGTTTCCAAATGCTTCAGACGTGGTCACGTGTGAAATAAAACGTTTTGTTTTACAGCACGTAACCACGTCCTTATTTACCGTTCTGACGTTCGGCAGACCAGTCAAGTATGAAAATGACATAAACGCAAAAATATTAACCAAATAAGCTCAGTGACCAAATTGTGTACACTGTGAGCAGTTACTAACATGCTTGTCGTATTTATCAACAAATTTCTTCTGACGTTTATTTCTACCACTGGTACTTCAGCCACACATAATCTTGGATCTTGCCAAGACAGCGAAAGGTTAAAGGTGAAGGTCCGTGTGTGCCTGCTATAGCGTTGATTACAGTGCAGAACTAGTGACCAGCAGTGCTTCGTAGTCCAGTCGACGTGGGTCAAATTTATAGCACCCGACCCAACCCGACTCACAAAAAGTTTACACACGTTTTGATCGCACTAACGATCACGTATCAGAAGCTTGGAATTAGGCTAGACGCTAGCCATAATCACGACAGCAGCTGTACGCCACCTATACGCTTAGCTTACCGTCATTACTCATTAACCCTTCTAGGCTAACGAAATTTAACAACCGTTTTAGCTAACCGGGGGGGGGGTAAAAATTACCCCCACCACAGTTTACCTTACAAATGGGATAGTAACAAAATTCCAACGGCTATCCCTACATTTTCGGGGTGAGGGTTTCTAGTATTCGATTCGATCCGAAATTTCGAATATTCGCACAGCACTAACTTCAAACCTCCCTAACAATAACCAAATTATTGTGATGATGTGTCATAGGGTGGCATAATGTGCGGTTAAAATCATGCGGACTACGGAGATAGTGGCAGATAAGCGATTAAGTAGATTACCAATGACAATGTTGCATTTCCGTCATTATTTTTATGTAGAAAAAGTACTGTCCAACTAACGAAAATGTGTGTTTTTGGTGAAAGAAACATATTCAGGAAAAGTCATGAAAAAGATATGCTCAACTCTGCAAAAGAAAAAAAGTTCTGTATCTTAAACGGAGATGGGGGTAATTTTTACCCACCCGGTTAGCCTAGAAGGGTTAATAGGATGACTGTCTGTGATAGTGAAACCCAGGCCACTTTGTATCTGATCTTTTGTCACTGATCAGTGCTGCCTCAGCTGCCTCGATGTGATAAGACCCTGTAGTGCTCGCACAGCACATCAGCAACAATCTAGTCTACGCGATATGTGTACTTCTCAAAGGCAATAGACAGTTTGGGCCCAATAAACTTAATTAAGCTTACTGATGCCAATCGTACAGCTAATATCAGAGACAAAAAAATGAATGCAATTCAAAAAAATTAGACCCGACTCGACCCACCAAATTTGCCTAAAATTCTGAAACGCCCCGACTTGACCCGTAGATGGACCCGACTCATGTGCAGTCACGGACGTGGCAGCTGATTCGCACGAACGGTACGGTACTGCAGCGCATTATGCCGCCATCCATTGCCCTCACTAATTAACAATATTTCTTACGGTGCAGCCATCGACATACCACCGTCCCAATTAGCTATCGACCTTCACTTCGTAGACTGTAAACTCATTTCCAGTTCTTTTAAAAGGATAGGAGGCTAAGTTTTTGCTTGCAAACGGGCCGGTTGAGTGTCGAACCTTAGACTTTTCAATTGACAATCTGATAATCTTCCACCTACTATGTGTTTGACGTGTTACTGGTGTGTAGTCGTTCGTATACAACCACAATCTCTACTATCAAGCGAGCCCGACCGATCTGCCGGTCCAAATCACAACCAGTGGAGATCCTCTGTACGTCTTCAACGGTGTTCCTGACTGGCTGTACGAAGGTTATTTACATCAGTTGAAGCTTTTTTGATCTTTTCTCTATTTCTTTTGCGTGATATATACATACTTGTTAGTTAGTATCAACAAGCTATATAACTCTGCTCAAACGATACACTAAATAATGTCATGTCACGCAGAGGCGGGCGTTCCCCATAGGCACTTTTAGCTCGTTTTACGGCACTTAACGTTAGGGCGGACATTTCCCGGCCCGTTGTCGACTTGGAAGTCGAACTTGACTCAGCGCCGTCAGCGGCAGTATCACAACTGCGTGACGACCCAGGTGAGTTGTGGAGAGAGTTTGGTTCTTTAAAGTGGAACATGTCAGCTGATTTAACAAGTGTGATGACCAGTTATGAGACATTGTGCCTGCGATATGCCGGGAAGGAGCAGTGCGTGCGATACGGGGGCGACGGAGGACAATAACGTTGTCGCGTGCGACGACAGAGCGGCACCCTTTGATTAAGACTGAACTCACTGCAATTATGTAAAGCTCTAAAGCATTAGAATGCAAGAAAATGCCGAATAGCTTACGTATTATATTTCTGGTGTCGGTTTTGATGAACGTTTATATGAATTAACGTAGATTCTGTAAAGCGATTTTTGCGTATTTTCAATAAATTATTACGGTTATTTATAACATCAGACGCAATAATGCATTGCGTGTGTTTCTACACATTGCGTTTTCCGCATTATCTATGCATCGCGGCTAAGAAATGTCCTACCCTGCGGCGGGGAAATGAGCGGGGCATGTCAAAGTCCATACAGGGAAATGTCCGTAAGGGAATTTGTCCGTTCGGGGAAATGTCCGACACACCAAAACTGACACTTCGCAGTTAAATCGGCCTTTCTGAGCATATTGCAGAAAAAGTACACAGATGCTAGACCGATACTGATGCTGCTGCTGCTGCTGCTGCTGCTGCTGTTGCAACTCAGAGGACGTGCTCAGTAGTCGCGTCTCACACTATTGGTCGCCAGACAGTCGCTACATCTGCCACGCCGAGCTCGATGACACCGGAGTGCCTCTGCAGGAGTGGCCCTGGTACGGACACAAGTCTCAAGTCTACGTTCAAACCATCAGCATCGCATACCCGAAGGTCAGTCCGTTTTTTATTTAAAAAAAATGGCGGATTATTGTATACGCCGATATGGTTCGTTCCACAGATGTAATAAACGTTTAGATAAAAATTTGAAAAAAAAACGTCAACAAACGTAAAAAAACGTGGAAAAAAATTTAAACAAGATCTAAGCAAGCCCAGGCTTGCAACACCGCTCCATGCTTGCGTATTAGTGACATATTTACTTAGTTATTTAGGTACTTACT
>Ga0056124_1000823_pt1 | contig 10657 bp, 7 predicted proteins | sample WorMetHEROISLAND_2_FD_70069 | JGI IMG/M metagenome (GOLD analysis project Ga0056124, IMG submission 70069) | Marine gutless worms symbiont microbial communities from Max Planck institute for Marine Microbiology, Germany - Olavius sp. 4 HERON ISLAND | ecosystem: Host-associated > Annelida >... | reverse complement strand
AGGATGGGAATCACCTGGGAGGAAGCAGAGGTGGCAGCTCAAAACAGATCAGAATGGCGTCAAAGTGTGGCCCAATGCATCCATTTGGATGCGGGTTGAATCAAGGTCAAGGTCAAGGCATAGACTGTGTAACGTGTATAGGCCTATACAGGCTTTAAAGGTAGTAGTAGTAGTAGTAGGAAAGACTTCCGAATAGTACCACTGTCCATTCACTGCCAAATTCAGGGATAGAATACGATTTCACAAAAGGGTTTTATTTTTGGGGGTTACTGAGTGCGAAAAATAGGGGCTAGGCATTTTTGGGGTACACAAAAGTTGGGGTTATTGCTCAAAATGCACACGTAGCCCGTAGTAACCTCACTTGTCCACTAGCGTATACCTACGTTACTGCGTCTCTGTATGACTCCTTCTAACTTACCTACGTACTTGGTTATTGGCATTGTTTTGAGCATGGAAAAATCGAAATTCGCAGCGTGCATGGACGTTGTAGGCCTCCGAAGCTGATGCAGTCAGCAGTAGGCCTAAAAGCTGTCGCTGTCGAAGCAGTTAGCAAAAAAGCAACTGCCAAGCAATTTTATGTGTCCCGTGGTACACTGTAGCGACATCTAAAATTGTTGCAAGCGGGGGCGTCTAAAAAAGTGAAAGTGAATCCAGACTGTTTGATCTTTGTGTTGAAGTTGTAAAAAAATTGTGCACATTCCTGGAATGCATTTTTGTGCTGTTATGCTCAATTGGCACTCATTGTCATGGAGCAGGGGCCATATGCGATTTTGGTGTTGTGGTGTTATTTTTTTACGTTCGAGTACGAGTATGTGTTCCAGATTTCAGTATTATTAATAAATGAACATATTCGCGTCAACGGTGCTAGGCCTGTAGCATTGAATTTTGTCATATTTTTGATGGCTGATGTGTCAAGCTAAAGACTGTGAGGACGTAGCTTTGCCATTTTGTGCTGTTATTCTATGTTAATATTTAGGTCTATCGTGATGGAATAAATTTATGGAGTTTTAGTGCTGCATGCAGCCTGCATTGTTATAGGCCTAAATAGTTAACCTACTTTGTTGACATCACTGTACCACTATGTTTGGCTAAATAAGCTATACCAGAGTGTAATAACTTTCTAACTAATCAAGTAGACCACTTTACTATCACATGTGTCCTACGTCTGCATTACTTTTAGCTGAGCAAGGCTCACGGTCTCATTGACTGTGTGTTGTATGTGTTAAGGTGTTATGACTTTATGAGGCAGTAGTATGTGCTATAGACGTCCCAGTTTAACATTATTCACGAACGCTTCAATGAAAGTATTCGATGCTGCAATGACGTTCTACAACCCAAAGTAGTTGAAGTGGGGACGCTGAAAAAGCGGGAGTGGAAACATCGGGAAAACGTTTGGATCACAAAAGCCAGTGACAGTCTGTGTCCACAAGTAGACACCAATACGGACATCGACGACGCCGACGAGATGGAGGGCGTGTCAGCAGCAGCAGCAGCAGCAGCAGCGGCACCGACTGCCGTCGACGGCAACAGCGCTACAGTTCAGCCTGTGATAAGCTTTGACTAACAGATTATAATAATAATGTACGTCACAAAAGTAGCAACATCGGTAAAACACTCGATTGACGCCGTGTTTTACTACTGCCCTTTTATTGGATTGGCGTTCCGTAGCCGCATGTTGTATTATTGTAACATGGTGAGATGAGCCTGGTGAGATTGAGAGCTGTCTAGATAACTAACCACCCTCCTTCAGTGCTTTGACACTGTTGGTTGGTCACCTGACCTGTAAAAACATCGTCTCCGAAATGACCTAAACTGTGTCGAGTGGGACGTTAAACCTTGCTCAATCAACCATAGCCGCGACTCCCGCATTTTCCACTCCTGCATTTTCAGTCGCCCCGTTGAAGCATATACATGCGTGATTATATTGTTCATTGAATATTCTTAGCCTATATTGTCGCTATTTGTGAGCTTAAATTAAATGTCGATGACGACGACGACGATAATGACAAAATGGTCTCGATATCTGTCAACAATGTAACACCGGAAAACAGACTGTCCTAATTATTGCCATCATTCGCCGGCGAAATTATGTCTTTCGCTTCGGATTATGCCACCACGTTGACCGTCATATCGGAAGTGGTGCGGTACCGTATAGCAGACAGCTGATTGAATATAACCGGAGGCGGCAGCGGCGGCGGCAACAGAACAGAAGAGATATCGATCTGATTGCAATCAGGCAAGCGGCTAGACAGAGAGACGGAGGAACAGCTGAGTCCTAGGCGAATGACCGGTAGGCAACACGACTAATGAGACACAGCGAAACGGCATCTGGTGAATGCGCTCAGTACTACTAGACCTACCGCTACCGATAGGACGGTGACTGGGCGGGGAAAAGAACGACTTGGACTGATAGTAGCCAGCCTAAGCACAAAATCGACAAACGACAACAGTAAAAGGAATGTGTTAAGGACCAAAATGCCTTTCGAAACCTTCTGGCCGCCTGCGTGGACCTGCTGGGGAGTTCACGACGCTCCCCAGGCTCCCTGTCTGGATTAGGGAAGAAAGTCAAGAAAGGGGTAGGAAGGGAAAAAGAAAAATAAAATGGGAAAGAGGAACGGAAATGGGAGAGGACAGGGAAGCTGGAGAAGGCTGAAAGATGAAGCTAGGCCATTACGGTAAAGTTGGTTAACCCTTATGTACGCTATTGCACATGTGCGTGGATGGAAACGATAATACCATCGTATGATGTATGTTTGTCTGTCCGTCTCTCTGTGCGTGACCTTGATGTATGCGCATGTCATACAAGTTGATCGACTATCTCGTATTTTATTACATGATTAATTAGCCCGGTATCTCACCTCTTCGCACGCGTAACTTCAGCGATCTATATTATAAAAGTGCAAGGGAATCACTTTCAAATTTAGGGTAGAACATAGGCGGATCTGGGAGACCAAGGAGGCCATGCCCCCAAGATGCCAAAAGTCGCCCTTCGCTTTTCTCTGCCTTTGTGAATGTGTCCAGTAAAACTATAACGAAATTTATACACACTATACGTGTGCATTTTCAGAGCCTTTTCATGCTCGAAAACGTTTGCGGCCAGGACTTTGCGCGGGACCCCGCTGCAGAGCTTACAGCTTTCCCCAGACCCTCAGCTGGTGGGGAGGGGACTCGCTGCCATTTCCCCAAGAAGCCCACCCCCACTGTCGGCCTTCGGCCTCGATTGTCGCTTGCTTAGTTCTTGTTGTGATATGCCTAAGGCTTGAATTCGCAGCAGTGTCGCAGTCTCACACAGTGAAGTAAAACCGACATATCGGTGGGTGTTTGTGCTCTCCGAGCGCTTCTAGTTTACACGAATATGAATGACAATCAGCGGCGTCGTGAGTTAAAAAAAGTAGGCGGGGCAAGAAGTTGCAATTTTCCGACAGACAGCTGCAAGATTCCGACGGAGGAGATCATGGGTGCTCACAATTTCAATTTTGTCCCTAAATTCCTCAATATGGGGGTATTCCACCCCCAAATTTTGCATTTATGGACAAAAAAATTCCCCACGAGAAGAAAATTGTCCGACAATTTACCCACAGCCCAAAATAGGGCGCAATTGCCCCTCTACCCCTCCCCTGCCACGACGCCAGTGATGATGATAATAATAATTATTATTATCAGGGGCGGATCCAGGGGGTGTCCAGAGTATCCGGACACCCGCCCTTTTGATTAGGGTGCTCTATTTGAAAAGAAAATTTTTGCATTTCTTATATCAAAAAGGTGAGTTTTTACTCACAAAATATCACCGCGGATGCATAAAAACTCACCATTTTGATACAATAAATACGAACATTTTCTGGGAAGGGGGCTCAGCCCCTCCTCAGATCCCACCCCTCGGCGCCTTCGGCGTCCGACCTGCGGTGGTGCCCCTTTCAGATGGATTGAACACCCACTGTTGTAAAATCCTAGATCCGCCCCTGATTATTATTAAATTTCGGGAAAACTTGATTTTTTTCTGTCGCTTATTCAATCCGTATGTCACCAGCTCAGTCGTCGGCATGCTGATCCCGGCTGCATCAGAATCTCCGGCACTTACCGCTGCTGCTGCGGCGGCTGCTGCTGCTGCTATTCGTCTGACTCTGTCTGCGTGAAATGTAGCTGGCAATGTTTCGTTCGTTTATTCGTGCGTGGTTCAACTGCTGCATGCCAGTCGTATCTATCCGTACTGCTCGCTACACGCCGGAGCCCATGCGTACACTGTTAGGCCTAACAGTAAGTCTCCGAGTATCTCACGCAGTCAGTATTGCTACGCGTGTTTAACGTCCTGTACGTTGATGCCGTGCACAACTTCTGCTGCCTGCCAACCTCAGGTTTGATACTCGTTTTGGAGCTGTTTTAAGGGGTCCTACTTCTAAGGGATGGTAGGGGAAAGAGGCGAGGAGAAAGGGAAGAGGAAAAGGAGGGAAAGGGGAGGGGAGGAGGAGGGGAAGAAAGGAGTTGGTACGGTTAGGCTTAAGCCGTCCCAAAGTAAAATTTCTGGTTACGTCACTGGTCTAAAAAAGTGAAAGTGAATCCAGACTGTATGATCTTCGTGTTGATTGGGGGTGAAGTTCTTGCTGACAGGGCAGCGAGCAGCCCCTCCCCACCAGCTGTAGGGAGTCTGGGGAGCGCTGGAAGTTCCCATACCAGTCGGAGCTCCGGCCGCAAACGCATTTTGGAGCACGAAAAAGCCCCGAAAATGCATATAGTAGGTATAAATTTCATTAGTTTTGCTGCTCACATCTGCACGTCCCTCCCTGGCTACGACAGCTGATATTAAAAGGATATTTTGAGGTAGATGATGTATTCGCGACCCTTCCCTGGACACAAGAGTTTTGGTCCCCTCCTAGCATACATTTCCGGTTGGTAGGGCCGGTTATTAGGCGCTGTTCGGTAAAATGTGGGCTGCTCTCACTGCTACTGCTGAGGTGGCCGACCGTCTAAGCTAATAGCCCTTCCCAGGCCAGAAAATGTCACACTGCCGTCCGACATTCTCTGGCCTATGGGGCCCCTTTTGTGGAGCCCCTTTTGGGCCGAACATTCGGAACGTGTCCAAATCCGCCTCTGCTGGTCGGGACGTTAGGAGTAGCCACAATAGCTAAAATTGATTGCACGTGGAGTGAGCATTATGGCTGATTAACTAAGTGACTTCATCAAAACTGATCGAAGTATAGTTTGACGAGCAATCGACTGTACGTGAAACTTACCTGACAGCAAAGCTCGGCAAATTGTCAACTTAGTTTGCACTGGAACACGCAGGTACGGGGTTCACCGGTTCGAGCTCCTTATTTGCGATTAGAAAATATACCATATATGATGTGTGATATGTAATGTTATGTCTATCTTTTTGCTGTTACCTTTTTTTCTGCGAATATATAGATGTCTTATGTGTTTTCTACGGTCAGTGTGCTATTTTTTTTACTTCAAATGGAACAAAAATGTATTTAGCGGCTAGGCTCAGCCCAGACCCGGGAAGTAAGGTTAATCTATTTTGAGCTTAACTTCCCATTGTGAAGTTTCGCGTACGCGCCGCGGCGCCACTGGAGGTCGCAGATTATTCCATTCCCTCGCCTCCAATTTTACAGGAAGTTTGCCATTTAAATTACGCACTGAGGATGATAGTGATGATGAGATTGATGCTAATGATATGTATGTAGGTCTACTGATAAGCGGATAATCAATGGAGAAACTCCATTCGCAGCTGCCGCAGCCTCTGAAGCGCTGCAGCCCGTCACGAACCGCCGGTGACCTACTGACCCAGATCAAGAACAGCAACAGTCCCCTACCAAACAGATCGCCAGCCCGACGCACTGTGACGTCATCGCCGAACAACATCCGGTCGCGTGATGCTGCCGTCGTGTCCTTGACCGGCCCAAAACAGCCACCGGAGGTCAAGGCAAGGTCGCCGGAAGTACTTAGCAGGTCACGTGACAGCGCGGCGACCACGCCCACTCGTCGATCTAAATATAGCCCGGCGGCGGCGGTTGTTAATGGAAACAGCACGTCGTCGCCCGTGGCTAGAAGCAGGATAGGCAGGCCGCAACGTGGTGGACCGGAAGCAGTTGTCAGCGATACAGCGAAACAGTCGCCGATTAAAAGCATCGCGGCCAGGTTGCCGGTTAGAACCAAATCGGCGCAGCTGAGGACGTTGCGCTCGGCTGTGGACCAGAGTCCGTCGTGCGGCGACTGCAACGATGAGATGAATCGTTACGAAGCCGATGAAACCGCGTCGCTGTGGACACATCAGAACAGCCGACCGTGTGGCTCGGCGGCAACCGTTTCCGCCATCAAGAAGAGTTTTAGTCCCAAGTCTGATAGGCGGCACGTCGACGTCAGGAAGCAGCTGACGGAGAACGTCGACGCGGAAGAATGTAACGACGAGAAGAACAACGGCGCCGGCGGTGGCGGAAGTCCGATCTACCACGAGCTCGATCCGCCGGGCACCGCCAGCCATCAGTTTCCGGTTCCGGTCCAGCACACGTACCAGAGCATCGTCGAGATCAGCGACGAGTTGGAGACGCTGCGCGGGACGGCGAGACCGGAAGCAGCCACGGCCGAGGACCAGCTTAGCGTCGTCGGCCGACTGTCGAGGGCCAGGTCGGCCCAGGAGCTGACGCCGGCCGCGCAGAAATCGCCGACGCGTCTGTCGCTGTTCTCGCGCTTTCGCCTCGCCACCAGGAAGTCGTCGACGAAGGCGTCTGCGGCCAAGATTGACCGGGGACAGGCGGGGGTCAGAAGTCAGAGGTCGTTGCAGGACGTGGACCTGATTACGAGTTCACGTGACGACGTGAGTGTGACGTCATCGTCGCACGACCGTCAGGCGTCGTTTACGACCTTCGCGCACCGACTGCAGCCGGCGTCAGGCGACGTCACGCCATGCGACGGCGACGGCTATTCATGTGTTTACGTCCCGCGGAATAATTTGTCACATCATCATCATCAGCAGCAGCACCCCGACATCTCGGCTCCCGTTCCGCCCAGGACCAGTTCGCTAACTGTGGACTCGAACAAGCCCGCAGCCGTGTGCTGCGAACCGTTGTATAGGCAGAAGTTTCTCAGGATCGCCAGCGTGCACACGTTGCAGAGTGCGCCGCCCTTGGCCGGCGACTGCCCCGTGACGTCATCTCTGACGTCATCAAACTCGGTCGGCGACCTCCTACTGGCGACCGATCATGCAGGTCGTCGCCAGTCGTCGTCGCAGCGCGTGACGTCATACGACGACCACGCGCTCGCGACCGCCGGAAGTAGAAATCCGTTGGCTGGTTCCGCACTGCGGGCCGACTCCAAGTCGCCGCAGGTCGTTCAGCGGCACGGCGGCGCGTTGTCGCCGGGTCGCGCCGGCGCCGCTGCGTCGTTCGCCAGCCCGAGTTGCGGCGTTCGGATGGCGGCGATGCGCGGCGCCGTACGCCGATGTAGCGGCGACGAGGCGACCTCGACGTCAAGGTCACCTTCAGCGTCCACTCCGGTCCCGTCGCCGCGCTCCGGCGCCCTGTCCGTGTTCAAGTTCAGCGTTCCGCCGCCCGGTGTGATGATGTCGCCGCCTGTGCACCGGGCCGCCTACCGTCACGTGTCGTCACAGACGGTCATGTCCGTTCGACCGCCGTCAGCCTCCTGCATCCTCACCCTCGCCGCCGTACACGGACCGCCCGGCCCCGCCACCGGCGGCGGACTGATGCAGACCATCGAGGAGGAAGACGACGATTCGACCAACGACGAAGGTCTACAGTCCACCTGCCTGCGGACGACATCAGCTGATCGACAACCGCGACCAGACGACGGCCAGGTTGAGCGTAGAGACCGACAGAACAGCGGGACGCGGACTGATGATGTTGGACAGTCTGTCGACAAGGTTGCTGCTGGCGGTGGAAGGCACGCAGAAGACGATGTCTACGGAACGACGGACGACGGTGACGACGTCCCTCGTCTACGGACGCAGTCCGATGTGACGGCGGCGGCCGTCGGGTCGAGGACGAGCAAGCTGCGCCGTCCGTCGCCCGTCATCGTCGCTTCCAAACCGCTTCCACACGGCGGCTCCGCCTCTCCCCAGCCGCCGGACCCGCACACCGCATCGCGCATCGTTCCTCCGACAGTGAGCGCCGTTCAGCGAGCACGCGCCGAGTCGTCCAGCGTCAGTCCTCCGAGCACTCCGCGATCACACGACCCACAGCCGCGGTCCGTGTCAGCCGCCCGTGCCGCCGGAGAGTTAGTAGTACGGCGCCCGTTCAACAGAGGTCAGCAGCAGCGGAGACAAGCGGCGCCGCCTGCCGACTGCAGCGATACTACGTCGACGCCGGGTGACGGCGGACACCGGAAACAGTCGCCGATGCAGCGACGGCTCGTCGTGGCGCAGGCCGCCACAGACGCGTCCAGTTCGACGACCGGCAGCCCAAACCTGTCGTCAGCTGGCAGCAGCTTGTCTCTGCTCAGTACCGGAAGCGAGGTCGAGGCTGGACCGTCGCCACCGGAACCCAGCAGCGCCGACACCAGAGCGTCACCGGCGAGCGACTCTCGCAGCGCGCTCCACACGTCACATCATCACAGCAAATACTCGGCGATCACGTCGCGCGTCGGAAAATTCAACGAACTGACTATCCCCGCGCACATCACGGACCGCGGTAACTACTAGGCCCAGCAACGTGGTCTTAGACCAAAATTCCTCCGCCCCAAACAACTCGTCTCTCTCTCTCTCTCTCTGACTTCCCTTCTTCTTCGCACTTTACAGCGACTCAGGTCAGGACTTCCATTTTACAGATTGAACCAGTAATTAGTTCGAGCAGATGGATACATTAGTATACTGGCGCCGTTTGTTTTGTGTTGTCGCGACTTGAATGTAGTGCAAATGGCTAATTATTATCATTACATCCGCCGAAGGATGAGGGTCATGTTTTTACCTCCATGTCCAGTTTTTCTGTTCGCGTGGAATACTCGAAAAGTTTCGAACTGATGGTTATAAAAATTTGTGAAGGATCGGGCGTGGCCCAAGGACACGCGGATTAAACTTTTGTGCATGGCAATCCGTATCCACGAATATTTTCTAAACATTCTTTTTTTGCGATTTCTGTAGACCGGCAAGAATAAACACAACCTTTGGCGGAGGTCTGGTGTCTATGGGTGTTATCTAGCTATTATTATTATTTTTTTATTTATTATTGTTGTTATTGTTATCGTATTAGTATTTCTTGTAATTAATAGTATTACTGTTGTTGATAGGCTAACAGCAACACGTGGCCGCGTCGGCCATATTTGTCGGCACGTTTTTAAACCTACTGGTGCTAACGTTGATGCGGGTTCATTCGTGACGTCATTGAACAAATAGTTTTTATGCTGTAACAGTTCAGCCCACTATGCAAATCGTAGCGTAGGCCTACGTACTTACAGGCGCTCTAAGTGGAACGTGATGAAGTATATACCGATCGACTGGTTTATGGGATCATTCCGATCATACATAAGCTAATGTTGTTGTTGAAAAATATGTTCGTTCGATTGAATGTTTGTGTGAAATAATAACTATTTAAAGTTTTAGCTGTTTGCTCGTTTTCTCCAGTTACGTTTTCATATTATTATTGAATGGCATTAACAATAAACATTACGACAGCATACTGAACGAGAGGAGATTGTACGTTCGGCTTCAGAAAACGCAGAGTTCTGCGAGAACGGAAACCACCTGATACTCCGCAGTCGCCTTTTCCACAGCGTTGGCTTGTTTACTGCCTCCATCGGTCTGCAGCAATATACTTCCGTGCTTTCGTCAGCAGCTGTTACAATGCGTCGCATTATAGCGATAATGGCGGCGACGGGCAATAACGCGTCGGCTACGGGGCTACTGTGTCGCGTGTCCGATACGGGAATGGGAGCCAGTGAATTGCACTGGCGCTATGTTCAGCAATCTGTTATTACCGGCACCGCATTGTTAGCGTAATGGCTGCTGCAGCTATAGCTATAGCACCGATCAAAAGTGCCGCCCCGCAGCCACGCAGCCAGTATATCGCTGTCTGTCTGTCTGTCTGTCCGTCTGAATGTGTCGCTGCGTGTCACCGTGGAGATGCGGAGACGGAAGCGGTTCGCGTTGCTAGGCAACCGTCATGCCGTGTCAGACCCAAAGTCACGTGACGTGACGTCACAAGTCAAAACCGGCGCGCCGGTGTCGCGGCTAGCGATAAGTCGAAAGCAATCGTCGATTGTAACCTCCGGCAAGGCAGTGCACGGGATAGACAGCGGGTGCACCTGCGTCCCCCTCAAGATGTGTGGCCGCGTTTTTCAACAGCTTGAGAATAATGTGCGTGTGGTTCAGCACGCGTCTATTTACCACACAGAAACGACATTTGCAACTTGGTTACTTACTATAGTCCGTTATCACTGTATTTGTCTTCGGACTGATTTCATGGATATCCGGACTGGCTTACGGTTTTTTCTTCGTTTCAGTTTTTTTTCAATTATCGTTATTCCATTCTTTTTCAGTTTTTCTATCTCAGGCTTCTTATCACTCCCGTAGCCGTCTGTTTCTTGATTTTATTTTTTTTTACTTTTTAAATTTCATTAAAACATTTTTCGTTTATTTTTTACTCCTCGCGCGCTACGTTCCTAACGTAGCGAAGAGGAGTATATGACATCAGTTTAATGAATAATGAGGACCGAC
>Ga0056124_1000822_pt1 | contig 10666 bp, 5 predicted proteins | sample WorMetHEROISLAND_2_FD_70069 | JGI IMG/M metagenome (GOLD analysis project Ga0056124, IMG submission 70069) | Marine gutless worms symbiont microbial communities from Max Planck institute for Marine Microbiology, Germany - Olavius sp. 4 HERON ISLAND | ecosystem: Host-associated > Annelida >... | reverse complement strand
AGGGAAGGGGGAGAACGACCTTACACACCCCCTGTCGCAAATTCCTGGCACGCCACTGCCGTAGATGGATGTCCGCAACTGGTTCGGCCACAGGGCCATGCGGACCGGCTAGTCCATGAAGAAGCCCATCGTTGCCTTCCTCGGACTCGGAGTCGATGACACTGTGCTGTAACCAATTCCAAAGATCAACTGCTCTTGCTGTAACTTGTATACTTGGTAACTGATACTTTCATTAGCATAGCACCCAATCAATTGATTAAGATATTGCTGCAGTTAATAACGTTGTCCAGCTGTCTAAGTGAATTGGTGCTTTTAGATTCTTGTCGAGTGCAAGGTCGGCGCGGCAGATACGTGCTCGGCCGATGCCTAATTTTGAGGAGCTGCATGAGAAGTGGGGCAAAGTGATGGAAAGCAGGAAACAGAATGCATATAAACCAACTGTGGTTGGTAGCTCACGTCGAACTAATACAATTCAGAGATTGTTTTAGTTGTACGTTATTCTGTTGCGTAGAAAGAAAAAGTTTGTCGTACTTTGTGGTGTCTTCTGTCTGTTGTTTTAACTTGTGTTGCCTGCCAGTCATACCATCTACGTAGTTGATGCTTTGAAGTACCATAGATTGATTGTCGCTGTTTTACTGTTGCTCAGTGAAATTCTTTTAATTATTTCAATTGAGAAAAATCGGCTGATGTAATGTTGAATATTTTTTTTGTTTGCGACTTACTGCAGCTTATCAGATATTGACATGATTTTGCTGTCTGTTGTGCTATACTGATAACGCTGTTGTTGTTAACAGCCTATTGAGTTTGAATTTGGCAAAGTTGAGAAGTCATCAGTTGCTTGTAGAACTCCGAGCAAGCCTGATGTTACTGAACAGACAGCAAGAAAGTAAGAACTGGCTACGTACGGTTTTTGTGCAGTTTGTTAAGTGATTTACTGTTGTGAAAAATATACAAAGAATAGTGAATATATATTCGTGTGTTTATCAGTAATGTGATTCTTGGTGTCATGCTCTACTGATTTGATAACATGGTGAAATGGTGATGTAAGCAATTTGGCATTTGCTACGTATGCTGCTGAATGCTGTTGGTTTTTCATTAACTGGTGGCCCATCTGTCACACGTTAATGTGATGTTTAAGTCTGTGATCTGTTGATTTATTTCAGTGATTGCTGTGTGTTTCAGACACATAACTACATTGAATGCTGGTTGTGATCAGGAGAACTTGCAGCAAGGTACATCTTGTGATGATATTGTATCAGGAAATGTTCATAGAGTGTCTTCTGCCCTGCAGCTCAGTTCGGCAGTATTTTTATGCCTACACCAAGGTCCAGCACATTAAGTAGTGTTTTTGATGGCCTGCTGTAACTAACACATAGGAGTCATGTTAGTTAGATTAGGCTGGAGCATGAGAAACACCTTGGATGACTTGTTGGTACAATTATTGGTTGTAATTACCTTAACCTGATCCCTTAAGACTAAGCGATAACGTAAACTTCACACTATGGCCAAGCACACTGCAATAAAGTACTTATTACGGTGCAAACAAAACGTTGTTTTTGTCAGTATCGTCTGCATTCGTCACGGCCGCCATATTGGCAATTTGCCAGCTACTGCAATCAGATCATGGTAGGCTGTGGTTGCTCTGTGTGCATAAATTATTACAATTAACTCCAACTTATGAATTGTGGGTGTGGTGTGAGCGATGGTTCATCTGCTTAACCAAAGCAATTAGGCGCATCAAAAACAACACTATAGTGTAGACAAAGGTAGTATGTTTTTAGGTTGCTAGTCTATCTGCACGTGTGCGTGGATCCCAAATGTTGTTAACGTGGTAGATCTTTGTGCTATAGGAGGACACAGCTTCACCAAACTTTTATTATTGATGCATTCTGGGACAAGGATGAATGCGTCTAATTTCGGGGTCAAGCCAAGGTGGGGGTCAAATTTGTAAAAGACTACTTTTATCCCTGCTAACACAATTGCTTAAATATTGCTAAACACAATTGGACCATAGTTTCAGCATTGCTACGTTGTGTGACAAAGTTGGATGCTTTAAATTTTGTGGTCAAAAGGCGTCACGATTGAAGGATGAGTGAAGTATTTGTGTGAGTTACTGTTACTAGTGGAGGCAGCCACATGATTGATGCTTGGGCGCTGAAGTGTCAGCTACGTAGTTGGCTTGAATTAGCTTGTACTGTTGGATTACTGTGTTGTTTGTGTCAGCATCAATTGGTGCACACGGCAGTGACTGTCAGACACTGGATGTCAGAAACGCCTTCACACACCTGGCCATGTCCGCTTCCACATGCAAACTGGTACGTGATAGTCGGTGATACCTGACCTAACGTAAAGTCTGTCCTGAGCCATGAGGCCCGTAGGGCGGCGCTGATCTCCGTTTCCTTAGCCCTCAGCCAGACACCAGTTTACACTGCCGGTCGATGGATACGGGGCTAGTGCATCAGGCACGGTGTTCCTGCTTACGTTGCAGCTTTCGCTGGTACTCATTGTGCCTACCCATGGACAGGCTGAGTTTGTACATTATAGCCTGTCCTTAAATGTCCTGCAATAAGCAGATTTGTCCTGAATATCCTGAAAAATTGGGGAAATTGACAGTAATTATTTACTTAGTAGCAATAATGATGGATACCATATATGACGTTCTGGTAAAGGCACAAAAGTGACAAACCAAACATTGTTCATAATGCGGTTACGTGTGTGGTGCGAAAATATGCAATGATATGCAAATCAGTGTATTTCTGCATATTACTTTTGTAAGTTTTAAGTTTTTGGCATTTCATTTTTGTACACATTTGTTGCAGATACTGCATCAACCAACTGGTCGAATTTTGAGGGTTTCTTTATGTCCCAAAAATTTTGTGACCGAGTGTTTACAGATGCCTGTTGTCGTTTTGGTTTAGAATGTTAGATAAGATAATCACAGCGACTGATAATTCGTTGTGTAAGACACATGCTGAGTTTGAATGCAAACACAGGTGCTGGTAGACAGTGTGGTTTGATTGTGTTACAAACGTCAAGATGCCGCGTGTGTGTATATGCAGTCAGCTGTCGTGTGTTTGTATACTTGACAGCCGGGTCGTGTGCCAATTTGTGAAGCTTCTGCCACTAAGAAACGTGGTTGTGCCCAGGTTTGTTATCTTCGTTGCCATTCTAGAGTTACTTTCTGATGAACGTAAGAAGATCATGGGTCGGGATGAATTATTATGCTTATTGTGTAGGAGGTATTCTGGGCCTGTTGTGCAGCAAAACTATGTCTGTACGTGTATGTCCTAAATCAATTTTCATGTTTTGGCTGTTTTTTTATTTACCAATCTGTCATGACAGGCCAGAACTTTTGATATCATCATCGACACCGGATTGTTCCCGGATATTTTTGCTGACTAATTCCGTTAGTTTCTGTCATCGTACATTATCTTAACGTAAGTCTTTGCAATTATTATAGATTTTCTTGCTTACTCGATCGGTACCATATTTGACAGCCATGCTGCCACAGTTAAACATATTTTGAGCAGTTGTTTCTGGCAGCCACCGTCTAATTAGTACTTGCTGCAGCTGCTATGCTGATTATGTGAGTAAGTAAATAACTAAGTAAATTGTATTGCGTACAATGTCAACGGGAAAACCGCGTGGAAACTGAGGTGCAAAGTAGAGTACACAGGTCATTGATTGGTGGGACATGATTGCATTGCTGCAAACATGTCTGTCTGTCTGTCTGTTTATTGCAGCGAGTGCTAGTACCAAGCACAGATTTCGTTGTTGACCGCATACAATCTCGACTGGATGGAGTGAACCCTGCAAAGCTACAGAGTGAGATGCCTTCACTTCAGTCATCAGCAAGTCAATTATTTGTACCCGTTGTAGTCCTTGCGTCGCTAGATATTAGAGCCAGTAATGGTTGAAAAAAAATTTAATAGTTGACTTTTCTAAAATCAATGATTAATTAATCATTAATTTTGATTGAAAACTAGACCACGGTCTTTATTCAAAGACACAGTCATGTTTTCATTTACAAAGGTTATCAGTTGTTTGGCTAACAGCTATCACATGTTAAATACGATACGAAACAATCACCAACCATTTTTCATCCAGTTTCTTAGGCAGGCTACAATGTTCACTTTCTCGGTACATTTTTCAGTTTTTGGACATGAAAACAACTTAATGGTCTCTACTTTGGCTGCTTTCTAAGTGATTGTGCGACTTTAGTCAAAAATTTAACGCCGGTCATTTTTTTAATCAGTTAAATTTTTTTATGATTAATCATATGATTACTCGTTAATTTCAGCAGCTCTGCTAAATATGTTATACTGCACACTTACTTCCTATCTGATGATGTAGTAAGTAGAAGTTCTATATGCCGTGGCGCATGTGTGTGTACGTGGTATATACATTGTGTAATACTAATATACGTGTGTGTGTGTGTGTTAACGTTGTAGCTCCGCGTGGAGCCGCTGGTCGTGTGTTGACCCCACGGTGTACAGGAAACGTGAGGACGGTGACAAATCCTGCGTCGACAGCTAAGAAGGTCTTCATTCGGTTTCATGTTCTGAATGCTGCCAGTAATAACGCAGCCACCAACAGTCAACCCTTCTGATACACTCAGAGAATCTTTTTGAAAATGTCAAATGACGAAACATTGTTGCTTTTATTAAAGATACAAACTTTTATGTATATAACATTGTTTTTATATTAGCTTAATAACAAGCACTGCTGACGAGCTTTCCAGTGGTACCAACATTGATGACCTTGAACCCCCAAAATAGGTTTTTTGTGATTTCAGGCTGCTATTTAGTCATCTTTATTTGCCAAGTGGCACTACTATTCTTGGCGCAATTTTTGCTACTATCAGCTAATCTAGCGTGAGAACGGTTGCAGATAGACACAGACTTGTGGCTTATCATACACAATAGGCAGTGCTGATGAGCTTTCGTGGGTACCAACATCGATGACCTTGAAATACAATAATAGTGGGGTTTTAGTGAGTTTTTCGGAATTTCAGACTGCGACGCATATTTGAAGAGTGAATTGCGTCAAAATTACCTTGAACTGATGCTGTCACGCGTCTCATGAACATTAGCTCAGATTTTTTGTTAGATTACACATATATGTGTAAATTTTGCCAAATGAACCATGCTGTGGTTATCTATAGAGGTAGATTGAGTTGCACTGTGTTGGATGTGTAATATGTATGTAAGCCGGCTCAACGGGTTCCACTTATGAAGCCTGTCAATGCAACTGAACGAGATAATCGGCAACTTTGGAAGGTACGTAGCTTAATGCACGTTAAGGCCAAATCCATGGAACTGCATTTAAGCCAATAAACTATAAGCGTTCACCAAATTACAAACTTTGTTTGCTTAATTTATTGAATTGATGCAATTGTTGCTGCATTCGTTGGAACAATTTCTGTTTGTCGCTGGGTGTTCCCAAGGCAAACAATTTGTCACAGATATGAGCATCTTGGTTCATCAACTTTTCTAATTCTTTTTGGATGTATATTGCTGCTCCATGCTATTGCTTTTTCTGTCAACGATTCAGTAAATAAAGCTTGTCCTTTGACGAATTCTTATGGCTTGCATTTGAGCGACTTTATGAAAAATGAAATTTTGGTGTTGTAATGCACAGTTATTTGATCCTTTTCAGCTGGAATCATTGTATCTATCACACTTGTGCACCCTGCTTAAACCATTCGACGGATTTAGATGGCATTTGGCAGATACACTTGTGGGGTCCAATGACCCATTGTGCTTACTGTTAAATTGGAGTCCCTGACCCACGGGAAGGGGAGATTTGGGGTGGGGGGGGGGTTGAGCCCTGCATCCGAAACATAAAAATACAAATTGCTGCTGCTGCCACCTGGCTAATAGAACTTAGCAAGTGATTCCGCCTATTGCCAAATTACTTTGGTGCCTGTTGGTACTGTTTATCATCTATAGTTTGTGTTACAATCTTGTGACAGCCTTCGTGACCCAGAGCTGAGTCTGAACACTTTCAAGTGTCAACTGAAGACATACATGTTTACGAGATATTGACGACAAAATGTACTAAACGCATTGGAGATTTTTTGAGTATGTGCTGTATAAATTTACACTTTACTTACGTAATTGCACAGACGTTGCGTTCTAGTCTAGTGTCTCAGTGGCTGTGATGCGTAGAATGAGGTGGTAAGGTCGATACAGTTTGATGACTCTGATGACGGTGTTCAGCTGACGAAGTCATCAGATGTTGCCGGCATCGTAACTGAGCCACAGGTCAAGCAAGACATTGCAGACTATCATCTATATTATCATCCTTGTTCTACATCACTTTCATAAACATTCTCATTCGTTTGCTTTGCTGAGCAGTCCCTTTGCCAGTTCACTTGCTTTCTCTGATAGAAGTTGGCTGCTGATCAGTATAGCCTCATAACTGATGTTGGTGCATGAGTAGCTGTTTGGTATTTTCTAATTTGATGGGTATTTAATTCAAATGTTGTTTGATCGGGCTTGGGGTGAAAGCAGCATTTCTTTAAACCAAGAAGAAGACAATTCCTGACTGCAGTTTGCCGCTGTTTCAATGAAGCTCGTTCACTCGTACAAAATAGTTTTTGATGTTACAAAGGTGGCAAATGTAATTGTCCAACCATCCATTTGTGGACTTGCAAAAGTTGTTTAAAGTCTGTAAAGTGAATAACTTGTACAGTAGTTAAACTGTTTTATCACATTTATGTAATGACTTCGGTATTTTTTTACTCAACATCATGATGATGATTATTCATTCAGCAGTGTCTATCTAATTTGTAGAGTTTCAGCCAGTGGCTAATTTTAGCGAAATTGTATATTCAGACTTGTGCTTTATTTGTCTGTTCCGTAATGCAGGGTGCAGATAAACGTGAGTTGAAGAAGTCTGAGAAGACCGATAGTCCGAATGTTGTTAGTAACATTTTCTGTGACCGTTCCACCGACCATGTTGTGCACTCAAGTCCCTCATGGTACGACAACGTGCTATCGTCCGGCAAGGCTGGTGGTGTCCGCTCACCACTCTCAGTGATTGGCCGATCTCCCAGTGGCAGAAAACTACTCCGAGCTGATTTAGCAGCGAAGAAAGCAGCCTTGCATGGCGGCGATCTAGCCTCGGCGAAGAAAGCCGTCGCCGAATTAATGGCAACGGTGGAGATGGATGATTGGAAGGAGAATGCGTCTCCTCGCCTACAACAGAAGCAGCGTTGCTCCAGAACCGAGGCGCTGATTACTACTGAAAGGCCAGTCCCTGTTGACCGAATGATACAAACAGTAGGTCAGCAGATTACAAAAGATGTGAACTCAGTGCTGGATACTGCGTCTAGTGCCGGTGAAGCAACTCGGGTGGAACAGGGATTGCTCGACAAGCGAACAGACGAGGAAGATGATTTTGAAACTGATCTGGAGAATAAGGAGAACCTGTTGCCTGGGTGGAGCACAGAGATGTCTGAGGATGTTGATGTGGAGGACGTTGGTGATGAGGTGGAGCAGCTTGATAGGCAGGCACGGACGCTGCGTCGCCAGTCACAGCTGTCGAGTGACGTGTCGGAGTACGAGAGCATTCTGGCACAGCTGAGGCAGGTCCGCCAACGTCAGGCGGAGCTCGAGCAGCTGCAGATGACGCTGCGTTCTCGCCTTCTGCGCTACCGGTCCACACCAGCCAACGATGAACAACCGCTCAACCTTAAGCTCAACTCCGAGTCGACAGACTTTGACCAGGAGCCGCTGGACCTCAGAGTTGGACCGCCAGCACTGAAGCAGCGCCAGGAGCCGAACGACAAGCGTGTTATCCTCGCCGATATAACTGCCCGCGTCGTTGGCAATGCCGATCCCGATGATGACTGTTTCGAGGTCCCCGATTCTCCACCCTCAGCTGCCGCAACCGACGGCGTCGATGGAGTTGCTCCACTTAGTGAAAGCGTTTCCGGTGAGCTTACTGCAGATGAGACTGAAGTAGAGTTTGTGGAGAAGCAGAAGTCGACGGCGTGTTCGTCTCCGGATGTCAACACGTCGCCTGCAGTCGTCGTCGGAGTTCTTGATCAGTATCTGGCCAGCCTGAACGTGTCCGACATCAGTGAGCCTGAGCCTCTGTCACCCACCGCTACCAGCGTCGCAAGTCCTGACACTAGTTCCGAGTTCACCAACTACCAGACATACCAGCGATCAGTTGATGTGTCTGGCCGATGCTTTGATCCTATTGCTGCGGTGCTGCTGGACGGAGACGATCAGGTCTGTTGGTTGCATTGCTGGTTTGCTTCTGACTGCTTTCTTCTAACTCATCATCTCTGATGTGTATTATTTTTGTGGTATATAAATATAAATTTATTTTGCATACAGCAGTTTCAACATACAAAGTGCAGCTCTGGTTGAATAGGTTTGAAATATACAGGGTGAACCAAAAAATATTCCAACACAAGAATTACGATATCTCAGAGATGCGCCAAATTGATGGAAACGCAAACTTCAAGAACGAATTTTGCAACTGTACAATAGGCTGATGTTATTATTAAAGTAATGGAGTGCCCAATACCACCCTTGTTGTGATGTCATTGTGATGTGGGCCTAATTATTTGGTTGCTTTGAAAAAAATTAATAAATTTCTCAATATTTTGTCATAATCGCCGTTAGGATTACAGATTATGTCGTGGATAAAATATCCTACAAAGATAAAATGCGGATTCAGACATTCCACAAGTTGGTTTTGGATGCTGAATGATTGTTACAAATTTTCCCCAAAAGGGGTGCAAGCTTAGCTGGGTAAAAGCAATCTGCTTATCATTTTTCATTAGCTAGTTTTGCTTCTGTAGCACTTTAACAGTGTTTTTCAGCATTGGAAATTCATGAGAAGTTCAGTACTTTAGGCTGTTGATTAGCGAAAATCAAACAATGAATTTGATGCTGTACAGCTTTACCAATTATTAACTAAATGTAGCAAAATTAAGCAAGCTTACGAAGTATTGTGTCACAGTGTGCTAAATGAGCGAGGAAAATTTGGTGTGAAAACATTCTCCCACTACACAGATATCATGATTTTCATGATGGGGTATTTTAATTTGAATCACCTTGTATACAAAACAGGATAGTCAGTCATTTATTAAAACACTATAAGAACAAATACCCTGGTATGCAATATTCAGTAGCATTGGTCCACATATTGTTTTATGCTTTGTCGAAAATAAATCATGTATATCATCTGGTCTAAAAAATAACCTGATGAAGTTTTTACATGTCGTTTTCATCAGATATTAGTATTTCACTGGGACATTCCACATCTTCAGCAATAAATTTTCAGTTGTAACCGTTAAAGATTATTATTATTATAAAATAAAATATATTGCAACTTTACTCCAGAATGTGCTGGTGATAAAAAAAAATTAAAAAAATGTTAGCATTGATGTTTTACTGATAATTTATCATTTGACTAGTGAGGTTTGAAGTGTGTGTCTGTTTTAGACTGTTAATGTATTGTGGCTGTGTTGGTTGCAGCATTTTCGGCCAATCAGTGAGGTCACTGCAGAACATAGCGATGCACAGTGAGCAACGGACAATGACTACAGTCCAATGATGCTGATGACTGCGTGCAGTATAGCCAATACTCCGCTTTTGGAGCGTGGAGATAAATTGCTGGAAGCGTTGCCAGTTGCTTGTAAATTTTAGCTGCATGTCAGATCCAACAAGTCACAGTGCGCTGTTTTTTGAACAGTCTGTTATAGCTGGTAAATTGTTGATTTCGTCTGATTTTATAGAGACGTTGGTGCAGTAAGATGTGGTTCAACGGTTCAGTAATTTCTCTAAGCATTACGTAGGTCGTTGGAATGGAATCATTGTATTATGATAGAGTGCATGTTGAATGAATGAAGGTTAGCGGTAACGTGGTTGGTCACAGCAACAAAGTTACTCTACGCCGAGCCGGGTTAGTTCTGAGATGGGTGACCATCTGTGGTCTTGGTACGTAACCATGCCACCCAGGTCAACTCAGCCTGGGCATCCCGTGGGTTGGTCAGTCACTACCAGCGATAGCTGGGGCATAAACAGGCACACTGCAGCGATACGCTAGATCTGTCATCTTGCAGTGTAAACTGGTGTCTGGCTGAGGCGTGAGGGAATGGAGATGAGCGCCACCCAATGGGCGTTCTGGCTCAGGAAGGACTTTACGTTTTTACGAATGTTGAAATATAAGTTTGCCATACGCAGTGGTTACTGTTGATCGCCATATTATAAAAAAAATAGTTAATTTTATTTTCATATTTAGCGATAATGTGTTATAGGACAGTTCTGTATTCAGTTGAGTGTGAGTTAGCGGATGTAGAGTAAACATTATTTTGTGAACGTAGATCTACTGCTTAACTCCAGTTAACTACATGTAATATCGTTATTAACTTATCGCTTGTATGTGTATTGTTTGACGAGTAGCTGTGTAAAGTGTATGTATACAGTGGCGCCCCACGGCGACGCAGAATGCGTCACAGAAATCTGTCCGAGGGACAAAAATACTCAAGTATGTTACCACTCGGCCACCCAGTCCTCCCAGTTTGATGTTTCAGTTCCTGAAAAGCTCCTGAAGGTCGTTGCTACTAGAGGCGAGATTTTTTGCCTGAAATTCACCAAATACCGTTTGGCGGCCGGGCTCCGCCCGGACCCCCTGGGGGAGC
>Ga0056124_1000821_pt1 | contig 10668 bp, 11 predicted proteins | sample WorMetHEROISLAND_2_FD_70069 | JGI IMG/M metagenome (GOLD analysis project Ga0056124, IMG submission 70069) | Marine gutless worms symbiont microbial communities from Max Planck institute for Marine Microbiology, Germany - Olavius sp. 4 HERON ISLAND | ecosystem: Host-associated > Annelida >... | reverse complement strand
AATTGATTCGGGCAAAGTCCGGAGTCATTCTAAGCGCGTTTCAGCGTCTCGGTGTTGTAATGAAAGGACTCCCCCTGGCCTACTCCAAAGACATGCAGGAAGATAAACCCCCCGTCTTTGAAGCGATTGATGCGCTCGCCTTGTCTCTGGCCGCGATGACGGGCATGATGCAAGAGATTGATTTCAACCCCAAAGCCATGCGCGAAGCAGCTGAAAAAGGCTTTTCAACAGCAACAGACCTTGCTGACTGGCTGGTACACGCATTTGCTATTCCCTTCCGCGAAGCGCACCATATCACAGGACGCTGCGTCACACTGGCAGAAGAGAAGCAATGCCGGTTGTGGGAGTTATCTCTTGAGGATTTTCAATCCATCGATCCACGCATTGGGGACGAAGTCTTTTCCGTCTTGACTATTGACGCATCGATTGCCAGCCGGAAAAGCTATGGCGGGACCGCTCCTGAACAGGTACGCAGGCAACTTGCTATTTGTAAAAAAACATTATGACCCTGCGCTGGACCTTACCGCTCATCTTGTTACTGACCGCATGCGGGAAAAAAGGACCACCCGTCGCCCCGGACGGCAGTTCACGCCCACAACCTATTTGGGAACTTCCAGAAGAAGACGATAACGACAAAAACAGCCACGAAACCAAGGGAGACGAGAGAGAAAAGCCTTAAGCGGCAACCGAACGAAAAAACAACCTCTCTATTTCACCGACAAAACACGGATAACTGTCGGAAAATTTTACAAATTCCTTGATTACAAAAGCGCAAAATAATCTACCCTATTGATAAATAAAGGTTTTACTAATCTGGCACGGCTCCTGCTTATTATCAGGTGAGGTTTCATTATTTCTGAACTGATATGGGGAGCAATCGCTCCCCTTTTTTTCTGCGTGTCAGGATTAACCATTCCTTTAAGGGCATATGGCTTATATTCCTCGCCATGATGTTCCGTTTACACGCTGCTTTCAACCTCTATCGACGCTATCCGATCCTCTGTTCGGCGATCCTTCTTGGCCTCGCTGTCCGTATTTATATGATCGTGGAAGTCATTCGTCCTTTCGACAAATTCTTCAGTGACCCCTATCGTCATTGGCAAAACGGAGAATTTTTTTTTCAACGCCATTTTATGAGCCTGCTTGACCCGCCCTTGTACCAGCTTTTCATACTTGGGTTGCGGGCCATCAGCGATTCACCCATGCTTCCCTTTACCGTCGCCTCAGTGATCTTGAGCCTGACGATGCCCCTAGCTTTTGGGGCAGCCGTTTACCGATTCGCCTGGGGGCCTCGTGCAGCGCTATTTGCGACCCTCTGCCTCACGATCTTTCCTTCGACGATGGTCAACTATAGCTTTATCATGCCTGAAAGTCTGATGCTTACTCTGATTGGACTAGCGCTTTGGGCCAGCGCCTGCTTTTGGGCCAGACCCGTTCTATGGCGTTTTTTGCTTGCAACCACATTGTGGACGCTTGCGACCCTGACCAAACAAGTCGCTATTATTCCCGCAGCGATCTTTACCGGGATTGGTTGGTGGCTTCATTTACGCAACCCAAAATCCTTGGTCGCAGCCATGATGCTGGTTACAATTCTGATCATTCCCAATGGATTGCGTACGCTCGACGGGTTTGGACGATTTGCTCCGCTTGGAAAGGGATGGATCCCTGAGATCATCTTCCTCTCCCATACCCTGCGTATGGAATTCGTTTGGTTTGACAAACGGCTACAAAAAGAAAACTCCGCAAGATTAGGCCTCTTTTATAATGGGACCGGCGATTACCATACCGTGCTAGGCGGAGACTTTCTGAATCCGGAGCATAACCAGGTTTATGATTTTGGCCCCTTAGGAACATGGCGTATCTCCAGGGATGAAGGTGCCAAGGTACCTCATGTGAATGCAAGGGCCGCAAACCATGGTCAGGAATTCGACGACCTGATCAAAAAACTGCGCACACAACGATCCTGGTCGCTTGCGACAAAGCAGATGGCGGAGAATATCCTTCTGTATTTTGTTAGCGAATCCTGGCCCGAACACGAAATTCTTAACAAAAAACAGGCACCTTATAACACCCAGAAGTCTTTTCTTTGGACTAGCCTTGCACTAATATTCTTTATCTGGACCGCCCGGATCCTTTGGCAAAGACGTAGTCTGCCTATAATTCCGTTTACGGCATTCATCTTATCTATCGCGTTGATGGTGCAGCCTTACGCCATTTTGGAGGGTCGCTATCGTAAGGTTGTCGAGCCTTTTGTGATCCTAAGCCTGATCTGCTATTATCGGATGGAGCGTCACCGGGGCCACCGCAGACATTGTCACTACAACACGAGTCATAACAATACGACCATTAGCGACGGCTAATACTCTTCACACCCCCCTGGGGAAGGCTATCAACCATTCCCGCAATTAACCAGCTCTGTATAGTCGCGCATCAACTGAACGGTCAGGTCTCCAACGACAAAATTCCACGGGCCGATCTGGGAAATAGGCGTTACTTCCACCGCCGTCCCCGTTAGAAAAGCCTGCTCGAAACCATCCAGCTCTTCGGGCCAAATTGCCCGTTCCACAACCTCTATGCCGCGTTTCTTGGCGGATTCAATGACAGTCTGCCGGGTAATTCCATTCAGAAAGCAATCGGGTTTTGGAGTATGCAATGTATTGTCTTTGACAAAAAAAACATTGGCTCCTGTCGCTTCAGCAACCTGGCCACGCCAATCGAGCATCAGCGCATCATCATAACCGTCTTTTTCCACCTGATGTTTCGACAAGGTGCAGATCATATACAGTCCTGTCGCCTTGGAAAAAGTTGGAGCCGTGTAGGGAGCCGGACGGCGCCAGCGAGCTATATCCAGACGCAACCCCCTCATGCGACTTTCCTCTGTAAAATAGCTGGGCCAGACCCACGAAGCGATCGCCATGTGAATCTTCGTCTGCTGTGCCGAGACGCCCATCATTTCAGGACCACGCCAGGCGATTGGACGCTGATAGCAGTCCTTCCAGCCATTGGCATTCAGAACATCAAGGCATGCCTGGTTGATCTCGTCTACGGTCCAGGGAATCTCGAAGCCCAGAATCTGTCCTGACCTGACTAGTCGCTCGCTATGTTCTTTCAGTTTGAAAATACGACCATTATAGGCCCGCTGTCCTTCAAAAACCGCTGACCCGTAGTGCAAAGCATGAGTCAAGACATGGATCTTGGCAGAACGATGGTCTATCAATTCTCCATTGAACCAAACCAAGCCATCACGATCATCAAATCCTTGCACCTAATCACCACCCCATTTTCTACAGCAAAGAAGTCACAACTTTGCACACCAACAAAAACGCTTTCTATATCGCTATAGACGCGCAACGAAATTAATACTGGAAAAAATTAATGCTGCTGATTAAGGCGCTGGCGCAATTCTTTCCCGGTCTTGAAATGAGGAACACGCTTTGCCTCGACGAAGACAGTAGCGCCTGTCTTTGGATTGCGTGCCGTTCTGGCCGCACGTTCCCGCGCCGAGAAAGTCCCAAACCCTCTGATTTCCACCCTTTGATTATTTGCCAGAGCTTCTATGATTTCATCAAAAACCGCAGTGACAACCATTTCAGCATTTTTGTGGGTCAGATTTTCATGCCTTGCGCAAAGCGCTTCTACTAATTCCGATTTAATCATTTCGCCTCACTATGATTCTACCCTGTTACTCTACCCCGTGATCCTTTTGAAGATTCCCTTCAGGGATCATCTTCCCTTACTGTAATCTTATTGACTACGCAGCTTATTGTTTATGTACTTTTTTTTCGTACATATTGTCAATCACCCAATCGCCCACAGGCCAGGCAAGACCTTAAGAGCAGCTGTCCACCGTCCATCCTTAAGCCACCATAATGGCCCTTTAGGCATCACATTTTTCATGCTATACACCAAGTAGCAAGAACAAGGGCAATCGAGAAGTGGTTTGACTTTACCAACCGATCCACCACAAAAAACTCAAGAGCCTTGAACAGAGGCGATGGAATGGCTAATTAGGAAATAGCGTAAAAGAATTCAAGCGGGGACGGATTGACTAGAACGATTGATGATATTTGCCGGGAAGTTGGAATACCACGCTATGTCCTGCGCTTTTTGGAATCGCAGTTCGATGATGTGAAACCGGAACGCGATGCAGAAGGCGAAGCTTTCTACTCCGAAGACAAGATTGCCTTGATCCATGCGATCAGCCAGCTTCTTTATGAGGAAAACTATACTATCAACGGCACCCAGGAGCTACTGGAAAACTATGGGGCCGCTACGTTGGTCCAGGTCTGGTACGAACAGCAAGAAAAGAACGAACCCATACAAAGCGCTGCGCGCCTTTCTAAACAGCATCATTTTGAAACTTCGGATGAAAATCGCAGTAACCTTTACGACAACCAGCAACATCCGTCGGATGATCGTGATTCTGCCCCTGAAGAAGCGGGTGTTTTGGACCTGGGCGACTCCAAGGATTCCATGGACCTCTCGACAGAAGATAGCATAAAAGCAGAAGATGGTGGGGAAACGGATGCGTTGCCCGACGATTTACCAAAGGAACCTGACCCTGACCCGGGCACCGCTTACGACCTTTTTGAAACGGACAGCAACACAGAGCCTGATCCAACACCAGGGGAAAATGATGCGCCAGAAGAGAAAGGTGAGCTAACCAGATCCGGGCAGATCGCCTACGGTTACAATCTGATGAAACACATGCAAGAGAACAAGAAAGCCAAGGCCCGCAGAAAATCGAGCCCGAAACCGAAATTGAAGCAGGCAGAATTTCCTTATTTCGATAAAACAGACCCGCCAGGGGAGGATTCATCATCGCCGGATTTACCGCCCCAAAACCTTGACTCACAGCAAAAGCATGATCATAAGCATGATCACAAAAAAAGCGAACGCCCCAGAACGCGTCAGGAGACAATTGCCCAGCTTAAACGCATTCGGGCAATGCTTGCAGTAGCACTAGAGCCACGTCGCTAGCATCTCCCAGCCTCGATAAACACCTGAAAGGATAATTATGACCAAACCCATGATAGCAGGAAACTGGAAAATGCATGGCCTGCTTGCAGATGCAGTCCGTGTAAAACAACTGGGCGATAAAGTAAGCGGGATGGATTGCGATGTCCTGATCTGTCCGCCCTTCACCCTGCTGGACCGCTTTGTCGCAGAGGCTGCAGGCACTTCTGTCAAGATCGGAGCTCAGGACTGCCATCCGGCTGAACTCGGAGCGCATACGGGAGATATTTCAGCAGTACAGCTTGCGGATCTGGGTGTGAGCCACGTCATCCTCGGTCATTCCGAACGAAGGACCGACCACAAAGAGGCCAACAGCCTCGTCAAAGCAAAGACAAAAAGCGCCCTTGACCATAATCTGAGCGTGATCATCTGTATCGGCGAAACCCTCGCACAACGCCAGGCTGGGCAAACGCTTGAAGTCATCACCCGACAGCTGGAAGAATCGCTTCCTGAACAATGCCCTTCTGCAAAGTTGCTCGTTGCCTATGAACCCGTATGGGCTATCGGAACCGGACTGACAGCTGAAAATGAACAGATCGTTGAAGCGCACGGAACAATCCGGGACAGCCTTTCCAAGACCTTCGAAGCGCATGCTGAAGATATCAATATCCTTTATGGAGGCTCCGTCAAACCGGGAAATGCCCGAGAAATCCTGGCTCTGGAGAATGTAAACGGAGCCCTGGTTGGGGGCGCTAGCCTTAAAGTAGAAGACTTTTCGGCAATTATCCAAAGCTGCTCCTAAGCCTGAAGGATTCTCCTGCCAAAACGCAGTCGATTGCATAAAAGCAAAAAAACACTTGCCAACAAAGAAAGAATGTAATAAGAACAAAACAGGATTATATAGAGGCCATAAACGGACCGGCCTCGCGATAGTGAAGATGTCACATCAATCATACGCGACGGTTAATCGTCTTTACATTAAGGAGCAAAGCATGGCAAAACTAAGCATCGTTAAAACCACTGCGAAGGAATCAGCTAAGGATATGGACAAAGCAAAAGCGCTGGAAGCAGCACTCAGCCAAATCGATCGCTCCTTCGGCAAAGGCTCGGTTATGCGCCTTGGACAAAAAGGTGCCTCGATTGACATTGATACCATCTCCACAGGCTCTCTTAGCCTGGATATAGCGCTTGGAATTGGGGGCTTGCCCCGGGGGCGCGTGGTTGAAATCTACGGCCCGGAATCTTCCGGAAAAACGACACTGGCTCTGCACATCGCTGCAGAGGCTCAAAAAACAGGGGGCATTGCAGCCTTTATCGACGCGGAACATGCACTCGATCCGGTCTATGCCAGTAAACTGGGTGTCAGTGTTGAGGAACTTTTGATCTCGCAACCCGATACCGGTGAACAAGCACTTGAGATCTGTGACACCCTGGTGCGATCGGGCGCGGTTGACGTTCTTGTGATCGACTCGGTTGCTGCGCTCACACCAAAGGCTGAACTTGAGGGTGATATGGGGGATGCTCATGTGGGATTGCAGGCACGGCTGATGAGCCAGGCGCTGCGCAAGCTGACAAGTTCGATTTCCAGATCCCAATGCATGGTTGTTTTTATCAATCAGATCCGCATGAAAATCGGCGGAATGTCCTACGGCAATCCAGAGACGACCACCGGTGGAAACGCTTTGAAATTCTATTCTTCCGTACGCCTGGATATCCGCAGGATCGGCGCTATTAAGGAAAAGGATGAAATTCTAGGCAACCAGACGCGGGTCAAAGTCGTCAAGAACAAAATGGCGCCACCTTTTAAGCAGGTTGAATTCGACATCATGTATGGTGAGGGCATATCGCACACTGGTGAATTGCTCGATATGGGGGTCAAGGCAGGAATCGTTGAAAAATCCGGTGCCTGGCTTTCCTGGGATAGCCAGCGCCTCGGCCAGGGTCGTGAAAACTCCAAACGCTTTTTGAAGGACAACCCTCAGGTAGCACGCAAAATCGAACATGCCATTCGGGAAAACGCAGGTTTCCTTTCTGAAGCTTTTTTAGTGGAGGAGATGGACAAGAGCGAAACCGAAGACCAGGCTGGCAACGATCCTGAAAAGAGCTGATTGTTTGCAAAAGGGGTAAAGATCCCGTGCGGGGCGTTGGGTGATAATAGCTACCCCCTTTGGCATGTCATACTGGCAGCATGTTATACGGGGCGATCACGTGCGATGATCGATTGACAATCGAGATCTTTCGGCAAGGTCCCATACATACGCCCACCGTCCTCAGTCAGCCGAGTGCAAACGATGGCATCGGTCATCACCGCCCCCCCAAACCGACAACCAACTCTGACAGACCGAATCCCAGCGAAACAAGCAAAACGGAATAGATGAGAAACAAGATGGCCTTACCCAGTCGTCCGGGCCTTAGTTCTGGTATTGGTGCGACTGGCGGTAATGGAGGGATGTGTCGCGGTTGGTGGTGATGAAGTGCGACCCATCGATTGAGGATATCAGGGAGCCGTCGCAGCGAGGTAGCCAATGAGACAAGCCCATCTGCAGCGCGCACCTCTGGCCCCAGTTCTTCGCGCATCCAGGATTCGATATAATCCCGACCCGTCTCCCACATATTAATCCTGGGATTCAAATCGATCGCCAGTCCTTCAACCATAACCAGGGTTTTTTGCAACAACAAAAGATGGTGCTGCATCGGCATTTCAAATTTGGCCGTTATAAAAAAGAGCTTCTCCAGCAGATTGCCTATGGAAATCTGATCCGCTGCCAAATCAACGATAGGATCTATGGCGGCACGCAGGGCGCTGGCCATATCGTCAATGTCATGATGATCAGGAACATAACCTGCCTCAAAGTGGATTTCTGCGACCCGGCGATAGTTCTGACAGTGCAAACCATATAGGATTTCAGCCAGATAGCGACGCCCCTGATCGTCGATCCGACCCATAATTCCAAAATCACAAACTGCCAACTGCCCGTCGCTGGTAACGAAAACATTGCCCTGATGATAGTCTGCATGAAAATAACCGTCCCGGATAGCCTGCTTAAGGAATGTGAGTACCAATTGTTTCGAAATAGCAGCCAGATCATGCCCCATGGCAATAATGTCGTCTCTGCGCGTCATGCTGACGCCGTCGATCCAATCGATGCATAAAAGGCGCTCGGTCGTATAGCGCCAGTCAACCTTGGGTACCAGATAATCAGTATCTCCTGCCATATTGGCTGCCAATTCGCTGGCGTTGGCAGCTTCCAGCGATAAGTTCAATTCCTGTCCGACCCATTTTTGAAACATGGCGATAACGACCCTTGGACGCATTCGTCTTGTGGCCGGGATCAATGCCTCCATCATTCCGGCTCCCCAAGCCAGAGACGCCGTATCGCGAGCAAATAATTTTTTAATCCCAGGACGCAAGATCTTCAACGCCACTTCCTTGCCATCCCGGGTTACCGCACGATGAACCTGGGCGATGGATGCAGCCCCGACAGGTTCCTCAACGATCGATTGAAAACATTCCTTCCAGGGCCTTTGCAAGGCATTTTCGATCGCGTCCAGAGCCAGGGCAAAATCGAACGCCGGAAGACGATCTTGCAGTCGCCTCAGATCATTGCAAACTTCTACCCCGACCAGATCGGGACGCGTCGCCAGAATCTGCCCAAGTTTGATTGCTGCCGGCCCGATGGTCTCAAAAGCGCGCGCGTAATTCGGAACCTCTGGCGTCTTGACACCAAAGCGCATGACCCTCGCTACTATACGCAGATAGCGCGGAACCAGATGATGATGCTCAAAAGGGCGCAACCCTCCGAACCGGGCAATGATCCGCAACCAGGTTATCAGACGCAAGGCGTGCCGCATGATCTAGACCTTCCATCCGCAATGGACTGCAACGATTCCGCCAAACCACAGCCTGTGGGTGACAAGATCAAAGCCTGCAGCCTTCAGCCGTTCAGACAAAACATCCGGGGAGTCAAAGCGATGGAGGCTTTGCCCAAGATAGCGATAGGCTTCAGCATCACCTGCTACTGCTGCGCCGATATGCGGAAGAATATCCAAGGTATAGCGCTCATGCAATGAACGGAGCAATGGCCAGCTAACGCGGGAGAATTCCAGACAGAAAAACCGTCCACCGTATTTCAAAACGCGGTGGGCCTCGCTTAAAGCCCGGTCGATATAGGTAACGTTCCGAATCCCAAATGCAATGGTGTAGGCGTTGAAGCTTGCATCGGTAAATCCAAGCTGCTCTGCATTGGCCTGCACCCAGGAAAGACCATCTTGCCCGCCCTGACCAAGGCGCTCCCGGCCCTCCTGTAACATAGCATAGTTGATATCGGCGACCATGACCTGCGCACCGCGCCTCTTCAGACGCCGGGCGATGTCCCCCGTGCCACCGGCCACATCAAGGATTTCTTCTCCAGCCCTGGGATCAACCAGATCGACAAACATGGATTTCCACAAGCGGTGACTTCCGAAGGACAAAATGTCGTTCATCAAATCGTAACGCCGGGCAACACGACGGAAAACCGATCCGACACGAGCTGTTTTTTCATCGGGAGCGACATCAGCGAATCCGTAAGAAACGGTCTTTTGTGCCTCTTCGGTCATTGGGCCTTGATCCGAAACTGTAAGGCCTCAAGGCCGGTGATCGTAAGCTGCAAAAGATCCCCGGGCAGAATAGGTCCAACGCCTTCAGGCGTTCCGGTGAAAATCAAGTCGCCGGGAGCAAGGGTCCATAACCGCGACAGATGCGCAATAATATCGCCGACCGGCAGGATCATATCGCGCAAGGATGCTGCCTGTTTTGTCACCGAGTTGATCGATAGTTGCAATTGCGCATCCGCAAAACTCCTCCAGGCTTCGGCAGGCGTGATCGCCGAGGTGGGTGCAGACGCATCAAATCCTTTTGAGCTATCCCAGGGCTTTCCGTCCTTTTTGGCCTGCTTCTGAAGATCTCTGCGCGTCAGATCAACCCCACAGCAATATCCGAAGACGTGATCCAAGGCCTTGTCCACAGCGATATCGGCTCCACCCTTGCGCAATGCCACGACAAGCTCTCCTTCATAGTGCAGACATTTAGTCCTGTCGGGATAGGGAAGCGTTCCCGGATTAGCCCGTAGTGCGCAGGCTGGCTTCATAAAGAAAAATGGAGGCTGGTTACCGGAACTGCCCATTTCCAATGCATGTTTGGCATAATTCTGGGCAACACAGAAAATGCGATTGACCGGAAAGCGCCGTTTATCTTTGACAACAGGGATCGCCGGCCTCTCCGGGGGAGGAAAGCACCAATCATTCATAAGCATCCATCTCTTTGCAGCCCACCGGCTTGGCTTCAAGGTTACAAAGCGATATCAAACAAACGATTCCACCAGCCGCGTTTCTGTGATCCCCGGCAGTCTTAAGCGTCACGACGGCCTTGCAACACCGCATTGTCATACGAATCCTCCGACCAGCTAAACTCAAGGCGTAATTTGATCTTGAACGTCCTTCAGGTCAAGTGCTAACTTGACGCCGGTTTGCTAACACTCTCTAACAGGCATTTCCGATTCATGTTTTTCGACCGGCTAAAACTAAGAACATATGCAATCATCTTTGCGGCCATTGCCTTTATCCTTGCTCTGATCAATACACCAATGATCGAAACCTTCAGAACTGAGTGGCAGGGTCGGCCAAAGCGGGCGGAATATGGCGACAGCAAGGATAAACCACCCCCCTTTTTTT
>Ga0056124_1000820_pt1 | contig 10691 bp, 10 predicted proteins | sample WorMetHEROISLAND_2_FD_70069 | JGI IMG/M metagenome (GOLD analysis project Ga0056124, IMG submission 70069) | Marine gutless worms symbiont microbial communities from Max Planck institute for Marine Microbiology, Germany - Olavius sp. 4 HERON ISLAND | ecosystem: Host-associated > Annelida >... | reverse complement strand
CTACCCCGGAGGGATGGAAGGCTGAGTTGACCTTGTTACTCGGAAACGCAGCCGCCGGGAGTCGAACTCGCGACCTCTTGGTCCCGAATCCAACGCCCTAACCACTGAGCCACCGAGCATGTTAATATAGTCTATTTTTGTCATATGTGTCACTGCATAATGTTGTATATAGACAGCATGCATAGTGTTTTTCAACCGGGGTTCCGTGGAACCGAAGGTTCCCGCACACATCTGTCAAGCGCTCCGCCGCTGGTCAGGAAAAAAATTAAAATAACGTAATAGCGAAATCACATCAGACCGTGCAATAGAAATACAGAGCACCGAATTCTTTGTTCGAAATTGGCATGTCTAGCCATCAGTTCTTTCACAAGTTAAACATCCTGTTCGCTCATGTATACAGGCGAAATAAAGTTGCTGCATGTCAAACATGGTCGAATTTTATATTATGATTGGTCGTCTTTTGCCTGCTTTGTCTTCATCGTTTGCCTTCAGACTTGAAATTTAAAGCTTTGTCTTCATATTCTCCCGCAGGTGCTCTGCCTTTTGATCCACAGATGGTCAACCTCGCCTGCACTGCCTGACTCATGGTCATGGGTCAATGCTTGGGGCTTGTCTAAGGTTCTGCTGCAGCAAAAAGGTTGAAAAGCACTGGCCTATATAGACGTCTGTATGTGTGGCTAACTGTCAGTGCCTGCTGCTTTGTTGTGTTTGTCTGTTGAGTTGTTATTGAGTCATTAGTACTGCCACCAGTATCATACGTGGCACACAAATACGCGGCATGTACGTTACTACAACGACTTCAGATGCCGACCGTGTGAGTATTATTGCTGTGTTCCTTTCTCTGTCCAGTGCCTGATGCGCCTGGATGTACAGTATGTTAATGATACCCATGCACAGTAGGATCAAAATAGGCAATTTTTAATGTATCTTCGAAATTATCTTGGGCATGATTGTTTCGTTGTTGCATTTTATATTGCTAGTAACTGATTTGTTGGGGGAAAACTCACTCAGAAACGATGGACTGTAATATGTTGTGGACTGTTACATCCTGCTAATCCAAACACGTACTGCGTGTAAGTGTCAAGAGTATCTTAAGCAAATTTCTCATTGCTCAATGCTGTGTTTGCTTACCTTGCAGCCTGAAGAATTTTTTTTACCCCGCCTTTGCCTTTTCTGTTTTGTCTGTCATACAAATGTATGTATGATAATTTTTGTTCTTGATTGTAGCTTTGTGACCTTCTGCAGCTGAGCTGACCAAACGTTGTAAATAACAGAACCACATAAAGCGTATTTAGGTCTCTATTTGATACGTAATTATTCTGCATGATATTTGTCACAAACTTTGAGCTGTGTGTGTAAGACCAGGTGTAATGTCCAGATAATACCGGTTTTTGTGTCACCTGATATTCACTACGTCTCAAAAAAAACTTCCAACTTTTTCTTTGTCCACAGCTTTGCGAAATATTAACCGATTTTTTTAATTCTTTCACCGGCACACTCTGTTGACAATTTGCAATAAAGCATTTGTTGAATATCCCACCACACCTTAAGTGTGTAGGTACACTACCTTGTGAAATATGAATGTAGGAAAAAGTAATAAGAGGCAACAAGCAGAAAAAAAACTCTTCGGCCCGAGATCGCTGTGTTGGATGTCTGGCGCGTTGAATGATATGTTTGTCTGGTCTTTCTTTCTTAACAGGCTTATTAGTTCATCTGCAGTGGTCACGTTCACTTCAGTACGCACGTGTTTCGGTCTGCCGCTCTCGTGCCTTTGGTCATTAGTTCCTGCTTCCCGAATCTTTTTCATTAAAGCGTCCTGTCTTTTCCTTTTGCAGTTTGTCTTCGAAAGTTACGTCAGTAACCATATTCTTTGAACTGGTGTAAGTTCTTAATCAAGCACTGTCTTCATTGCTAAATGGCATACATTACCAGTATGTCATCACTGCATAAAAAATTATTATTTGCAATAATATTGTCTGATTTTGTTTGCAAACACTGAAAGTGTATTTGAAACAAAACATAGTTTAATTTCAGTATCAAAATTAGTAGAAAGTTGTTTCAGAAAAGTTTTTGCATATCTACATGTATTTATTCTGTTTATAGTGATTTTTGAAAATTTGTATTTCACAAGGTAGTGTGGCGACACAGTTAAGGTGTGATGGGATATTTAATAATCATTTTATTGCAAACTGTCTGCAGATTGGACTAGTAAAATAATTTTGAAAATCGGTTAATATTTGGTGAAGATAAGAGTGGGAAGTTTATTTTGAGACAGAGTGTAGTTTTGTTTATGAATGGGACCGGCGCAGATTGCTATTAACAGAGTGGTATTACACGTGTGAGTTTGCGTAAATGTTGTGATACCAGTGGAGTGCGTGTTTTGTGTGTGAACTGTACTACTGCATTCGTCCTGCATAGTTGTGTTGTTTTGGACTTAATTATGTTTAGTTGTTACTGACTGGCACTTGATGGCGTTTTAAGACACAGTTTGAGATGGCACCGGTATGCATTCGGTGCGTAGAATTTTCACCATGGAGTTGGTGTTATTTTGTTTTGAGGTTATTCTTTTTCTTGCTGTTAATGGGATGGGAGAAATTCATCAAGTTTTAATTGTATTCTTGAATTGGATTAAATTATTTGAAGTGTCGCCGCTTTACCGTCCAGTTTGTGTGGCCCGTGTGCTTCATGGTGCGCATTGTGAGTGTTTGCTCTGTGTTTGCATTTGGCTCGAATCAGAACTGCATAGGATGTTTTGTCATTATACCCACTTTTTATGTTTCAGTATAACTATGCAATCATATTTATGAAGTCAGTAAACAATACATGATACTCTGTTTTCGTTGGTCGTAACAACTTATAATATAATACGTTATGTTACTCGTGGTTTTTTTGGTTTTAACTGGCCTGTTTTTTTTTATGCGCGACAGCTGTACCGGCAGGTACTGCTGAGAGCGCTTATTAGCTATGGCAATTCTGTCCGTCCGTCCGTCCGTCTGTCTGTCACGACCCGGTACCGATTCAAGGCCAGGTGAGATACAGACTACGGGTTTTCACCATATGATAGCCTAGTCTCTAGTTTCTTATGAGGTAATTTGGTGCCACTGGGTGAGGAGATTCCCCTCGATCGAGGGCATCAAAGACTGTGACGTACCCCACTTAGAAATCGTTATTTTACCACTATTTGCTCGTCTAGCGTGAAAACGGTTGCAGATTGGCACATAGACTTACTGTTTATCATAACAAGCACTGCTGACGAGCTTTCAGGTGGTACCAACATCGATGACCTTGAACGACCTTGAACCCCCGAAATAAGGGGTTTCGGTGATTTTTAGCGATTTTAGGTTTTGATTCACATTTTAACACTGAATTGCGCCGAAACCATTCAAGATAGACCAGGACAACCTGCGTATGAAGTGTTCGGCATTAAACGTAGATTTTAACGGTGTAAGGTTTGACCCCATGGGTTTAAGGAGTCCTCCGTACGAGCGCATCAAATTTGGGTACCCCCTTCAAAACGTGCGATTTCTGCTACTGTCGACTAATCTAGCGCGAGAATGGTTGCCGATAGACACAGACTTGCTGCTTATCATCAAACAATGGTGACGAGGTTTCCGGTGATACTAACATCGATGACCTTGAACTACTTTGAAATCGAAAATGTCGGTTTTTAGTGAATTTCTCGTGATTTCATTCTGTGACGCACATTTAAGGAGTGAATTTTTACCGAAATTACTGGAGATATACCAAGACAACGTACGTATGAAATTATAAACTGATGCTGTTACGCGTCTCATTGGCATTAGCTCATTTCTCACGGTTACGAATGGCTACGATACACTTCAATTACTGTCAGTTATGCACAGCACTTAGGGGGTAGACTCAACGTTATGCTCACCAAATGCTAGTTCGTTTGGAAGCTGTAGATGAGCTCGATGTTGAGCAATTAAATAAGCCTGTAAATCTAGGTGCCGGTCTGCCGGAGCTAAATCGAAACGAATGCAGCTGACGGAATGGGCGCAACCATTGAAGCCCTTGCGTCAACTGCGTGCTTTTCTTGCTTTCATTTCGTTTGTTACGTACTTTCTTGCGTTCGTTGCGTACGTTGCGCGCGTTGCGTTGGATGGAAACCCCGCTTAATGCAAAATATAACACCTAATCGTACGTACTCTTCGAGAACTTGATGATAGAAAACATTTTAGGCCGAAATGGTTAATGTTGAACTTAAGACCTGTCGAGGTTTAATCATAAAGAATATTTATTGTTTGCAATGGAGTTTACTTCCGGTTTTTAGAAAGCAACGTAAAATGTTGTGTTTTGTTTTTTATTATTACTGAGTTGATTATGTGATATCGGATTCCTGTCGAGATCTCAATATGGCAAATCGTACGAGAAGTGCAGCGTGGGAATTCTTCAGTAAAACTGGAAATGCAAATCTAGCCAAATGTCACATATGCTGCTCTATTTTAGCCTACTCCGGCACGACGAATCTGCTGAAACATTTACGCGCTAAGCACAGTGCGGAGACGGCGGACGTGATGCAGTGGGAGGACAGCGAGGATCGAACGGAAACAGATGTCGCCGTCGACGCGATCAAATATGCCAAGGCTGCGAATGATCTGGACGAAAGTGACGCATTGGGATCAAATCTTTCTCCGGCTCAGCGCAGTGGACGGAAGAATCGATCGCTGGCATGGAACTGCTTCAAGAAGGTAGTCGGCAGCAACTTTGCAGAATGTCTGTTTTGTGGCGTGCAAATCTCGCAGGAGAATGGAACGACAACGTGCTTAATGAAGCACTTTATGGGAAAACACCCAGACGTGTATGCAATGCATTTGGATGGTCGCTCAGAGTCGGTTAGTTACATGACAAAGTGTCTGTCAGAGTAGAGAAGATTCGTGCATTTTTGAATGAAATATGCATATTTGATTTAGTTTATTTTGCTAGCGTATGATGCTACTTTACTGTATCAAATATTCAAATGGTTCAGCCATTTTGGCACAGTTGAATGATGGCTTGGTAGTCTAGTGTTTGGCATGCCCGACTCAATGATCGCGAGGTCATGGGTTCAACTTTCGGCCATTCGACCATCTAACAACCCTAGGCAAGTTGTTCACACACCGCAGCCTGTCAGTGCAATACCCCAGTTTGGGTGCCCTGCCGACTAAGTAACCAAAAAGCAAGCAGAAAAAAATTGGTTGGCCGTGTGCATTACTGGTAGTGATTATTCCTGTTGTGCAATACATTGCAGCTGTGTGCATTGGCCAGCCATTTACATATGTAGCATGGTTCCTAACCTTAACCCTTCATGGCATTTGGCTGTGTGCATGGCTAGCCATGTGTATAGGCACTTTCATTCAGAAAGTATCGTCACGTGTAGTTTAAAAATCCCTCAGAAGTTTGGCGAGTTATTTTTAGAGCTAGCTATTGGCTGAGTAGGTTCATGGGTTTCTAGAGCACTGTAAGTGAATGCTAGTAGCAGTTGAACATTGCAACACATCGATGTTTCCGTAAGTGGCACATTCTGAGTGTTTCTCCGTAATTTGTTTAATTTGCTGTTCGTCAAGACACAGACTTCATTATCTTGATATTTAGTAAAGACTTTTTGTGGTGAATTGTTGTAGGATACTAATGCATCTCCTACTCCTAGGATAGCTACAGTGAAATATGTCCGGAAGGTAACACGATTTCTTTTAAAATTTTTCTGTTTCTTAAGCATTGCTGTTAGAGTGAACACTGATTGGAATGCTGTTGTGGCATTGTGGGCTTTGATGTTAGCTGAATCCTCACTGTACCATACCACTTGTAAGATTTTAAGTGATTTATTCTATGTTATATTAATACATTAATAATGAATCGTCGGTGTGGTTGTGTTCTGTAGGTGCAGCATGCATCACCAAATGATGACTCTGATCCAGACTACACGCCAAACGGAGGCAAGAGATTGAGTGCAGGAGGCAGTGGTCGGAAAAAGTTGAGCATTCTGGGGAAGCGGATCAAAGTGGAAGCTGACAATGAGTTAGATCATTTGTTGGAAGATGCAGATGGCAATAGCAGCGTGGTTTCTACTTTCAAAAACCGTTCTATGGTTTGGCAAGTGTTTGTGAAAGAGCCAGATGGTGAGTATGTCAAGTGCACAATCTGTGGAATTCGGCTCAAGTTACTGAGTGGATCGACTACCACAATGCTGAATCACTACATCTCAAAGCATACTGAGCATTATGAGGAGGCTCTTACTAACCGTGTGCAATCTGTAAGAATACATCGACTGTTGTTAATATGTTCGATAACATCATGTTTTGCAGTGGCATAATGTTTTAGCTAACGTACTGTTAGCCATTTGTATCAAAAGCTAGAAAGGATTCACTGTAAACATCAAAGCAAATTGCGTGCAAGTTGTCAGTGCTGTACTAAATAAATGAACTGCATCATAGTACTGATTGCTGATACTGATCACTCATAATGTTATTATAATATGGCTGTCGTAATAGGCTGCAATACAGGTTCTGCTTGTCCATTGGTCTGTCCTGTATGGGCTTCTAACTCAAAAACATTAAGGTATAGGAAAACCAAAATTGGCATAAACGTTCTGCACCGGCAGGAGTAACCTCTGTGCTATTTTTAGCTCAAAAAGTTTAGGCTTGTGCACTATGTTTTTTTGTATTTTCTTGGTGTACATTATTGTTACAACTACACAACAGTTTATTGTAATGAGCAGTCTGTTGTCCGTACTGAGAGTTGTTAGTGTGTTTGAGAGTGTCTGTCTGTCTGTGTGGCTGCTGTTTGAGGCTGATTCGCGTTCGTCGCTCATAAAAGTCTACTTTGATCAGCTGTCAGGCAGTGACTTCTGGTGCTGCCTGTGCAGCCGTATCCTACGCCAGCCGCAGGGCAGCACATCCAACCTAAACAAGCACTTGCAGGCACGTCACTCCAAGGAGTATCGCAGCATCATACAGGTCATGTCGGAGGATTCAGTTGTCAAAGTGGAGAATGCAGCAGGTACGTCGTTGTTCCGTGGCTCAAATTTTTAGCCAACTCTACTAATGGTCGACTGGTCGTGTTATGCTATGATGTGTTGTTCATCTGTCTGTTGTCTGTCGTCTGTCTTGTCTTCTGTGATGTATGTATGTACTGTGGCTAAATGGTACGGTGTAGGGACTAGGGAGTTGGCGATGGTGCCATTGGATAGGGCATTGGATAGTTCTGTAGGCTGTCAGTAGTAACCATGTCGCTATCTGCAGCAGTTTGGCTGCAGTTTGCAATGCAAGTATTTGAGGGAGGTACCGTAAATTATCATTATATAGGAAACAGTGTTGTAACTTGTATTACATTTTTAGCCTTCTGGCACAGGCAACATAATGTTAAAACATCATAATCAGTCATCTGTGGATGCAGGGTACTAGTGTATGCCAGGCAGTAATGTCGGCTATCCTAGTGACAGCGGGGCTTCTTGTTCTGCATGTGACCAGTCAATAGCCTACTGTATTTGCTGATATGTTCACAAAGATTACTTTGGATACTTGTAGCATCTTATAATTAGTAACATCTGTTGCAGTAGATGTTTTTTTTGTTTTTCAGGTTACTAGCTAACGAGTGGCTTGAAATTTAATAAAGTATAACAATATAAATTGCATCTGAAATTTTATTTAATTATTAACAATGTTTGTTAATTTTTGGAAGCTAACTGTTGAATATGGCTAAATTCTTTATGATCGTTTTTCAGGTCTAAATGAAATGGGCTCTCGGAAGGAGGTGTGTACATTTTTGTGTGACTGCTATAATGCTGCATACACTGCAGTGCATTAACAACAGACTGTTGTTATGTTCTTAAGTATCGTATAGTTTGATACAAATTTAATCTGCGCTTAAAAGTGATTGCTGATTGGTTGACATCATTGCACAGTTAACCTCATAGAACAAAACAGAAAATTGATCAAAAGTAGGACAGGTGTGCAATCTGCAGCAGGGTGGGAAATGAGTAGTAACTTACATACAGGCTACGGCGTGAAGGTCTAGTATGGCTGATTGAGGCATGTCTACCTGCCGTATCATTATGCCACCCCCGATATTGTAAAAGTACTTGTGGCATGAGCCTGGCTCATGTAAGCAACACTATATCAATTGTCTGACTTTTACATTGTCTTTCATCATTGTGTATAAATGTTTTGTGTATAAATGTTTGAGTTGCTTCGACAATCACAACGTTGCTTTTATTCACTTAACTTTTTTTAGATTTATAGTTTTCGCCGTGTGTTTGATAGTGGCTAGATAGCGTTGATTATGCACAGTAGTTTTATTGATGTAAATAGTTACCATTACCGTTTTTATGTCATGTGTTGGCTGCCGTTAAGAAATTAACGCACTCATTGATGTGGTGTTGATTGGCCTAGGTGAAGAGCATGGAGCAGATATGGCGTCGTCATTGCCGTGAGCGTGAGCGCGAACACACTCAGCAGATGAATACATTGCGCTCTCGTCTCCACGTGATGAAGGCGCAGATGTCCAAGCTGCGTCGTGAAATGTCAGAATTGGAAGGCGAGATTCAGTGTGCAGACAAGAACCGTGTCAAGGAGATTGCACGCGAGAAGGACTTGACAGAGCGATTCCATCGTGATCTTGACAAGGTTAGTAATTATACACAATACACACGCTAGTACAATACATGATAAATTTGTACAGCGCAGAGGCACAAAAAAGTTTCTAATGTGCTTTGGCATCGAAGTTAAGTAACAAGCAAACAGGAAATTTTATAAACAGTACTTAAGTACTGTCAGTTGAGAATTTATTAGAGGTGTGTATTTCGATAAGTAATTGTGATGACAGCACATTTCAGTATCTGTTGTCATTTTGGAAGTACATGTGTGTTTCAGTCAGGAGATATCAGTAGTTGTTGTTCGTTTTTTGTACATGTCATATTTTAGGAGTCAGTCTTGAATGTACTTCACTCATATTGTTAATGTCCATTTTCAAAGTTAATCAGTCTCCCCCGAGATTCTCATTCTCTAACCTCTAACCTTTGCATATTCTCAGGACAGGCAAAACCTCTATATCTTCCATTATACAATCCCACCATGTCTTTCGTTGCCAACCCCACCTTCTAATGCCTACAGTCTTTATTGTAATGCATTAGTTGGTCCAGTCAGCATCATCTTTACACTCAAAATCTCCAAGCCATTCTAATCTATCCTTTCAATCACCCAGCTGACTGGTTCCCGTTGGTGTAATTCTCCGGGATATGCATTTCTCTTCCTTTCAAAATAAACCAACACATCCATCTGATCATAGGACTAATTGTTTCATTCCTGCCCAACTTTACTTAATGCTTTACTTTTTGGGTAGCTCTTGCTGCTGTGAGTCCGACAACTTTTTGAATGCAGTGAAAGCTGTCAGTTCATCAGTGACTGATTATACTGTCCCGTTTGTCTTATTATTGTACAACAACATGGTTAATTTTTATTTGTTCCAGGATGGTTCACTGCCACAGGATAGTTCCCAGTCTCAAGCAGTGACATGTAAGTAAACATTTCTAGATAATGTTACATTGTGTGAGTTTGACTGTGATTCATACAGTTCATGATGCATTTCCTGTGAACTATTTCAGAAAGATTGGCTGTTGTAGCTGTTGTTATGTTAACTAGTCGAAATAATACTGTTAATACACAAAATGTATGGTAGTGAATTAAACCATTCTAAGCAAGAAAGGAACGTTTTTGCAGTCAAGATGTGAGGTTGCTCAGAGTATTATTGTATCCCTGTATTTAAGAATTTTGTGACATTATAGATACCACCAGACCAGCTAGATTAATTTTGCAAATGCATTTATCTTTTTCTGTTCTCAGCTGTTTGCTTCAGTGAGATGCAGTGACCAGGCGTGTAGGCCTAAAAGGCAGCGAGGATGCCTGGAATCTCAGTTAATTCAGTTCACTCACAGTATTTTCTATCTTGAAGGTCTTATTATAACATAAATTTATGACGGCTGTGCTAAGGCATAATAGCAGCGTAAATACATCTTGGTCTTTCGCTTTCAAATGAACTCAAGTGTCATAAGGCATGATTTTGCTTCAATTTGTGCAATGAAATTACTGTTTACAATACACTGGAAGTTATTGTAAATTTGTAATTTTTACAGCTACCTAAAGACTATTACAGGTTATTAAACACAATTATGATTATGCCACTACATCTAGCTTTCAAAATTACATCGATTTTAGTGTATTTTAGGGTGTGTGTTCACTCCCTGTGTAAAAGTGGATGGTGACTTAGTTGTTGACAAAATTTGTGAGAATTACAGGGTAATATATAAAAAAGTGGAGCAGTCGGTCAGTTTCGGAAATGATTAGCGATGATCATTGCAGTGAATGGTGGGCTGGGTTTAAGTGTTCAACATGATCACCGTTCACTGCAGTGATTAGGCTAATTGTTTCTTAAACTGTCCAGTTGCTCGATCTGCATAATGGATGTATGTTCCACTTATTGTGCGTCGCTCTGCAGACACAGATGGAGAACTGGGGCCACATTTGCGAAACTTCTTAGGAAGATCTTTGGAAGACTTCTTTTCCTAAGAAAGAATGCACATTCTCGAAACTTCTTTGGCAGCTTCTTTGGAAGAATTTAGGCAAATATATAGGAAAGCACCAACCTTGTCTTACATAAGAAAGCTGCATAATAATAACGAAATTTGTACAAAAGTACGC
>Ga0056124_1000819_pt1 | contig 10699 bp, 5 predicted proteins | sample WorMetHEROISLAND_2_FD_70069 | JGI IMG/M metagenome (GOLD analysis project Ga0056124, IMG submission 70069) | Marine gutless worms symbiont microbial communities from Max Planck institute for Marine Microbiology, Germany - Olavius sp. 4 HERON ISLAND | ecosystem: Host-associated > Annelida >... | reverse complement strand
CCCTGCGTGTGTTCCATGCCTCGCCCTTTCCATTTTTGTAAGCTTTGGACACGTTTTTCGTGATGGTGTTTTCTCATTCCTCTCACTTGGTTAAGTCTGTCAATTTTTCTTTTTTCTTGTTTCGTGTCCCATGCGGTTTTAAGCAGTGTTTTTGTATGGATAGACTAGTTATACACGGTGTGAGTGATATCATGTTAATTGCACTCGTCGCTCGCCGTCTCTGTCGGTCCAGTCTCTCGTTGCTGCTGACAACGCTTGACTTCGGAAATGCCACACTGGCCAGTATCCCGTCGTTCCAGCTAGATCGTCTCCAGGCGGTCATGAATGCAGTGGCTCGACTCGTCTTCCAGTGCAGTCGACACGACCACATCACTCCACTGCTTTACCGCCTGCATTGGCTTCGTGCGCCGGAGCGAATAGCGTACAAACTCGCCGTGCTGGTGTACCAGTGTGTCCATGGACTGGCGCCGGCCTACCTGACGGACGCTCTACACTCTATACAGCCTGTCGCTGGACTTCCTGGTCGACAACGCCTGCGTTCATCATCGACCTCGGCACTAGCTGTACCTCTGACACGGCTTTCCACGATCGGCGACCGAGCGTTCCCCGTCGCTGCGGCAAGAACTTGTAACAGTCTGCCACCAGAAGTGACGTCTTCACAGTGTCTGTGACTAAACTCAGCACAGATCTGTTTTCCACCTCTTTCCCATAGCTTACTGTAAAGTGACTGCGGTGCCATTGGCATTTTTCACTTCAATTTTTATTGTATCGTATTGCAGAGCTGTCAACAGTAAAATCCATTCCAGTTATTATGCAAGTGAGGCTTGGGGTTCTTGAGACTTGAGTTGAATCTAGGTCTGGAGACCCCATTTTCACAGTTGAAACAAACTGCATGCCAACGGGCTGCAAATAAGAAGCCTTCCATCCAATCATTGTAATGAAAACAGTTGTATACAGACACTTCTTACAGCAGTGAATTCAATGTCCCATATCAGATTTTGTTTATCCCGTACCTGTTTTGTAAACAAAAAGACTTGTTGGCACTTCTGATTCAGCAAGTCTGCTGGCACCGTCACCTGACATCTGATATTAGCATTAGTAGTACTACTGTTTACGCAAATAATAAGTACTGGGAATTTTAGTAAAACTGCGTTGGGCGGGCAATAGGCATGTCTTCTTAGTCGTGTTTTTGCCGACTAACGTCGAACTTCGTTGTACATGTAAATTGAAATTTATGAAACACTATTATTGATGCAATCTGCATACTAACTAATTAGTGCATTATTCAGCTGCATAATATTTTCTTACATAATGACATAATGTATTGATGCTTTACATTTATTGCAATCATGTAATAATAACCACTGGCAACCATTGTTTACTTGTGGATAAAAACATTCTACAACCGATTGCTTTGTGTAATCACCTCATCTCCAAATCTGAAGTTTTTCTTGTCTTTGCAGAGTAGTGAGCACACAGACCCCTTACCAGCACTAGTGTATTACTGCCATAATCACAGAGATGTAACTGATGTGATAATGTCATTGTGACTTTTAATGCAGCCAAGAGAACAGAAAAATGGAAACAAATAATTCCTCAGATATGTATTAAATAGGCAACATGGACTACAATATTGACACTCAAGTTACCAAAGCAGCAAACGCCGCTCTAAAGACAATAAAGACAATTATTTGGTGTAAACGATTTTCCTAAAATAAAAATCGACCACTTATGTTTGAATGTTCAACTGACAACTTAGCCAATCAAGAGGAAATGGACCATCAAATATGACATGTATGATTTCAACTCACTAAATAACATGCCAATGACAGGAAATGTGAATACAATTATGGATGTGATAAATTACAAGAATGCAATACTAGAGCAAAACAGGTTGACAACTTGTTGCAAAAGCTGTACAATTAGACACCTACGTAACTAAATTAGGAATGTATGTTGTAAAGCAGTCTACATGTATATAAAACACTGCAACACAATGCCGAGAGGCAGTGCAAAACAGACAACAAGACAAAATCCAAACAGATCATAACATCAAACTGACTGTGATTTGCATGTACACCATGGGTGACATCATGCATTTCCACCACACAATGCAAACCATACAACCATAAGATGAAATGTTGATGGGCAAACCATATTCATTCGCGATACGTCTACCAAAATTCACAGCGCTGACAAACATAAATGGAAATTATCTATTCATGTGCTCATTTGGACGTTTAACCTGCTCAATAAGACAAAATTCTAAAAATTTACATCGAACCAAACTGAAGTAAAAAAAACACAACCACCTAAAATGTACTACTAACATTACTTTCAGCAACATTACTAAAAAGAATAATAATTAAATCAAGGTGAAAAAACAGCACAAAGTCTTACTTTCGAACAGAATTTGTATAGAACTCAACTAACACAAGAACCAAGAATTGCTAATCGTATAAAAAATCACATAGTTATGCAACTCACCAAATCGTCACTAACATGGCAACACAAAAACACAAAAGCTAACAAGTAACATTCAAGATAACTTGTACGATATTCTATGTATTATCCTACACACCACACTGGACCACATTAGACAGAAAACCTAAGTCAGCTGATTGTTTAATGCTATCATGAAGTTAGCTGATGTCCAGCCGGATTAGTACTGAGATTGGTGACCGTTCACGGGTATACCGTCTTCGTATTCAACCAAACCACCCGGGCTAACTCAGCCTGGACATCCGTCCGTGGTTAGGCAAAATGAGTTCTGGCCAACACCAGGCAAGAAACGGCGAGTTCTGCATAACAGTAGGCCCAGTTACCAGTACTGCCGGCAAACTGAGCCAATCGGTTAAAGGCGCTGGCTGTTAATACAGCTGGCCATATGGCTGACTTGGACTGTATGCTAACGTAACTGGGTTTGGACCTCGCCGGCTCAAAGCCCCGAAAAAGGGACGAGCTCCCACACAGTGGACGTAACTGCCTATGTGAAATCTTCTTCATTACACATTGCTGTAGAAAAGTGACTAAACAAACAAGTGGCAAAATCCACCCACCTCCTAGCCGATCGTAATTTATCCAGTCTCGACTATTATACGCAATGTCCCAATTTAACAAGCACAGGAAAAATCGAAGAAACAGACTGAATTCTGTAGAAGTGGAAGTAATTCAGACAAATGCATGATGGTGCGGCATTTAATAGCATTGTTCTTGCATCCAATACGACGTAATAACACTGCATGCAAGTACCATGGGATCGAGTGGGACTATGCTAAGGTTTGGCAACAATTTGACATGCCACCAACATACTGTTGAATGTCACGGCTATAAGGTATGACTGGGTATTTAACTTTACTTTGACTGGCTTAGGGAATGCATTACCAATGCATACAAGCAACCTTACACATTACAACTGAATAAATGAAGTACTAGTTTGTATCTTGGCAAATGTACCTGTTAAAAGACTGACAATAACATGTATTTAACACCAGCTACATCATGTAACAGCTAACCAATGACACAGCTCCACTCTACCACTGAACCCCATACAACACACTATAAGAATGAACTTTTCTCCCATCATAACGTCACAAAAGATCTAATAAAATCCTGCACATTTATCCAAGCCAGTGAATCAAATCGAAACTAGCGAGAGCAAAATGGGGAATACATTTACATCGCATGCTACAACGTCCAAGTAGTACAAGTGGCATGTTATGTAATAAAATTTTCCGACATACAGACTCTATTTTTATTTAAAATTGCAGTATTTGTCCTGTATTATATGTTATAAAATCTAAACTAAAAAACCCACCTGTTCCCTGCTGCCTTAACTGTAGGCAATGGTGAACGGTGCTTTATACCAGTGCCTCTGAAGCTGCAGCACTATGGTGCCAAACAAATCTGCACATTACCATACAATGCTGATATGTGCTATATGAGATCATACATGACTTCAGTCACTGACACAACTCTCGACAGACTTCTATGAGCACAGTAGATTAAGAGTAAATTTGGACGCTGAATCTGTACAAATCTGCTTCAGGTTAGCTTTGATTCACTGGCTGCTGATGACAACGAGCTGTCAGATGCAGGTGATGCTCATGCAGTGAATAGTTTGACGACCTCAACTAACAAAAGCTAAAACTCTATAACACAGACACACACAACTCAGAATATGAAGTGCCATAAAAAAAACCCAGCGAAGCACAACTCTCAAGACTGCCTCCCTTGTAGCCCCTCGGGGATCCCTGTGCTGTCAGGTCGAGCACAACAGTCTGATTAAACAAAGGCCGAGATTAGTTACTAGTGGTGTACGGTAGTCATCCAAAGATAACCAACCAAAACACCACCCACCAACATACCGGCACACAATAAAATACCAGCGTGCTTAAAAGAAACTGAAACTCAGGGCGTGTCATTTAAAATTATTCCCAGCTCTAGAAGCTGGAGAAACACTGAGACAAAACTTCACTTGCTCTAGATCATAAATACAACTCAATCTCTCAAACTGAATGTGAACCGACAAACTGCAAAAGTCGGTAAACTAAATTCATGACAGTCAGCAATAAGCAGCATAGTCCAATATCGTTTACGGACATGGTTTAGATCAAGAATGTTAAAATGTTAATAAAACACACCCTGCAGAGTGCAGATGCAAAGCCCTGCACAACCAGTTACATAATAACATGCACATTAACAATACAGATTCTTCTTACGACAATTTAACTTTCAAGAATCTATAATAGTAGATGAAAGATTGACAAAACAAAATAACAGAAAAAGTCAGCACGCACAGAGCCCTAGCTGGGTTCTGGATGGTGAAGCCTATCAGCATCTGAAGTAATGGTAGTAATTGCTACTGGATAGAGAATTTGTTGCAAGAACCAACTATACTTAAAGTCTTAAACCATCCATGACTGAATTTGAATCAACTTCCACTAACAAGCTAAACAATGGGTAGCAAAAACAACCTAAACATTTTAAACCAAGAACAGATATAACAGTATACTGCACATACTGCAGGGCAAATCTATGATGTGTATCCCTCTAAGTGTAACTGCAACCACACTACTACTAGCTATTGGTCAACTGCAGAATGACAGATAGCACTGGACCAAAATAAAATGGTAATTAATTCACAAAGAAACACACTTAGAACAGAGAAAGCCACAAAATGTGCATGCACTTGTAATATAGCAATATATTAATGGCACGCATACGCTGACAGTGATGTAGAGACAGTAATGCAACAGACACTTGCTAGCAATATTAGCATGAAAATAATTAAATGCATACTGAGCCTACAGTCTTTGCTCTTCAAAGCCGAAATATCTAGTCAAAGGAGAACATGACAAAATTTCAGGCATTCATTTGCATATAGCATAGTTCAGAATAATGGCGTAAACACATCGCCAGTAAACACGTGGCATTTAAACAGTTCCGACCAACCAAAGGCATTGATTTTCACGAGCCACGCAAAATCATGGGCCCAGTTATCAGTTCAACACGCAGATGCTGACAAAGACAAAAAAACTTACATAACACAGTATCTTATTATGTGAAATTAAATCGATGTAATATATGCAGTATGTACAGTTGCACAGCTATGCAAACTACATAAAATAAAGTTATACTCAACCCGTGAAAAATATCTCAACCTGTAACCAGAACAGCATGCTGAGGAGCGTATCCAAAAATAACTACAACTTATGACAAACTAACACAAAGAGTAAGCACATAACGGCCCCTGCATACGCTAAGCAAGAGAGCTGTTAGTACCAAAATCTGTCTATTAAATCAATCACATATGAGAGCCAACCAAAAAGCAATAAGCAGCCACTCCTGAACTGAATATTGAGAACAATAATCACATACATATATAACATTGTACTATTAAAACACAAAAACAAATACCATTTTTTCATACCAAACTATGAGCGGCAACTTATTCTGAATAACTTGAGGTGTATGTCTTATATTACAAAAGTATAGCACATATCTCAAATCTGTGATTCAAAACACTTGTTAAAACCACAGATCATTAACACGTTTATATCACTGTCATCTGTCACCAATGTTTGTCCGAAAAATGGGGAGTGGCATTCTCTAATGAAAATATGGTATTAACAAACTGGTCAACTGCCGCAAACAGCACAATGTATTCCACTGACAAATAAAAAGTAAGGATGGGTGGACAAATACGCAATTAATAGAGTTATCCACACTTAGTTGGATGTCAACTAGCTGGGATAGTCTGGTTCTGATTGTGGTGACTTACGACTGCAGTAGAATTAGCCATCAGACAACGGCTACTGCTAAAATAATTAATAACCATCCATCGACGCTAAGTTTAGTCCGGTGGTACACTTACATTAGTCACGGAATCTCACACGATGAAATACGTGAAATCCATTTCACACCAGATAACGACGTCTGTCGAAATTCCGGCAAATTACAGAAAATGAAATCACCTTTACCAACATGACTCCCATCTTCTTCAAATAAAAAAATATGATATGATCACACACATGCAGAGGCATATGTGCAAGTATCTGTCAGGCGTGCATTGTGCTTCGGCAGCATGTAACAAATCAGTACAATCAGAATTCAACTGTGCGCACACCACAATAATTTCACATCAGCTGTGCATATTAGTGGTAACGTACATAAACGTCACAGCTTAACTTCAAATGCAGGCATGACTTTATCGACAGAAGTCTGAAACGGGTTGTTCACTGGTGCAGACGCAGAATTCATGGAACGATTGCTCGTCTTCGACGCCCATGCTGAATCAAATGCGGAATCAAACGGATCGAATGGTTGGCTGTCGGCTGGTCGAACTCCCGACGAGTTTGCTATTAATGGACGGTTGGTGTTTACTGCTGGAACTGTTGGCTGACGAGACACAGGAGCTTGTTCTGCAGCTCGGACTGGTGTGGAAATGAAGCTAGGTGGTGGTTGCTGCTCGGCAGCAGTATGATGGTGCACTGTAGCTACGGCGGTCGTTGTGTGTGGACTCGTCTGGCCTGACAGCCGGACTTCAGCGGCCGACCCATTGACAACTCGTGGCCGATTCGCAGCTGGCTTGCCACCAACGTTAGGCACTGCGGCGAATGGATCGATCTGACTTGCTGTCGAATTCAACCAATACTCAGCATCGGAGACTTTACTCTGTGCCTGTGTTGTAACGACCGGAGGAGACGGCGACGCAACTGCCGACTGCACGGCAGTCTGAGACCACGGATTGGTGACACCCGGACTTGCTGCCACAATCTGCGGACTACTGAATGGCATAAACTGCTGTCCTCCCACTACTGTAAACACAACACGTAAGCAGTAACTATTACATTTCAGAATATATGTAAATGACACAGTATCGATTACTCAAAGCACTACAATTTTATAAACAATACTATCACAAAATAACAATGTATTCACATAACTTATAATCCAGCGGTAAAAATATATATATATAAAATTCTGATTGTCAAGATCAGCAGTCATACTGTTTATCTTACAGAATAATTCCCATGCTATAAGAAAAAATGTGCACTTCTTGGGACACTTTCACAATTGGACTAATATGACAATGTCATATATTTCCGCAATGATACATTGCAATGATGAACTTCTGCAGTCATCTTCAACCACTTATCACAAAGCCAGAGCACACTTTTAGCACTTTTTGTTGCCACAATAAATTACAGTGAAACCTCATTATCTCGGCACTGTCCGTCCAAGCCTAAATGATGACGAGAGGCGAGGGTAGCGGCTTAACGAGGGTGGCGTAATGAGCCAGTAAACGTGTCTCATGACACACGTACCACATCTTACTCTACTGTGTGTGACGTGCTGTGTGCAAAACACGCATAAAGTCAACACGACGCTTGATGATTGTCAGCTGGTTTATGTCATCACAGTGGACAGTTCGTTCTGTTCAAAGTAGCGCATCAGTGTCTCAAGCGCACTGTTGGCCGCCGCTGCAGCAACTCGCCCGTCTGACTTGCCCTCATCGTCCTGCCTCTCCCCGCCGTCCTGTCCTCGGTATTCTGCCACACGCTGAGCCGAGCCATACAACAGAGAAGCCAGGTCCAGTCCTCCCACGGCATGTACCGCAGTATCATGTCACCAGCCCACAGCATCACAGGCAGCAACAGCAGCACAGTGACAGGTGTTGGGCGAGACTTATTGCTCATAATAATAACAAAAGTGACATTCAATGTGACAAGTGACTTCCTTATCAAAATGCTGATCTGGAATGTTTTCACTGAACACTAACATGTTGGAATACAAACGTCCTGCTGTGTTTGGTGATGTATTTACAAAATAGTTAGGATGCTGAACTTATGATCAAAAGGTTGTGAGTTCGACTCTTGGACTCTTGGTTGGGTCGCTATCAAGTGGTTACTAGTAGGATGGGTGACTGTCTGTGGACAGATAAACCACCTCAGTATGTAACCAACTCCAAGGTCAACTCAGCCTTCCGTCCCACCAGGATTGGTAAATCAAGTACTGGTCTGCTTGGCTGTAAGGTGGGGCGTGTTCACCTGTGTATGGTGACAGGTAACACTGTGTGATCCCAGACTGCCACTCTGTAGCTACGTGATGGGTTCTGCATAAAAAACTGTACACAGCCTTTATCATTTGCAGTGCAAACCTGAGTGGTTGAGCATGACCGGATGCAGCGACTGCTGCTGCACAGTGTATGGCGAACCCATTGCAACTGACATCGACTGTGCAGGTGTCACAACTGCCATGTTGTAAGCTGGTTGACCGGTAAAGACACCAGTGACAGCTACAGCTGGCTGTGGTACGACCGACACCCCGGCATACACAGGCATTGACCGGGCGGGGGACATTGCCATTGCTGACGGTGTCGCCACAGTGGTAGCTACTGGTGTCACAGTGTCCCGTGCCGACAGTGGTGTCACGTTGTCGCGTGCTGCCAATGCCAACAACCCTTCAGTCAGCTGCTGACACGCATCACTCACCGGTGACATCTCTTGCTCGTCCGACTCCATTATTGCACCAAACCCTGGACACATTTGACATCTTCATAAGTAATATTCATCACAATAATAATAGATTCATTTTCAAGCCTGTGGTTTTGTGCTAGTGGGCGAAAAAATAATAACAAGATCATCAAGCCTTGCTCAAGGCTAAGTACTGTCAGCGGGTAGCCACAACATCATGCACATAGAAAACAAACCCATGTGACCTTGACCTTGAAATTCAATAGGGTTCTAGAGGTTGTCGAGGTACATGTGCGTGCAAAATTGCATCAAGCTAAGTGCAGCGGTTCATGAGTTATCAACAGTGCACTAAATTTCAGACAACTCTAGACTTGATCGTGAATATCTCTGGAACGGATCAAGCAATCAACAAGTGGAAAACAGCGTTATCAACTACGATTTTCCCCACATTTTACAAAAAAAAACAATTTGATGAACTTCGGTCCACTAACGAAAAAATGACAGTGACCTTTGACCTATGACCTTGAAATTCAATAGGGTTCTAGAGGGTGTCAAAGTACATGTTCATGCAAAATTTCATCATGTTGAGTGCAGTGGTTCATGATTTATCCTGTTAAAGTGTTAATATAACTTTTTTTGCCCCATCTCACAATGGTAAGAAATTCGAAAATCCGGTCATGTGACCATGACCTCGAAATTCTCTGGGTTTCTAGTGGTTGCCAAGGTACATGTTCATGTAAAACTTCATCATGCTAAGTACAGCAGTTCACGAGTTATCTTGCACACAGAGAAAAACTCAAAACAATACTGTTGGTCGCTACTGCGGACAGTAATAATAATCTGGATTATACAGTGCCAGTGCAGTGTCAAAGACTTCAGAGGCGCTGGTAAACTGATAATATCTTTGCAGCTACTACTGATAACTTTCATTTAACTATAACAAAAAGCATAATATGATGTGTTAAATGAAATGCCACAGCAATTTTTAAATGTTGAGTTTCAAACTGTGGTCCATAAAGTTGTAACTCGCAACTGTGCTCGGTGGCCATGCACACCAAAAGAAAGCAAGACAAAGAACAGACGTCTCACCACTGGTATTGGCCGACGCTGGTCCAGCTATGCCAGAGCTGTATTGCTGTGGTCCCAGAATTCCAGTCGCCACTTGCCGCTGGCGTTCCAACGTCGACGGCAACTCGTTGAGACGTAGCGATATGTTGCGTTTGAACGGCGAAGAGTCGGCAAGTCGCGTGAAACCTCGGAATGAACCCTGACGTTCCAGCATGTCCACCGAAGCATGCGGCCGCTGAATGGCATACGGGTTTTCAATCTTGCACACCGGAACTGGCTCTGTAAAGCACAATGATACACCATGAGCATAATGATAATAATAATCACATTGATTTCTATAGCACCGTTAGGTCTTGACTTCAGAGGCGCATGCTGCACTACTGCAAACCCGGACCCTGCACAAGCCTTTACCACCACACCACCACTAGTTCTGCTCCTTCCTCAAAGGCCGCCAGCAACGAGTAGTTGTTGGCAAACACATGTAAGACTGGACCACACTGACGGGAGCAATGCCACAAGGATCTTGGCTTGGACCACTCACGTTTCTTGTACTAATGAATGACTTGACTGCAGAATGTCATCTACACAAGTTTGTTGATGATACGACACTGAGCGAAGTGCTGGGAGTTGATCAACACAGCAGAATGCAGAAC
>Ga0056124_1000817_pt1 | contig 10708 bp, 8 predicted proteins | sample WorMetHEROISLAND_2_FD_70069 | JGI IMG/M metagenome (GOLD analysis project Ga0056124, IMG submission 70069) | Marine gutless worms symbiont microbial communities from Max Planck institute for Marine Microbiology, Germany - Olavius sp. 4 HERON ISLAND | ecosystem: Host-associated > Annelida >... | reverse complement strand
TTAAAATTAAAAAGGGCCCTATTGATAAAACCTTTCATAAAACTAGTGGATTTGACAGTTGGCAGAGAATAAGCGTGACCTCGAGGTCGCAAGTTGTAAGTTTGAGAAGCAGGACTTGGATGAGGAAGTAGTGGATTAAGGCAGTAGTGGCTTTGGCGCGTGCAGTAAAACAGCCGTCTATCTGAACGATCGATTAGTTCCTCCACTGTAATGTGAACAATCCGTGACTGGTGAAACATGAAGCACCAACCAAAGGCATGAGAGCGTATACTGAAGAGAACGTGACCACTGTGTGTGACCTGGTAGGCCTGCTATGCCAGGAAGACCAGACACAAACACATCGTCCAACATACCAGATATCCAGAGAGACGGGTGTAACATAGATTAGCACCGTGCGGATCGATTGCTGCGATATTGGACTGAAATGTCTTTTTTTGTTTACCAAAACGCTTGTTTCCTATTATTGTTAGTTTTTGTTACATTTATATTTCACAAGGTAGTGTAGCGACACAGTTGCGGTGTGGTGGGGTGTTCAATAATCACACTATTGCACATTTTTACAGAGTGAAAAAAATATTAAAAAAAACGGTCAGTATTTGGTGAAGATATGCACCAAAGTTAGTTGGCGCCTTTTTATGGCCACGGTGCATACGTTACTGGTATACAGAAGTAACAGGGCGAGATCAAAGTTTAGGGACAAAGCATTTTGGGTCGATGGACCGTCTCCGGAACTCGCTCCAAAAGTCCGGGAGAACAGAGACTTTCAGTAGCATCCAGCCAATTTTGTAACACTTATTTTCGTTTTGAAATTCTTCGTCGTACTGATTAACTCTTTCAACTTGTTATAGGCCCAACTTAAAACTTATCCACTTCAACCCAATAAACGTCTCGCGAACAGCTTTAATTTCTTGGTTTAGGAAAATAAACGATGGAGAGAAAACTGAGAGCGAACATTTTTTGCCAATTCTTGTGTGTGCATAGTCTGGGTCTGGCACAAAGAAGTAGAGATTACAGGCACGCCAAACCGTGTCACGGCTGTTACAGTGCACTTGGCATTGCACAACACACACAAGCGCAGAAATACATCAGCGTGTCAACAGAAAACATCAACTTAGCCGCAAACCATTTCGTCTCTTGTCAGAGGCTGAGCTGCTGCATAGCTGCGCTTTGTCTAAGACGTCGGCGGACGGCAGTGTTGTCCGTTCGCGTAAGTTACTATCGGCTAGCCCACACAGTTCGTTCGGTCACGCCAGGAATAGCGTCCGTGGCACGCTGTCTGAGCTAAACTAGACGGATGGATGTTGCCAGCTGGAAACTGCGGCTACGTTCGGCGTACACGAGTCGTTGTGCGCTCCGAGGCCAGGTGTGTATACTTCAGCAGCGGTCGCAACGAGCAGTTTTGCATGCATTCCGCCCGCCGGTAACTGCATACATACACTGCTGCAGTCGGCCGCTCAACGTCTATAGCAACTGTCGCAATTTCATGCAGAGAACCGAGAAATAAGTCAGCCCATCGTTGTCTGTCGGTCAAAGAAAACAAGTTCACTTTTTCGCATCGAACACATTAATTCGGCGCCCAGTGACTTTCCCGCTCTGATACACAGTGTCAGAACATTTTAGTACTAATTGTACCATGTACTACGATCCAGGTAGGCCTAATACCCCATTTACACGATGAACCGGCTCGACGAGCTGGCTCTACGAGCGCTCGACGAGCGCATGACGAGCGCTCGTCGTGCTCTCGTAGAGCTGGCTTGATCAGCTGGCTATCTGGTCATTTGAATGGTGTAATATTGCAAACATTCACGAAGCTGCTCTACGAGCGCTCGTAGAGCCAGCTCGTAGAGCCAGCTCGTCAAGCCAGCTTCATCGTGTAAACGGGGTATAAGTGAAGTCAACAAGTCAGTGAAGAAGTGCTGCCATGCATTTTCGTCTGTCGAGGAACAAGTCCGCCTGCTCAATGTCCTGCACGGTAGTTCCTCGTCTCTCCACGGCTTGCTTCATGTTGTCCATCCAGCGTTTCCAAGGACGTATAATAAAATAATAATAAAATATGCGAAAGCAGTATAATAATATATAATAAAAAGAGCGAAAAATAAAAAAATAACGATAGTAAATGTAATTCCAAATAAAAAATAGTCATAACTGAATCAGATTCTTTTTCTTTTCTTCTTTCACGGTAGTTGTCAAGTGCTACGCCAATTAAAACACAGCCTACGAAACCGATTGACAGTCTCTGAGTGACACAGCAATTATATCCGCACCTTGTTGTAAAAAATAGAATCACACATCTTATGCTAATTACTGACGTTTTCCATTAATGTCGACAATTTCAAACATCTTTTTCTCAAGATGTTATGCTGAATAGATAGTCCTTATAACTGACGCAAATAACGTATGCATTTAGCTTTGCTGTTTAGTTACAGATTGCTTTCTTAGTTCATCATATTGTTCAGTAAAAAATTGCCTTGGTCTGCCGAGAATTTTCTGCCATCTTTCCGACCTTTATTTCCCTCATCCAGTAGTGGGTCGTAACGCAGCACTAGTCTTGGCTGTTTTCTGTCTTTGGCTCAGTCTCGGTGTTGTCAACAGTGTTCTCTTTTTCCATGCATGTTCCAGCACTTCCTTATCGGTTTGTTTTCCGTTAGGGTATCTTTGACATTTTCCGCCCTATCTACTTTTCAAATGATTTCAATCTTTTGACTTTATATCGCATTTTCAGGGTTATGCAGCCTTATAACACAGTTTATCCAGAAATCATGGTAACAGATTACGGTTTATTAGGTGCGGAAGTCGAAAGAAGACGCGGTAGAGGGAAGGAGGTATTGGCAAAAGAAGAGAACTAATGCACTGCGTTTATAAAGAAGTGAAACCCGGAAAATGAGTTACAAGGTCAAAAAAACTGGATGCATTTGAAAAGCAGATAAGGTAGAAAATATCAAGAATATCCTGTACAGAAAGAAAACAACAGGGCTGCCGTGGGGATGGCATTTCAATCCCCATACCTATCTCATACCCACAGGAATCCCCATTGGAATCCCCATGGGAATCCCCATACCCACGGCAGCCCTGGAAAACAAATGTGACAGAAAATTATTGACAGACCCTGCATGAAGAGCAGAAATTTTACTAAACTAGTTGACGACCAAAAAAAACACTGGATAGGCCTATCTACAACCAGACAGCTTGCCTATGTGTGCTGTTGAAAGTCCATCTGTTGATAGTTTTAACAGAACAACCTAACGTCTGCTGTTAATTATCATAGAGCAAATTTTAGATGTGCTCGTTTATTTGAAAACATTTTCGCAATTTTTCTCGGAACCCCATTAATGTTTCTCCACACGCTGACTGCGAATCAAACAGCGTTCATCGTTAGTTAATGCGTAAGTGGAATACGGCTAATTCATAGATGAAGAAACAGAGGTTTACACTTTCGTCTATTTCGTACTAAGAGGTGTGGCTCGGTGGTGTAGTGGTTAGGGCACTTGGAATGAGAACCCGGCGACCGCGGTTCGAATCCCGGGTCGCGCCACTATTCCACTGGGTAGCAATCTTGGGCAAATTGTTCAAACACATTGCCTCCCCAGTTTCTCAGCTCCAAGAAACTGTGGTACAAAAGGGAGTTTTCGGCGCTAGGTGGTTATGGTGATCAAGTGCGCTAGATTAAGCTAAGCTCTAAGCTAAGCTTTAGAGCGCACTATAATATAACCTAACTTTACTTTTACTTTACTTGTAAGAGGTGGTTACACTTTATTTATCATACTACTGCGAACTATTATTTTTTTCTAGCGGAGTCAGAAAATACCATGAAGATGCTACATACGGAAGTCGCGATGTCCTGCTTCGTGAAAACTGTGATCCAAACGAAGATTTCTTCTTCCACAAGACGTCAATGATCTGTATTATGACGATGATTACTAGTAGGCCTAATACTGAGCGTTCTCCTGGTGCTGCCGCAAATGCCGCCGCTGGCAAACGACACAAATGCCGAATTTCGCAGATTTCTCATCGATTCGTCTGCTGTGTGAGTGAATGCCGGCGACTGTGCGTGAGTCTACAGCTGCAGGGCGTCGACAACAACGGCGCCGAAACCTCCTCGCCGCAGCTAAATATATCCATCTTCTCTCTACCTGAAGCTGGCTCACCCAGACACTCACTCGCGGCCACTACAGGTCGGCGTCAGGTGAGAGACGACTGTGGGTCTACGTGTCCAGCGCCCACTGCCACTAGTCTTTAACTGGCTGTTTACTAGGCGTCGATACGCCGCTCAGATCAGCTTCTGCAGCTGCGCGCATCCGATAATTTATGTTTGTTCGTTTGACGATTTTGACTCTCATAATGTTAATGTGTATTTAGTTTATATATTGTTATATTTTGCTGTCGTGAAGTACTGAACAGTTTCATTGGCTGCATTTGATAAATTAGGCCTGTAGTTACATTCGATGGCCATTGCCACTCACTTTCGTGATGCATAAATTTGCCGTTGCAACTGTGCATAATGTTGTAGTTGGTAACATAGTAGACATCTATACGCCGGCTTCCACGTGGTCGATAAATCAAATCAGATAATATAGGTCAAATGATTCGGCGCGGCGTATAATGTAAGCTGAAAGCTACGATCGCGTTCTGCGAGTGGGTGGTCCGTCCGGCTAAAACGTACTGCAACTGAGCGCGCCAAGCCACTGACTGAAGCAAGCAACAACCGGTGCGTGGTCAAGCAGCCGAGTTCTTCAATGAATAGGCGAGCTGCAGCGCGACGACGTAGGCTGGCCATGCAGTGCCCGAGCAACTGACATCGCGTACACCAGTAAAGCACCGCCGTTCTACAGGCATTTGCATAGCGCACTGCGCGAGGCAAGGCGAGCGTCTGCTGGTTGAATACAGATTGCCAGTAACTAGGGACGGCTACTGCTGCGCTGCACCGTGGCGTCACATTGGCGTCGCATCGATTCGGCACAGCACCCAGCCATATATACGCTACATGCTTGCGGTCAGCAATACTCTGAAACTCACTCTATATACTCCGCAATAACAGTCTCCAAAGCATTATTTGGCCGCTCAAAGAGACGGCACAAAGGCGAATATTCTAGTCACTTAAAATTTCAATAAGCCAAAGCCGACTGCAAAACGCTTCTTTATTACACAGCCGAGCTACGCACCGGGAATAACTGCAGTTTTAGGTCAACAAAATCAGATAAAGTTTAGGCACGATGCTGTTACAAATAGTCATTCGTTTGTTTATATCTATGATATACGGCATTTAATGGTAAACATGCCAATGCATGCTCATGAATGATAGGCCTTATTATGGCTGATCGTCGACTGTCGAAGGCCGCCGATGCCAGTTTGACCAGGCCATTACGAAACCAATTTACACCAGCCGCACGCAATAATCATGAACATCATACTGTTCCATATAGACAGACATGGCAGACAGACAGCGCGAGAGATCGCGCACATATTTTACATACGTGCAGCTGATGAGACCAACGAGTGACGAGATTTAGAGAGGGGCCCGGGGGGGCATTCCACTCCCCGCCTTCCAATTTTAGACTGCCCAGTTTGAACCCACTGAAATGAACACTAGCTGAAAGGAAAATAACTGAAACCTAATCAGTACAGTTTTGCAAAGTGACATCACATTTTATACTCAACTGATGTGCATGATGACTAACTAATAAGCCGGATAACTGTATTCTCCCACAGTCCCAGTGCATTTACTTCCTTACTTGGCAAAGTGCAACGCGTGGATCAGTGCTCCCTGTCAGTTCGTGAAAATGTTTTGGCCACCACTCGGCATCGCGACTCACGAAAAGCTGGCGCGGCCACTGGGACACTGGTCGTCAATCGTCATTGTGTTGTATTGTCAAACATTCGTGCTACTGCAGCTGCGACGACGACGTCGGCCGGTCGGCCTGGCTAAATGTCATCGCGACCGCGGCGATTGCTCAAGAGCAGATCAAACATCGTCGTACAATGTACAGTATATGCACACACACTCACCAGTCAAGACGACGTTGAAGGAGTCAAGTTCGAAGTGCAGTTAGTTACAACAGCGCTTCCAGTCGTCGACAGTTCACGTCGACGTAGTCAGCGCGTCGTCGTCCCGTGGTCGCGATTCTGATCCAGACACGCGCCGCCGACGTCCCGGGTTCGGTGCCCCTCGTCCGTTCCGTCTGGGTTTATTTTCGTACACGTCGTCGCGCACGCTACCGCGGTGGCCCGGTTGGCGACACGGCCGCTGACTGGCAGTACAAGCCAGCGAACAGATCTCGAATCAATAAACGAAAGCGAGCGGGCGGCGCCCTGCGCAGATGCAGCAGCGCCGCAGCGGCATCCAATTATTACGATGAGAACGACGACTCGCTGTCAGCAGGCTCCACCCAGCGAACGATGCAGCTAATAACAGTTCTGTACGCGTTGCAGGAGTTTGTTATCATAGACTACTCGCCGGCTGGTGACACGTAGTGACAATGACAAATAAACGCTCAACGAAAAAAAGACTACTGCAATCGCACTATACTACAGCAAGCCCGTTAATGCATTTTTCGTGTATCGTAATACTTATCAGCAGAAAAATGGCAGACGTGTGTGCTCAAGTGAGTACAGGCCTATATTATTCTCAACACGTTGGCAAAATTTAAAAAAAAGTTGAAAAACGCGTTTGATGGCAAAAATGTAAAAAAGTTTTTATGTGTACTGGCGACACACACACAAGGATTTATCACCAGCACCACAGGCCTACTATATGGGATGGGCGGGCAATGCCAGCGTACGTTGTCCGTCCGTCCGTTCGTCTGTCTGTCTGTCTGTCCGGTGTGTAACGTTGATGTACTGTGAACTGCAACTTTATTGACAACACAAAACAGTAATATTACATTTACGTTTTGTTGCAGGATATGATTCCGAATTTAATTTAGTATATCAATTATTATAAATTAGAGAGGCCTATATATCTTACACGATTCATATACGATTCACACGTAAAACCAGCAGCAGCGTCGTTTGTTAAAAAGGTTGCGAACTTGGGGACAGGAAACTGAAACTTCCGACAGTACTCAAAATTTCAGTTTTTGCCCCTAAAGTCTCCCAAAATCGGGAAATTTGTTTTATCCCAAACTTTGTATTTTTGAAGGAAAATTTTTTGACAAGAAGACAATTTTCAGACAGGCAAAAATTTGCGGAAGCAAATTGCAATTGGCTCTCTCCCCCCATTTCAGGACGCTATTGAAAAACCAGGCTAATCGTAAATAAAATGCACCGGCCGTCCGCGGACTTTGTTATCACCGTATGTAGGCCTACTGAGTTTGCGTTTCGTAATAATTACTGCAACAAGAGAACTGCAATAAGTTAATAATATGAAATGTTGCTTTTGACAGTTGGCAAGTCACTCACGCAGTGCACCTTACGCTCAGTTGGGCTATGACGACGAACACGCATTTTAAACAGTGCAAAGAAACAATGTCAACAATTAGGCCTAATGTTGATATTAATCACTGCACATCTCGGCACTATACAATAATCCTATACACTTTACTTCACAGATGACAGTAACATGTGCGGTAGTTTACGCCGACTCATTCAGTCATGCGCTGTTCTTGAGTTCGTCGGTAAACCAGCCGATGGCATCGTTCAGTCCTTCTCCAGTCACAGCGTTGCTGGAATAGATCTGCCAGCGCCGGTCGCGGATGTCATCCAGCCCAAGTGCCTTGCTGCAGCTGACGGTGTCCAGTGCTTCGTCGACGTCCATCTTGTTGGCAAGGAACAGTATCGGCACTGACTTACGTCCGAGGTCCTCGTGTGACAACGTCAGCGCTAGCTCCTCCTTGGCGACAGCCAGACGCAGCGGATCTGAGCTGTCCAGTACGAATATGATCCCGTCGCATTTTTTGTAGAGTTTATCCCAAGCCCCACGCAGCTTCCCTGTCAATCAAACATACATATAGGCTAGAAGCTCATCTCGTATAGGCCAATCCAGATTGTATCACTGAACATCGCAAAACAGTATAGGACTACGTTTATGTAACTAGAAAGCACAAAAAGTTCAAACCTCCGCCAATAACTGCATTTTATTCATGAGTGCCTGCAGATCTTCGGATGTTCGGTAAATAATCGTATAAAAATTCTGGATATGGATTGTGAGGATTCAACCCAGGACCCGTCAAAATGTAATATGATTGTTTCTCCGGTCACGCGGACTCACGCCTCACCCCTCCGAAATATTTTATCAAAACCATTCTTTAAAATTCCTGGTCTCCTGGACCGATCGTGATCCGAGCGGCCATCAAAATCTAAATCATGTCACAGATAAAACGAAGCCACTTCTATTTTTACGATAACTTTGGCAAATGTGGTCCGATTTCAAGAACATTTTCACTTTTGCACTTATTGAAAAACTGCGAAAGAGGCAGAAGCAAACGCTGCCACCTCACCTCAAATCTGTTGTCACATTACCTTGTGAAATTTGACCGTTTAACTGTGCCTCTTTACAGCAGTTGTTCTACATAAAATAATGGAAAATCGTTATCTGCTGTCAATATTTATCATGGTTGCTAACTTTTTGTTCACGTGTTTTCCAAAATGTCTGCCCTGAGCGCGTGCACGCGTTTCGAGTGATGCACGCCACTGGTTAATGGATGGCGTCAATGACGCGTTGTTCAATGCTGCACCAAACGTCCAGTAGGCGATGGCACAAAATATCGCAGTGAGGCCACATGACGTCAGCAACACTCAGAAAAAAAATTAAACTAAAAGTAAATCCGCTGATCAAAAATCACTCCAAATTTATAACACTGAAGCGAAATTGACGTTTGACGTTGAATACTATGGCTAACAAAAATGAAAAGCTGTTCAACTAAACATTCACACTTCACAAGGTGTGAATGGCAACAGATATGAGGTGATGCGGCAGCGTTTGCTTTTGCCTCTTCCGATGTTTATCACTAAGTGCAAAAGTGAAAGAATTGTTGAAATCGGTCTACATTTGCCAAAGTTATCGCAAAAATAGAAGTGGCTTTGTTTTATCTGAGACACGGTGTACTTGTTACTTGGGGTTATGAACTTTTTGAGTACCGGCACTAACGCGGACAGGCAGACAAACGCGCTTATCTCCTTCTTCGGTGGAGTTAAGAACATTGCGGCATGGCCACTTCGGCAATAGCAACCAGTGAACTTTCGCTGCACCACATTTATACTCAAGTTTACTCGCAAAAACTGAACCAAGCTGCCACTACGATTATTTATGGCTGTGAAATTTTAACGATTTAAAGTACAAGACAGACTGTCATGCTATAGACAATTAGCTACAAACCTGACACGTCGCAGACTGTCATGTTTACGGATTTCTCTTGAATTCTCTGCACGGTGACACCGACACTAGGCACAGCTGGCAGGCTGTTACGTTCGGTCGGTTTCATCAAAGAATTGACGACCGTCGTCTTACCACTGTTGTCCAATCCCAGCACAAGCACCGTGGCTCTCGTGCGTCCGATTGCAGCACCCATTAGTCGAGACCCAAGTTACGAACTACGTAGTTTGCTATCTGTCGCCGTAACGCAGGAAGGAAGTCGTAGGCCCTACGTGTGACGTCATAAACAACTTATTGGCGTCGTGTAAAAGCTAATGGTGACGCTGTCCGATGTCAAATGCGTTATTTTCGTTAACAGGCACTGAATTTTAATAGGCCGACATTTCCAAGCAGGTGCAAGTGGTCGAGTGTTAGATATCGGGCTGACTCCGGATCATTTGCAAGCAACGTTGAGCAAGTTGCTAACCTTATGTGTGCTCAGGTCAACTCAGCCTCCTACCGTCAGTGGGATGGGAAATGAGTATTAGTAATTTAACGGCTACAGGCTGAAGGGCTAGTGTGGCTGATTGCGGCAGTGATATGTCTGCTGGCTGCTCCGCAGGTCCCAATTGTTCGCTGGCGCGGACAATGGATGACCGCATAATGTGCCACAGTAACATTAGCTCATGGCAATCATCTGCCACTTACGAGATTGTAAAGCGCTTCTGGTAACGAGTCTGACTCTCGTAAGCAGCAGTCTAGCAAGTACCTGACATCTACTGCAAGGAACATCTCAAGACTCACTGAACAGCTGAATATAAACCAAAATGCCATTTGCAATTATTTATGCCCGTGAAATTAACGATTTACAGTATGCCTTTAAGATCGTGCACACCTGTAAGTCGATCAAGACATCAGACTAGCAGATTTCCACAACATGACACGACCGATAGCAATAATTCTTTTATTAAAAACTTAACATGCTTAACACAAAATGAAATACACATATATTTCAAAATAAGTAAAGATTATCAAATTTATTGATTATTATTTAATGACCAAACGAATCAATAAAAACTAATCTTAATTTTTAAATACGAGAAACAGTTTTAGGTATGAGAAACGACAATAGCACACAATTTGTGTAAGAAATTTAGTCAGTCCTGTTGCAACTAATTATTGTAAACCACAGCACTGACCATCACTGATCAATCATATTTTATGCAATACAAGGAGTCTAATTATTCGTACACAGAACTTCAATAATATGCAAATAATGACTGGCATCGAGGTCAATAGTGAGGCTTATTTCCCGAAGTTGCGGGAATATTACCCAAGTGCCGAAGGCACGCGGGCAATATTCCCGCAACTTCGGGAAATAAGACTCACTATTGATCGATGATGACAGTCACTATTTACTAT
>Ga0056124_1000815_pt1 | contig 10708 bp, 5 predicted proteins | sample WorMetHEROISLAND_2_FD_70069 | JGI IMG/M metagenome (GOLD analysis project Ga0056124, IMG submission 70069) | Marine gutless worms symbiont microbial communities from Max Planck institute for Marine Microbiology, Germany - Olavius sp. 4 HERON ISLAND | ecosystem: Host-associated > Annelida >... | reverse complement strand
TATATATATATATATATATATATATATATATATTAATTTTAAACATAAATTTATTAGTACCATGTCTATAAACAATAGCATAGAGCAATTCCAAAACATTGCCAGCACATTGTCTTTAAGATTTTCTAGAACAAAACTATGTATTGGCACCGTGTAACTAAACATACATATATTTTATTACACTGGGTGCGTTGGAACTTGCACAAGCCAATTAACTGTACTTACTTGCAAGTATTGATATCGCATGGTATCGTATTCGTATCGAAATGCAATATAGATTATAACTAATGCGAGCCTCTCTTCGCGTTTTGTTTACACTTTACATCCGGTACCGCAAATGAACATTTGGACAGTTCTTGTGTAAATGTTAATAATTTGTTATGACCGTGTAAAGAAACGAAACATTAACTTGTAATCATAACAGCGGTAAGCGCTTTGCTTCCGTTGGCATCAGTTCATAGCGTTGTCAAATCAGTATTAACAGTTTCTGAAGCGAAGCTGCCAAGGCCGAGCCAGTCCCCCTGGGGAGGCCTCATCCGGTGAGTTATCCGGTGAGTTATATGCGCAGTGTTATCTTTCGGTAATCCTGCAGTTTACGGTTACAAATTCATAATTTTCTTTCTACTGCACATACAGCTTTAACGGCGTGCATGTATCCAGTAGACCCTGTTTGTCATCAACTCACGTGTCATCGGCGTCTATTAAGTCTTTCGCACGCGCAGTCGACGCTTTATTGCGCTGTTTACGCCCATTGACTTCGCCATATCAGCCACGCCCACCAGTCAACGTACATTGTTTACATATCTACGGTACGCGTGACGTCAGTCGTGGAGGTGTGCGAAGTACTCGAATTCAGTTTATGTCCCTGCGTTTCACGAATTTCTCTGCATGTGTGAGATGACCACTCGCTCGCAGTCAGCTATTCACTTTCCATGATGGGCCGCCGTTAGTTCACCATGTGCTGCGCTGTCATCTCCCTCAATTCTCAAAAACTGTAGAGTTGTGCTACTGGGGTTAGGGTTAGGTTTAGCCTTACGGTTACGATTACAATTAGGGTTAGGGTCTGTGTTAGTATATACGGTTAGGGTTCGGCTTGGAGTTACGGTTTCGCGTTAAAACTGGAAGGAAAACGTCATCGCGCATTTTGGTGAAAAATCGAAACTCGATTAGCTTTCCGCACGCCATAGATGTGTATGTAAGCGGTGGGCATGGCAGTCATTACGTACACAAAGGTGGTAAATACGACATAAAATGGTCGATTTCGTCAACAATGATTATGGTATGTATATTTTTGTCATGTAACATGATGGCACATTTGGTGCACTGGTCACTGGCGTGATTTGACGCATATATGTACAATAGAGAGAAAATTATGAATTTGTAACCGTAAACTGCAGGATTACCTTATCTTTCATTCATTTGGACCGAAGACTATATGCCCAGGTGCTATTTTCCGTCCATACGGACGGAAATATATTTTGTCAAACCGCTATCTTTCACTCGTAGAGTTTATAGTTTTAAGAGCAATTTAGACAAGTTTTGGTGTAGCTAAGACAATTATTATAATTATAAAGCAATGATGACTGGAACTGGCAACAGAAGTACTGTAATGTGACAGATCATGATTGATATTTGTGAATGTCATAATGATATAGACAGAGGCAGTCAGCCTATGTCCACTATCTTGATACGATACAATACGGTACGAAGAATAACAGACTAAGCAGCTACCAGCGTTTATATGGATATCATTTTATAGGCTTTACTGTCATCCACATGGATGGAAATATATTAGGCCTTAACTGCTATCTATGTCAATAATAATTTTAAAGGAGACTAATAGTAGTTTTTAACCCATTTTATTTTTAGGATTGTGTAGCTTTTGCCTGTCTATACAGTTTTGTATTTAGGTCACGTGTGTTATCTAATAAAAGGTGTTCCATACCTTGCTATATGCCATTTCTTGTCGTTTATGCAGACACCAATTAGTAGTAAGTATATTCATAAGGCATTAACATTTGCATAACTATGAAGCACAAACGAAGTAAGACACAGCGTGTTCTGCAGCTCACACTGCACTGTGGTTATACTTATTACCGCATCGGACTGTCGGCGACTATCGGACTATCGGCCGATCAGTCTAACAAACAGTCAGACTGATCGTCATCGTCAGCGCACACATGATATTCACATGCAATATTCATCATCATCATGATCGTCAGCATCAGTACTTTTATCATCCACGTTTGGCGAATAAACTTGTTCAATAGCCGCCATTCACCTCGTGTGCACAGTTGCTCTTTAGTAGGCCTACTTGGTCGCTGCACCTTTGCAGCTATCGGACTATCGGTGACTATCGGACTTGGCCGCCAGAGGTCAGAAGTGACAGTCCGATAGCTGCTGATAGGCGCCGATAGTCCGATGCAGTAATAAGTGTGACCCCACTGCACGGTCGGTCATCATTTTTCCACTTTTTTTCTAAACACAAAATACATAACTCTTGACTATCCAGTGTCGATGCATGTGTTGTTGTAGTCAATAGTCATTATGGACAACGTTACTGTCATCAGTGTCTCAGCCATTGATGGTGCAATGTGTTGCATTCACACCATCCTATGTGTGGTTGTCACCATATCTCTGCTGATTCGGAGACTAATGAAGGCAAGTCCGGTTGAACGATCCACCCTGCCAAGTCACACAGCCCATACTGTTCTCATGATAACACTCGTTGCTGTTCAGGTACTGATGTTACTGAAGGATATACTGTCTTCAGTGTCAAGAGCATCGTCGTACATTGCTAGCCTGTTGACAGCCGTGGGCACCAGTGCAAGTCTTGTGTACAGTGACATTATTGGAACTCGGCGTCCACTCTCAGCTGCCATACTACTACTGCTCTACTGGTTTATTTGTTCTACTTTGTGGCTGCTGCGTCTTACGGTATGTTTCTTACTGCGACCCACAGTTGCAGTGGAACTGGTGGACGTTTGTGTTCTTCTTGATACAGTTATGGTGCTCCTTTACCTTGGAATACTCATATTGGAGTGTATCTGGATCATCAGTTATGTAAGTGTATTTTCTGTGGTATGTGGTATTGCTTGTATGGTTACGCTGCCATCTAATTTGTTCCATGTCTGTTTTGTATTTGTTTGGCAGTCATAATAGCTGAACAGCTCGCAAAATATGCCTGACAAAAATCTGAGAAAAGTTCCAAGTTGCTTCACACAAATAGAGGGCGTTGTGAAATGCTAATGTGTGCATGACTGTTGCTTCATTTTGCTACAAGGCATATGCATACGGGATTTCAATGGCCATTTTGTAGTCAAATGTTTGTTTGCCTGTTGCTCTATCTACTGTTGTTTTTATTGATATCTTAGAGACCAGTCGTAGCTTTGATGCGCTTTGACACAATCCCATTCTGTGTGTCTCGTTTCTTTGGTCACTCATGTTGCACATTGGCAGGCGTTTCTGGAAGGTCTAGATATATGGGTTGTTTATGTGTTATATGTTGTAGAATCGATACACGGACACTTGTCATCGGCACCCAATTGATGACTTGTCTGCACTGAAATATGTTCATTCGTATGCTTCGTTTCTCTCAAAGACTCTGGTCCAATGGCTCAATCCATTGCTTTTCATTGGCTTTCGCAGAACTCTTCGCCTGGAAGATCTGGGCAGAATTCCTCATCGAGAATCCACCATGTCTAATTTCTGTCAGCTCAGCGAAGCGTTTGAAGATGAAAAGAAGCAGTCGTTCCGGAGAAACCGAGCTCCATCTTTGTGGCGATGCTTCTGGCGGTTGACTTCTTCGCACATGATAATGACAGGAATTTTCAAACTGCTTTCCGACTTCCTTTTTTATGTCCTGCCGCTCTCACTGGATGTTATCATAACATTTGCAGAAGCCCAGTGGACGAGTGTTTCTAGCAACAGCACTGTCACGATAACACCAGTTGGCACTATCGGCATTGAGGGTTATTTCAGGAATGGCTACGTTATGTCTTTCATTGTCTTCATCGCTCTGCTGCTTCGTATGGTGCTTCTTCAACACAACTATCTCATTTCTATTCTGGAAGGAGTGCGCTGCAAATGCGCGGTGCAGGCGCTGGTTTATGACAAGAGTTTGCGGCTGATGACCTCACATATTGATGAGGGGCGTGTCATTAATCACATGACCGTTGACCCGGTTCACATTGTGACCTTCTACAACCTTGCGCACTACGTCTGGACGCTGCCGATTGAGACCACGACGGGGTTTCTGATTCTGTACTTTCAGCTCGGCAAGAGCGCCCTGATCAGTAGCTTTGTGGTGCTGCTGCTGGTCCCCGTGCAGTACGTACTGGCACTAAGACTGGCGCGGATACACAAGTGCATAATGGAGCTGTCGGACCGGAGGTTGAAAATATCGAACGAGTTGCTGCAGAGTATCAAGCTGTTGAAGCTGTTTGCATGGGAGAGGTTGGTGGAACGGTCTGTCAGGTCCGCCAGACGGCAGGAGTTATGCCTGATGCTGCGTGCGGCACTGCTACGCGTCTTTTCAGTGACGTGCACCGACGGGATACCGTACATTGCATGTCTGCTGACGTTCACGCTCTACAATCAGCTTGAGACAGAACCGTTGAGTGCTGCAAAAGTCTTCTCGTGCCTTGCTCTGTTCTCACACATTTCCAATCAGCTGTTTGTTATTACGATCGTCATCAACGTTGCCGGTCAGGCCCGTAGCAGCGTCGCTCGACTCGAGGCATTCTTCATGTTGCCTGAATTGAGCAGTGTGTCTGACGGTGCGTATAACTGCGATGAAACGCAGCCGTCGAAACAACACGTGCCCGGAATCTCCTTGCTTGGAGACGATGCGGTTGATGATAATGGTGAACGGTTCGCCATCAGAATAACTGATGGTGTTTTTACATGGTCAAACACCTCATCGTCGTCGGCACTAAGTGCCAATGTGACCGTTCCGTTAGGCAAGCTGACTATTGTTGTTGGACCAATTGCAAGTGGAAAGTCATCGCTGTTGTATGCAATGCTGGGAGAAATGCAGTCGGTATCGGGTCACGTCAGTCGGAGAAGTCACAGCGTGGCAGTCGTTCCACAGTCCTGCTGGATTCTGAACGCCACTGTCCGAGAGAACATCGTGTTCGGTCATGCATTCAACCAGTCACTGTACAAGAAGGTTTTGACGGCAGCCAGCTTGGAGCATGACATGAAGACGTTTGCAGGTGGAGACCAGTGTCAGATCGGTGAAAAGGGTGCAACGCTAAGCGGTGGTCAGAAGCAGAGAATTGCCATAGCAAGGGCTCTGTATGCCGACGCTGATGTTGTGTTCCTGGATGACTGTTTGTCGGCACTAGATGCCGTCGTCGGGTCTCACGTGTTTAGCGAGGCAATCGTGAAGATGTTGATTAGTCGCGGCAAGACAGTGATACTTGTCACACATCACGTTCATCTTCTTCCTAAAGCCGACCATCTGATAGTGATGGAAGATCAGAAAGTTATCTACGAGGGTCCTCCGGATGCTGTGAGAGCCGATGGACTGCAGCAGTGCACGGATTTACTGGAAAAGATGGAGCTCGACGAGGTATCAGTTGATGCAAAGCTAGATCGAGCCGACAGTCGTCCAGTGTCTTTATCAGCCGGCAGTGACGGTATCGTGTCGAAGTCTCTGTCCCATGGCAGTTTGGTATCCGACGGCAAGTTTGTGTCCGATACAAAGTTAGCTGATGGTCTGAGACTGGTGGAGGAGGAGCAGCGTGCGTCTGGGTCGGTGCCGTGGTCGGTGTATGCGGCTTACATGAAAGCAGCGGTGTGTCCCTTGTGCGCCGCGACCGTTCTGCTCTTCATTCTCTGCCAGTCGCTGAATATGACCGCAGATTACGTTCTCACCGACGTCGTTGGTAAAGGCGTTGAAATAAAGTTTCTTGAAGGCGACAACGACACTGAGAAGATCGACGAAGGCTGGGAGGAGTACGAGAATTTCATGATGATTTACGTGAAACTGTCGGTCGCCTGTATCGTTCTTACTCCGTTAGCGGCTGTGTCCCTTGAACTGGTGACACTAATGGCATCAAAGAATCTGCACAAGAAACTTATCGCAAGCGTTCTGTCAGCGCCGCTGAAGTATTTTGACTGTACTCCCGTTGGTCGGATTCTCAACAGGCTGTCAGCTGACATGAACGTCATCGATGAAAAGCTGACTGGAAGCTTTGAGGGCTTGTTGTTTTGTGCCTTACACGTTATTGGCGGCATCGTTATGAACAGCATCTTCGTTCCGTATTTCATCATTCCGATCGTTCCGGTGTTTATACTGTTCGTTATCGTTCAGCGGTTCTTCATTGCATCGTGCCGGGAACTGCAGCGGCTGGAATGCGTCACCAGGTCGCCGGTTCTTGCACATATATCTCAGACGCTGTCCGGCCTCACCACCATCCGAGCGTTCGGAGCTCAGACGAGGTTCGTTGGCGAATGCTTCGAGAAGATCGACGCCAATCAGCTGCCGTTCATGTTCTACCAGACAACGAACGTCTGGATGGGAATCCGACTGGACATACTGGCTGCCTGCGTGGTACTGGCTGCCAGTCTGTCGGCTATAACGTCTTGTATCCTCGGCCACATAGAACCAGGCATGGTCGGCCTGGTCATAGCTTATGCCATGATGATGTCGTCGTACTTCAACTGGACCATGCGTGGACTGTCGGAGACCGAGATCTACTTTAACTCAGTCGAGAGGGTTGTGCAGTACTGTGAGCTGGAGCGTGAAGAGGACATCTCATCAGCAGCAAAGGTTGATGTACACATACCAGACAATTGGCCGACATGCGGTGACCTGCAGTTCAAGTCTGTCAGTCTCACCTACGACTCTTGTCAAGCGGCAGTTGTGCATGACGTCTCACTGCATATACTGCCTGGACAGAAGGTAGTCAGCTCATTTTTATCATCATCCTCGTCATTGTCATCTATTGGCTGATGCCAAATGTAGATGAAATAACATGCACCGTGTAAGCAATGTTGGCAGGGCAACAAGGCAGTGAACTGCACTAGCAGTTGGCCTAGAATAATAATTAAAACGTAAACCAAACTGTACTGTGAAAACATTCTACGTGTTATGGACCATGGTGTAATTTGGTATCTGCCAAGAACATAGATGCTATACGTAACCATGGATGTGTCGTCACTTATGTTCTCTTACGTTGTCGTTTTTTTTGTGAATGAGATGAGCATAATGCGGTGTGGTATTCTTTGTTTTTTGCTTTCTTATATGGTGATTATAAAATAATGTGAGACTATTTTTATGTCTTCACCTCCACCAGAGGCATGTTTTTACAACATTAGTGCGTTTGGTGGAGTTGGATGAGGCTGTCAGCAATGAAGCCTGTAAAGTCTGTCGTAGTTTGAGTTGACTGAGTCTAATCCTCTCTGTGTCAGTAGTCAGGGTGACCACTCTCCAGACACTCTGAAATTCCCTGACAATGTGCGGCACTCATGCCCACGTTAAGTGGTACTCATAGCATGCCTACAGTACTAGTTTTAATGTAAATGATCAGACTATCAAGTTCACAATTATCTCATAATTAATGATTTCGAAGGATGAAATCACTATGTATATATGTAGCTATGCACTGTTTTTGAAGGAAATGCTAATGTTTGGGTACACAGTAGCCAGGACTTCCGGAGTAAGGGTGAGATCAATGGTGTAACACAAATATTCATCTAGTAATGAACAGTTTTGGGACACTTTTCCATGACAAGATTTTTTCCCTGACATTTCCCTGGCAATTCCCTGACTGTTAACAACATCCCTGACATTTCCCTAACATGTTTCAAATTCCCTGACATTTCCAGGTTTTCCAGACAAGTGGTCACCCTGAGTAGTATTTTCTTCTTTTGCATTTCTGTCACGTACTTTTATGTACGATGTGAATAATAGTTAGTGTTGTTTGGTCGCTTGTAGGTTGGTATATGCGGTAGAACTGGCAGTGGCAAGTCGTCTCTTGCAAGAAGCTTGTTCTCGGCTGTTCGTGTCTGCTCCGGGGAGATCCTACTCGACGGTGTCGACATCGCCCGCGTTCCACTGGCCCGACTACGTTCCAGCTTGTCCATCATCCCGCAGGATCCGGTCCTGTTTTCCGGCAGCGTCCGGTTCAACCTGGACCCCGGTGAGACGGTCGACGACGCGGAGCTGTGGGACGTGCTGAGGATCGCTCAGCTGCAGCAGCTCGTGCGCAGTCTGCCACGCCAGCTGGAGACGGCCGTGACCGATGCCGGAGAGAACTTCAGCGTCGGTCAGAGGCAGCTGTTCTGCCTGGCACGCGCCCTGCTGCGACGGTGTCAGGTGCTGGTGATGGACGAGGCAACAGCTTCCATCGACGTCGAGACCGATCGTATCATTCACGACATCGTCCAGCAACAACTCGTTGACTGCACGGTCCTCATCATTGCACATCGGCTCAGCACGATACGCAACTGTGACGTGATCGTCGTCTTGAGTGATGGCCATGTCGTAGAGAGTGGACCACCCGGCCTGCTGTCTACCCACACCGACGGACACTTTGCCAAGATACTCGCTGAGAACCAGCTTTGAGCCCACCAACACTAACGGCTGTCAAATTAATGCATTACTAGTTACCAAAACGGCACCACTAGACGACTTCACTTTTTGACTTAAGTCTAGCCGCCTTAAGTCAGTTCACTTCGGTCTAAGTATGTACGTAGACCATACTTTTGCATGTAAGACTTTCGCTCAGCGAAATCACTTCACTTTTTGGCTTAAGTAGGTACTTAGACCGAACTTTCGCTCAGCGAATTGGCTCAGCGAAAGTTAAGTCAAAACGTGAAGTCAACCACTGTCCTTCATAACGAAATTATCGAAATCAGCTGTGATGCTGTGAGAGCTGATAGACTGCAGCAGTGTGAGTGCCTTCTGCTTCTGTGTTATTCTGTTTGTTAGCATATCTGAGGCTCTGTTCTGTGAAATTGAGGTAATTTAGTGGATGGCTTACTGACAGGTTGGGTGATTATAAATAACGTTTTTTTAATCAATTGATATCTCATCAAAGAACTACAGGAGACTGGAAGTTTATACTTTGCATGTAGTTAGAGTATGATGGAGGTTGATGTTTGTACACAATTTCTTTGCCTTCAGCTAAAGCTGTGCTAAGGACTCCAGTGATGAAGGAACCTTGCTTGTGATTGTTTTATAATAATAATAATAATCTAATTTGTATAGCGCCATATGGCCGTGACTTCAGTTGCTTTATTTCGTACAGCTTTATTTTGTTTGTGTTGTTTTAATGGACTTGTGGACTTTTTCTGTTGTTTTGTGCCAAACGTGTGTTATGTTTAGATCCGTTATGTTAATTGTTTCGTTTTAGTTACATTTGTTAGAGTAAGCTCAGTAAGCTGGCTGGCTATTTGTTTCAGCACACGTCTGGAGTATCATATCTCAGCACATCTCTTCAAAACAGTGTGTCGTTTTGTTAGTTAAATGTTTACATCGGCAATATAGTCAGAAGTTGTGAGTGAGGTGCAAACAGATTTTTTGGTGTGAAAATATTCCATTTATTAATATCATAGCTTGCACTAAGTGCATTGAATTACCGGTAGTGGCCCAGATCTTTTGGTACTACAAACAGTCCTTTAGTCTGCTGAATACTCATGAAATATGCTAGAAATTGCAGTTGAAAGTGATTTGTTGTTATTGCAGTATTATGTCACTGTTTTTTGTTTCCAGTATTTCAGCATTTTGTATTTGTATTGGTACGCAGTTGTTGGGTAAAGTGAATGAATCATCTTTGTTATGTGTTGCAGCGAATGGCTTCATTAAAACATACAGTACTGGGCTAAGGCCAATAAAATATACGTTGCAGTTAACTTACATATACATAAAATTGAGTAAATAGTATGGTACAAATAATTTAGCATAACGAGCTGTTCGCGTTTTAGGCAGTTATAAAGGAGTGTGTTGCAAACATCATTTCGAAAATTATTTGAAATCAAAATTAGATGCCTCCGTGTATTGGTATAGCCTTCTTTTTCTTTTGTATCTCTTCTGTATTGCATTTCATTTCATAGTTTCTCTGCAAAGTTAACTTTAACGCACTAATGGACTGATGCTACATGTCAGCATGTCGTTGATGCTGTTTTGAAGATATACTTTCTGCATTGGCTACGAGTCAGTATTTTGTACATGTGTGACTGTTTCCTAATCACAGTGCTTACACTGCTATAAGATGGTGCTGGAGGCGTTATGTTTTGGTGTCATCTGCATGCCTGTGTGTGCATTTGTGGTGTTTTTGCAATATCAATGACATACGTGCATAGATTTTCACCAGTACCAGTGCATCTTAGCAGGGATGTTAAGGCCTCGAGGCCTGTGTGGCCTTGAGGCCAAATTATTCGGCCTCGGCCTCGTTGCATCTGGCCTCGGCCTCATAGAAGTTGGCCTTGTGGCCTCAAAATTTACATGTAGTACTTGAAGTTTGAGTTTAAGAATACGGTACGTTTGCGGCTGGGTCACCACTCTGAACCCCACTGAGAGAGCTTTCATTCCTCCCCAGACTATCTTTATTACACTTACTTTTTGTTGCGGTAATCCATAGAAAAGTAAATTTGTGGCCCTGAAAAAAAACCTGGAAATCTCCTAATTTTTTTCTCCTACTTTCTGGCCACCCTGTAATTTTTAGTCTTGATGTACTCTAACGTGTCCGGCCTCGGC
>Ga0056124_1000814_pt1 | contig 10716 bp, 6 predicted proteins | sample WorMetHEROISLAND_2_FD_70069 | JGI IMG/M metagenome (GOLD analysis project Ga0056124, IMG submission 70069) | Marine gutless worms symbiont microbial communities from Max Planck institute for Marine Microbiology, Germany - Olavius sp. 4 HERON ISLAND | ecosystem: Host-associated > Annelida >... | reverse complement strand
TATATATAGCAGTTCCTGCTGTCGCGCGTAAAAAGTCTGAATTTCTCTTGCGACAAAGTTATAACTTATTTATAAAGCCACAGAAGTGGTCGTATGTGCTGGATCTCATTGTAAACTTGTATTACAGTACTGTTTTATTTAGTTAAGGTTTGCGTGATAGCGGGCTGAGTGCTGGCAGCTAGAAAACTAACCGTGGGTTTCGCACCAGCCTGTAGTGTAGGAACATTTTCGTTGCTTTGTACAGCGTTGGAACATTTTAGACTAGGCTAGGAACAATGTTCGTCTGGAACACTGGAACGTTCCTATGTATATAAGCTGTAAGATTCTCTTGGTGAGACCTCGTTAGCCTTGGTCAGGCTTAGTCAGTTTTAGTCAGTACTGTTTTGTACAGTTTAAGCTAGAGTAAAGACGCTGTAACGATACTAACGTATCTTGCTAATTAAGTTAAATTAACGTATAGTTCTTTTACAATAAAGAAAACGTTAAAAGATACAGAGCATCATGTTGGAACTGAATAATTGACCCGGTGCTAGAAACGAACTCATGACACATAGACATATATAAAGTGTGTGAAGCTGACTTGTGCAATCATCGACATGTTTTGAGCAATGCACAAAAACTGAATTATAACCAGTAATTTTTAGACGATAAACTTTCAAAATAGTAAACATGTGAATTATCAGTAACTTGCACACTTCCTAGATCACCACAACAACACAAAGGCAAAGTTATTTACAAGACTAACCTGTCTTTCACTGTCGATAGAAATGTCACGAGTATCTTCTTCTAATATTTCCCTGCCAAGCACCTAAACATAATTAACAATAATATATAATATTACCTGCTATGTTAAGAAGCAACTATACTGATGGGACACTGGTTAAAATAATGTAAAATATGCGATCTTTAACTTGCTAAAGATCGCATGTTGTAGCTGATTAATATCTGAGGATTCATTTTAACCTATCGCTTCCCTCACACTTGTGGTTGTGGTTCTGTGATGTTCAGGTTCAAGTTGAACAAGTTCAGAATATATACTAGCTAAAATGGCACCAGCCTGTAGTGTAGTTCCAGCTGAACTTTACATTACCTTGCTTCTTGATCTTTACACAGTTATTTAATACGTGCAATCTGTGGCTTTGCTGGGCATTGCTACGTATTACTGCCATTGGAGCTACACTGTACACTGTAATCCAATTCTGAACTGAAACAGAGAGGATGCAACGTACCTGAGCCAATCCACAGACAACGGCAAGTGACACAACGGCAACGAGACGCATCTTCAGTTCTCGTTTACAAGCACAGCTAATGATCCGTTCACGTCACAGTCGACAACTAAAAACACAGCCACCCGACAACGGTATAACACGCCATTTGCACTTCGCAGTTATAAAAATACGCGCAAAAAATGCCAAACTTTTCTGTGCCAGCTGTGACGACAACCGGTCCGGAAGTGAGTGACTCATCTGTTTACATTACAGCCGTAGGCGGGCGGGCGAGCCCATGTGCTGGGATATCCCCGAAGACCGCAAAGCGCCTTCGATATCCCGTCGATTCTTGCCTATAATATTTTACTACAGGCTAATAAAATACAGTCCGAAAATCCACACAACATTTGACTGTATGACTTTTACCCGTAGTCGCTCGCTAACGCAACTTTTTGCACCAAATCCCCGTCAATGATGCTCGCCTAGCTTTTCTATTTATAGCGTGGTTTCGTCGAAGACATGACGTCATCACTCCTGGAATCCCATCTAACCTCCTTGGGGAATCCCGAAAGTCGGTCATTGACAGTGTCAAAATTCAACGTTACGTAGGCCCAGGCTACGTACCGAAACGCGAAGCCCGAAACACTACAGCACGACGTACACTAAAGCGGGGTTTCCAAGTGGCTTCCAGTTTCCAGCCAACGAAACGCACGCAACGAATTGACGAAATGACGCAAGCCAATAAGAACCGAGCTGTCCTCTTTCCAGCTGAACTAGCTCTTTAAGGTTTCAAAAATTAAAAATCAATAGTTCAAATTTTAGCACGTTTTTACTTGTTGTGCAACTTATCAATGTGATGCAAATCAAATTTAATTTCAATATTTTCGCGCATGTCTGCCACAGCTTGGCAGCGTGCCAGCGGCATACGCCATCGTAGCTGGCGGCTGTGATTGGCCTATCTAATAATGACTTTGCGTGCGTTGCGTTAGCTGCAGAAGCCCGCTGTATAGTCTCTCTTGCATGCACGCGATAAATATAAGTTTGATAAGCTTAATTTAGCGTTCAGCTATGGTCGCGGGGACTGCCGGGGAATATGCTGTCGCGATCCGCGATGCTGTACTCCCATTGATAGGTGGAAGCAGGATGTGCTTCTTCGAAAAAGTTGGGGGAAGTAAAAAAGTACACCGGGGATTTTTCTGGTGGCAAATTGTTGATTAAAACCCCACAGAAATGTTGAAAATTTGTTGCCACGAGATGAGTTTTGAGAACCTTAAATGCGTCAAAATGCGTTTGCGGCCGGGGCTATGCGCCGGACCCCGTTGAAAAGCTCACAGCGCTTTTTCATACGGCACGGCCGTATTTAAGGTGGAGGGTTTTTGTAATTGGTAAAGAGGGTAAAGTAATTGGTTTAAATCCTCCTCCAAAATGTTGGAATTTGTTAATTGTTACGAGATGCGCATTTTGAGAGCTGTAAATGTAGGCTCCCCAGACCGCCTATTATAGCTGTCCTTACATTCGTTGTCCTATTTGCAGAGGTGGTTTAAGTAGACGCTTTCGTGCGAAAAGTCGGTTCATCGACCAAGTTTTTAGCACGAAAGCTTCATTTGTTTGTGCACATAACAGTTAAACACCGGAGGCTATAGATTGGCGAGGTTGGTGTTTGGTGCGACTTGGGGAAGGCTGCTTCCTGACGCTGAGGGCTGATGGGGGATCGCATCGCGTGACTTCGAAAGCCGTGCGAGCGCAGTCTGGCGGTGCTTGTCTGCATTGGGAAAATACAATCACGTTGGCATCAACACGTTGCGACGTGTCACTTAATCAGCCCAATACATCAGACGGCTGACAACCAGACAATTTACTCACGTAATGCGTCGAAACCGATCCCCTACTGACAGATAAACGCGTAGTGCTAAGTTGGAATTCGTACAGAAGGTGATACAACGCGTGAGAATTATTGCAACAGACTGACATTCATTAAGCGACCGAACAACGAGACTGAGGGAATTAACGCTTCGGGCTGTTGAAGTGAACACGACTGAGTCAGTGCGCGATCGTCGTCAGAGACCGGCAACGGGCAGCAAAACCAAAACCACCCACTCACTCTCACACGTCCATCACGCAACGCCCTGGAATTGAATAATTACCCGCCCGTGCATGTTGCGGGTAAAAACTGAAACAAAAATTAAGAGCCAGAAGAATATCCTCTATAGTATCGAAACTAAGAATGGCTTGTCAAAATTTTCCATTTTCTGACATAGTAATTTTACTCACTTCTATGTTTTTGTTCTGGGCTTTAAAGACCCAGTCTGGGATTTACAGAAAGATAAGGAGAAAAGACACTAGCGTCTCGCGATAGCCACCTAAAATATTATAAGCGACCAATCACAGGGTAGCTACTATAAATAGTGTAACAGATACTATACGGTACAATGATTGAACAGCTCACTTAGCTCAGTAGCCCAGAAGCCTGGTAGCCGAATGGGCAGGAACGCTGGTCAGCAACCTTTTTGTTGTGGGTTCAAATCGTGCCTCAGACTTGTGAATTTTTTTGTTCTAATTAATTAGAGTTAGGATTAACGTTTAACAATTTTATTTTGGCATCTAAAACAGGTCTATTTATTGCGGATGCTTGTGATTGGTCAGTATGATATATTCTACGTGGCTGGCGCGAGACGCTTGTGAAAAGACTCGACCTTAACTTACAAGAAGATATTCCACAGAATAGTTGAATTTGCCAAATTGACTTAGTGATGGGCATTACTCATACTCTATTATGTTATTTAAGCAACTCGATAGTTACTGTTACTGCTACAGTATCAGCAGTAATAGCAAAGCCGTAAACAAGGCTGCTAGCTACATAGATCCTACGCTAAGAACTTTCCAGCATGTAAAACACATAGTGCTAAGTTGGAATTAGCACTGATTGTAACTGCTTAAAGAAGCTATTGTGGCTACAGCATATGAAGTGTATTAAAAGGGATGGAAGTATTCATACTGTTGTACATGCATTAGTACTGGAGAGTGGAAAACTGTTCAACTGCATTCCAGTTCACATTGACTCCTGTACAACAAGCACATGACACAAGACTTTCCAATTATTTAGTGCTGGCGGACTGGATCAAAGTTTTCAGACAGCTGGCGGGCCACTAACATCACGTTGATAGACCAATGGCAAACACAGATCTTTTTCTGTAATAACATGTCGAGTGCCAGAAGCACAAAAACAAAGGGCGTGGAGAGGAGGTGCTATCTATGCACTAGTGGAGACGACTGGGGAGCAAACCACGTACATCAATTGCAAATGGCTTCCGAGATATCGCAGAGGAGGCACTTTTAACCCGTACGTGATCCGCAAATGATAGATCCTGCAGGCAACCAGAGGCAGGAAAGATGGGCGTATCCATGGTTTAGAATCTGAAGGGGACAAGACGAGGCACCGAAGGTGTGAAGGGAATGCCCGAATGAGTAATGGGGGGATTTTTCCCACTCTCAGCACACCAAGGGCCTGGGGGAGCATTGTAATCTACTGTAGCATGGTCCAGGGCAAAGCCCCAGACGAAAATGAATTTGGCACATTTTTAGCCTTACAGAAATCTTCTGGTGGAACGACAGCATCACAACATGCACGGCAGTTCTAAGACCATACGCAGGCGGCATTGGGGGCCTTGCGGGTCCGATGCGGCGTGCGGGCCACCAGTTAGACCACACTATGTACTACTGCTGCCTGAATTAGAAATAGTTGATTTGATTGAACGTACAACAAGCATATTAGGAAATCTTCCTCATACATGCTTCTTGTTCTAGTCACAGTCTCTTCAGATACAGTCTAACTGATACCAAGAACAGTCATTACTTGATGCAGTACTATCAAGCACCAGTACATTTGTATCAAACAGAATGCTGTACTAAAAGGCTTGAATTAGTAACTTGCAAACCTCTTCTGCAAAGTGAAAGGAGGTGGAAAGTAATGAATTTGCAAGTAATGAATTTGAGTATACCCACACTCGAATCTGTACCAAGACGAGGGATGGTGACCGGCCCTCGCAGGAGTGGAGACGTGCCAGTGGTCGACCACCCACCACCTGGATCCACCAGATTTGTCGTGACACGGGTGTTACTGACTGAGGCCCTGCAGCTAGCGGAGGACAGACCGTTCTGGCGAACAATCGCAACGGCGGGAGGCTTCGGCTGATCGCTTTGCGTCACTACTACTACAACACTCTTAGCCTGCTACAAAGTACACGCAAGTAATCACCCTTTCACTGCATGCTGTCTTGTCAGTTACAGTCAGTTAATAGTTTCAACAAAACACACATAAAGTACATGCACCATGTCGCTAGTATCTCAAGTAAAAAACAGACACTGACAATGCTCTGCAGGAACAACACATATCAGAAGTACACCAGAGGCTCATAAACAACTACACTGGCCTAATATATATTCAATCATCTTGTGGTTTTAAAAATTTCTTCTGTCCTTTTAACTTTTTCACTTTTGGAACTTCGCCGTCTTTCTCCATTTTCTCGCCAATATCAGACTTGTGTCGACGTTTTGTAAACTTCTTTGCAATTGTGCCGACCAAAGACTGGTATCTGAAATATGATAAACACAAGCAGCTACTGCTTCACGTAAAAATTATAAAATAAACAAAAATTAACAAACTGTGTGGCAAAACCAAATCAATACTTACTGTAGTCAAGTCTAGAAAAACTTACAATTTAAGAAAAAAGCAAAACATGATTAAACTAATTTAACTAAAAACGCTCATGAGAATGCATATCGCCAGCAAACAAAATAATAACTTAAACACATTCTAGTAAATTTGTTAGTTTAAAAATAAAACACTAAAATTCTTTCTTTCCTAATGTTAATAGCTATAAAAATAGCGCTGGCCAGACTCACTGCAAGCGTTGCTGCTGGTGACATCACAGACAATACACAATCTGTGGGTGATGTAATGACGTCATTATTATGACATCATGCCGGCACACAGAGTCAGTGAGTGAATGGCCTAAATTGTGCTGACTGCTGATGTGCCATTAAGTAACTACTCACTCACTCACTCACTCTGTATGCCGGCATGATGTCATGATACTGATGTCATTACATTTCTTAATGGCACACGAGCACAAAGCACAAAATAGGCCATTCAGCGCCATAACATGCTGAGATGAGCCTGGTGAGATTGAGAGCTATCTGGATAACTAACCACCCTCCTACAGTGCTTTGACACTGTTGGTTTGGTCATCTGACCTGTAAAAACACTGTCTCCGAAATGACCTAAACTGTGTCAAGTGGGATGTTAAACCTTGCTCAACCAACCATCAGTGCCATAAATAGATAAAAGCATTTACACTATGTGTTAACAAAAAAGATAAAAAAACATGTCAAGATCGAAACTATTAAGCTAATATAAAAACATAAAAACACACAGACACACACAGAGACAAATCTGATGATCACATAATCTCAAAATCTACGTTCACTTGGCAAATGTAATTAAAACTAGCAAATCATACACAATTTAATTCTGTGAAGTTCTCCTATTATGGATTAATTTGACGTTTTATTGGCCGGTCTGGAAGACAAAACCAACACACACAGTCACATACCTTTCTGCCATTTCCTGGTCATTCACACTCATGTTTTCTTCTCGTTTTCCAGCTTCTTCTAACGCCTGATTGCTGTCAATGGTCTTGCACAACTTCTGTAAATTAGACAGCATCAACACTTAATTCAATTAATCCTAACATATTTCCAGTTGAGAGGTGGAAAACAAAGATGGATGCTAAACTGCTAATAAAAAAACTGATGCCACGTTTAAAAATTAAAACAAACAGCAAAATAGCAAAGATGACTAAAGTAACCGAAACCATAAACTAACGTCTGAAAGTAGTGTAATGTAATTCAGTTAAAATTCTGAAAAATTTTTTTACTGCAGTCTTACATTCCTATTGCTGCTGCTTACTGCACATCAAAAACAGTGATGAACTGAAAGCATGTAAGCACATTAAATATTCACTGACGTTAGTTCTCATCAATATGAATGCATTATGTGGTGCTATTGCATCATGCAGAAATAGTGCGTAATGACCAAAGCTGGGTTGAGGCATCCAAACACTTGAACAAAAATTAAAAAAATAAAAGAACACTGAGATGTGAATCATTGTAAACAACGTAAATGAAACATATACCTCAATTTCCGGGTTAAAACCTTTGAAAGAACGCCGACCAAACATAAGATTCTCACAGATGACAAAACTTGGTTCAACTGTAAATGTACACCTACACAAACAGCGCATAATTCTCACATTCAATTTAATTAATTCTCAGCTGATATACACAAGTGACAATAGGTTTCCATATTAATATTGTTCAACTATCAACAATGCATAAATTAATCTCGGTGCAAAAAAGCTATCAGACTAACACAGCCAGTGATCAACACTCACTTTTGAGCTACAGCACTGACATTAACCTATGCTGATAACATCTAGGCTTAGACCGATACTACTGATACCGATAATTTTGACCTGCACTGATATCAATCCGAGTACAGATGTCAGATACCGATACTGGACGTGACGTAACGTGCCAGCGTGAATGCACGCTACGAAGCCTGTGTAGGCCTGTGTTAGATTTCTGCATATGTGTGTGTGTGTTGCAGCAGTGAATAGCAGCAGTCAAATAAATGATGTTAGTATAAATATGTTGTCGAAATATTTATATTCTTTCTGATACACGTTTAATGCTTAAAGAATCTTTAAGCATTAAACATGTATCACACAAACAAACGAACTTAAATGTAAGTCTACATCGTACCAAAAAGCATCAGCATCATCATCGTCATCGATATCATCATCACTCTAAAGAAACTGTCTATTTGCTAATGTATTTAAAGTTTTCACAAATAAACAGCAGCATCTCCACATGCTCCGGTGCCAGCTGCGTGCGCTGATCACTGTACACGTCGCCCGCCCGCTACACTAAATAGCCTCTCACTCGCGACAGATGTGGGGGCGCCGACAAGTATCGCTGGGCGTGGGTGGTTATTGCACAGCGTGCTCCCCCCACCATGCATCTATACAGCATGCAGCATCGTCTGAGCTCAACGCCACTGCTTCAGCGGATAGATCAGGGCATCATAGCCAACTTCAAACAGCACCACAGATCGCTAGTGCTTAGCCACCTGCAGATGGGACTGACTGACTGAGATGATGGCAGCGGCCGGGCGGCGGAGCTGGCGGCGTGTAAAACTGACGCTGCTGGACTGACTCCCTGTCATGCAGGACGCGTGGGGTCAGGTTACAACGTCCGACCATTATCAGCTGCTACAGGCATGTGAGTGTCTGGGGAGGAGATGAGTGAAGCGACTGTTTGCTGTGGCGGTGGATGATGAGCTATAGGCGACCACCTGGTGTAACTGCGTGTTGTAAACGACTGCATTGCACCAATTTATAAAGTGCATAACGTTAAAATTAACCTCTAATGCGCCGACTGTTCAAAGGCGCCGACGGTGTTGCTTCATTTTCTGTTTGTGCCCGGAGTCATCAAAGGATGTATACTTTCATTACACAGCCGTCAGGCGTCGGCGGTATCGGCGCTGGTATCGGCTTCAGTATCGCCGATACCAATACCACACAGATACCGCTGGTATCGGCCGATACCCAATACCGAATACTGGTATCGGTCTAAGCCAAATAACATCAGAGAAATTTTAGTTCTCGATTAATTTTAGTTTTTGGCATTTATATTTGACTCATTTGGCATTCTGAAATGCCAGTTGGCAACCTTGACATAGATTTGTTTTTGAGGTGCATCACACGTGGAATGATCTACTGTTAACCAGGTGAGTTGCACTGATGTCAGTGCCCTATGTTACGAATGTTTCAATGCTTTATGCTAGCAAATGTCGTTTTACAAATTTTTAATTGACTTGCACAGCAGATGTCTAATTTTCATTTATTCTGCCAAAAATAATTTACATTTTAGTTCATCTTGCTTGCTGTAACTTTTTATTTTATTTAGTGTTGTCAAAACTCTAGTTCATGTTCTTGTAAAACAAAGACCAATAATTTGTGTTGTTGTTGTCACTCTAGTTATTAATACATCTCCGTTTAACACTGAATGCAGTAAACACAGTACAAACTTTGACTGTGCTGATGTTGGTATATCAAGCACCCAATGCTCATCGTCAATAGCTCGCTGGTGTTCACTTCGGAGTTGCTCCTGTTCTTCCCGGATTGCTCCACGTTGCATAAACTAAACATCCAACAACATAAAAAACAGACTGCACTTTATTAAATGCAAAACTCTGCAAGGCTGACTACATTTGTTCTAAGACTTTGGTCTCAGTTCCGGTTTTTGCTCTGTGAACACAAATATTTATTCTACGCCATATGAATGAATACTTAAATCCGTGGTACATTATAGCAAAAACCGAAACCAGAAGACAATTATGATGCATTGCGGGAATGGTGATAAACCGAACAGTCTCATGCGTACACGCTTAGTACTAGGTTGTCATTTTTTGCGGTTTTCAGGCATACCCCTCATCCAAAACACTGCCTAATTATCATACGGTAACAACCTTCATCTGTAGCAGATGTTTTGATAACTTTGACTTTCGTTCTGCTGGATTTACAGTCATTTTCCCACCATAAAATTCTTCACTTTTGACTGTAAACAAACTACTCGTTTTCGTAGAATATCTAATATACCAGCATAGAATACCTAATCTCACCGCTTACTAGTGATGGGCGACACTCAAATTTCGTCGATGCGAATGATGCAATAAATACAGTAAACAGTATCGTGTGTACCTGGTACACCGCGGTACTACACTGTGTCTCAAAAACATCCCCGACATTATCGACTGTAACTTGAAGAAAGACCAGGTTTTAATAATTTTTCTACAAATATTCTTGACACTTTTAAACTGACAATCAAATGACCGTTCGAGTTCCCACCTAAGACCTAACCCAACGTCTGCTTCTGCGTTAGCCGGGAAAAGCAGAACAAACGAAATATGCATTGAAATGAACAAAAACAAACATCAATTAACTGAAGATTAAATTGTGCAAAAGCCTGATTTAGTGAAGTACATTTGAGGTCAAGTTTCGCTGAGACTTTAGTCTAAGACCAAAGTCAGACCAAAGTTTGGTGGAAATTCCCAACCAAGTATGTCAGACTTGAGTCATCATCATCATCAATCATCATCATCATATTCGTTTATTCAAGGTCGTCAAATGCAACCATACACACAGCAGCAGCCCAGTTAACACGTGAGTTCCATCGTACAGCAAAACATTCAGTCTTGGACTAGTGTTAGCGAAACTTCACCTCACCCATTGTTTACTCACGCTTCTGGTGAAATATAGAACAAACGACAACTGGAAACTGTCAGCGAAAGTGACAGAAATCTGGACAAACTGTGCGTTATGTGTGTGTTATTTTAATAAAGTATACTTTCTTGGATATAATGTAATATTTCGTTTGTTCTGTTTTT
>Ga0056124_1000812_pt1 | contig 10724 bp, 4 predicted proteins | sample WorMetHEROISLAND_2_FD_70069 | JGI IMG/M metagenome (GOLD analysis project Ga0056124, IMG submission 70069) | Marine gutless worms symbiont microbial communities from Max Planck institute for Marine Microbiology, Germany - Olavius sp. 4 HERON ISLAND | ecosystem: Host-associated > Annelida >... | reverse complement strand
GTTAATAAATTTATGGAATATTGCTGAATTGTGTCTCAACTATTCGTATTCTATTCGTATTCGGCCGAATAATAAAATGAATTATTCTTATTCGGCCGAATAGTAAAATCTGCTATTCAGTACAGCCCTAATTGTAAGTAGTGGTTGTTGCTTTGGTGTCTGGCTGGTAGGTGGTACGTGTGACGTTGACTCGTCCCAGCTGGCATCGCAGTGACATGGTGCAGTGGCTCGTCTCCTGCGCCACGGAGCTCGGCTATGAGGCTCTCATGTCTCTGATGAAGAGCTGGTATACACTCTTCACGCCAGCCGAAGCCACCAGTCAGTTTAGCTTCATTGGGTCAATGAATGAATAACTAAATGAATGAATGAATGAATGAATGAACGAAACGTCTTTACTATGTGTTGCAACCAATGGCTGGATTAGAAACGTGACAAATATTAGGCTAAAAGTGAAGAAATACACATTGCACTTACATACAATTAGTTAATATTGTTAAAATGATTTCGCATCACGAGTTATTTGCAGTTTATGTTGTTGATACAAATGAGCATGTCACAAATAGTTAGTGACAGAAAGATTGTGTTTCAGTGACATCAGATGCTCGTGACAGCTGTTTGCCGGTAATTTAATACAGGGCGACCACTCACTGAGAAAAGTTGGAAAACCTGAAAATGTCTGAGAATTTTGAATTTTGTGAGCTGCGTGGGGAATTGTCAGGGAATTGGCCGAAGTCTGGGAAATGTACTGGAATTTTCAGGCTAAAATCTTAGCAGAGAAAACTGTTTATTGTTAACTTCACTTTTGTGACAAGTGTAATGTTTAGTAGCATATTAGTGGCATAATATTTTAGGTTGTGCTTGTTTCGGTGCATTGCATTTATGCTGTTGTCCACTGTTTATGCTGTTTATGCTAATTGTCCACACTCTATGATATGGATATCTTCAGCATGTGAACAGTGCTGTGAAGTGTCAGAAATGTCTGCGAATTTTATGATGCTTGACAGTTGTTACCATCCTTATTAGTTTACACTCTGTTTACTTGCTTCAGAGATTTTAAGTCTGTATTAGTGCACGTCACTGTAACGGGATAGAATGAAAGGGAGAATGTTGGGCAAAACAAAGATGTGAACATCTAATAATTCTAAGCAATATTGCAAGCAAAGATTATGAGAACGTGAAGAGAGAGTGAGTGAGTGAGTGAGGTTTAACGTCCCGCTCGACTCATTTCAGGTCATTTCGGAGTCGGTCCTCCTGGCAATCACTTGCACTGGTACGGACAACAAAAACTAACGGCAAAATCAATCAAACCAATGCAAAATACAATAATATGCTACAGAGAGCAGCTGGCCGTAGAGATTGTCATATTTATTTATTTGTTATTTTTTTTTATTTTAAAGGCAGGCTGAGGTACAAGTAAAAAGACTACTTAGCAGAATATTAAAAGAAAGAAGCCTTGCATGCAGATCTTGGTTAAAATAACACCTGATATGTGACGATGTTTTGTGTTTGTTTACAGCCACCGTTGCCATGACGATTGTTTCCCCGGCGACGCTGGTGCACCTGGACCTGGACTTTGTACGTCAGGAGGAGCTGGCGGCGTGTGCGCGGACGTTGGCCGTGCAGTGTGTGACGAAGGATGCTGCAAGTTGTGCCCTCGGTGCGCTGGCGCTGTGTGAGACCAGTGCCGCGGCGTTCGACAGCGCGTACCACATCGTGTCGGCTGCCGCTAGCCGCGGAGCCATGACGCCGACGCAGCTGTTTGCGATCGCACGGTACCTCGAGCGACGCGGTCATCCACGTCGAGCACACCGTGCCGCACTGCTTGCCATGCGTGGTCTGAGCGTGGCTGCGGGACAGGACGCTCACCCTGCTCTGACTGACGTCCGGTGGGCCTGCTCGCTGGCACGGTCGGTCGGCGCCGACGAACTGTCGAGCATGCTGGCCGCGCTGATCGAGAACGTCCACTGTGCGACCGTGCTGTCGGACGTGCTACGACGCTGTGCCGCACCGGCGGAAGGAAAGACAGGGGCGGCTCCACTTGCCTACGACCGACCTCCGCTTGCTTCACTGCTGAGCGCTGCCCTCGCGGCGTACGTCAGCGCGGCCCACGCCCGGCTAGCTCACATCAGCCCGCGCCATTACACAGACTTCATAGAATTCCTCGTCCAAGCACGCGACACGTTTCGACTGGCTGCCGACGGGCCTGTCAGGTTCGCTCAGCTTGTCGACAACATGAAGCTTGTCTATAAAGGCAAGAAGAAACTGATGCTGCTGATCACGGAACGTTTTGGACCGTAAACTCTCCGTGGCCGTCCGCCGGCCACCCATCATGTATATGCATTTATGTGCAACCTATTTATATGTGTATGTATGTACGATATTGTTTTTTTTATCCTAGTTAGTTTCTGTTCTCTGTGGAATGTATATACTGTAGGTACAGGTTTTTATATGTAATCCCTCGGATTGGGGGTGATGGCTTTTAGTGGATATGATGTACGCGTGTTTTTTGTGGATTGTTCTATTCCATACGTATCGTGGTGGATATTATCATCTCATATGCAGAGACTGGAAGTGGGTCTGTGGGGGCAAGTGATTCATATGTGGTGTTAATTTGCATGTAAATGTGTGGTGTGTGTTTAAAATGGTGAACGCGTTGATTTTTCTTACAGACCTACTCGTAATTGGTTGAATCTGTGTTTCAGCGCCTCTGTATTTTAGGACGTTATGGCGCTATAGAAATTGTATTATTATTATTATTATTCATGCTGCTGACTGTGTGTCACTTAAACCGATGTCGTGTGGTCGATAAAGTTTGCCAATTTTTGTGGAAGTGGTTCAGTTGGCCAATAAAATATCTGATTTTGCATGTCACATGACCGATTTTAGATTTTTTGTTGGCCAATTTTATTAAAAAGTTTTACGGAAAACTTTAACTTTTAGAATTGATTTCAGCTGTTGATTGAATGAGTGAGCATAGTTCACCATTCATCTGCTTACTGCATAGTAGCTCGTCTTATGTACAAAATGCAAACATGTGATCATATTACATACAGTGTGCACCATTATAAGTTAAGTAACTAATATAATAACAATAATAGTAATGGCAGAACGCACTGTGTTACTGATGTACAGATGTTTGTACCCAAAACTTAATTTTTGGCATAAATACTGCCGAATCTATTCTTCTGTCTAACTGAAGGTTTTTGGCTATACGTTTTGCAGTAGACTGACATGGCTAATTGTTGAAGCATTATTGGTGAATTTGGATCCCATAATTAAAACAATTGAAAGACATTTGCATCAGATTGTTCGGTTTAAATCCTCGAGTCATGCAAAAAATACCCCGAGATCGTTTTTTTGTGCATGATCAAACATTCACTATTTTCGTACTCTTCCGTAGTCAGGGGCGTATTTAGGGGGCCTTGCACCTGGGTCCCCTTTGAAAGAGGAAAAAAGAGGTTAGTTAGAATAGAAAAATTAATTGTAATAGGAAGGAGGGCAGTTTGGCAGGTGTTTCTGCTGTCGGTACACAGCTGGGCATGCCTTTTTACATGCTAAATGCGCCCCTGTCCTTAGCCACTGACAGTTGTGATGTATGTGTAATAATAACAGCACAAGTGATAGCTGCATAGTAGATAAGTCTTGCGATGACAGTCGGTATATGTCTGTCTGTCGAAGAACGTGCCTTCTTCGTCCGTGTGGATTTCGTGTCGCCGTGATGACATATGCACGTTTCACATCGCCTTCCCTGGCTGCTTACTGCTTGCAGCCAGCTATGCTTCCATTGTCCATAGAGTTCTTTCTGCTGTGTGAATATCTCGGCCGTTTAGTTGGCACGCTACGCGTTTATGCTGCACAGTTATTTCGACTACATATTCGTCTCACTGTTCTGTGGTAATGGTAATATACACTATGCAGTATACATGTATTAGTGTGCGTTTATCTGTGCTTGTCTGGCCACATATCTGTACTCGCAAGTGTTCCATTGCACAACCCACATGGCTCCGCTAATCCGAGCACTTTAATTCATTCCGGCGTGAACTAAAAACTGAACTGTTTGCCAGAGCATATCTTCATTAGCACACTCGTGACTGTTTTTACTGTAAGAGTGGGCGAACACTAACTTCATCGATTCATCATCATCATTTTGTCTCCGAAATGACCTAAACTGTGTCGAGTGGGACGTTAAACCTTGCTCAGCCAATCATCATCATCATCACTTTGTGTGTGTTGACATTCATTATGATGCTGAAATACAAATACTAAATATCATGGCAGCAATGTGAACTGGACAGGTAAACCGTCTCATTTTCTAACGAACTGTCCAGGTCAACTCAAGTCTTCCATCCCATAGGGGTAAATCAAATACCAGCCTCTTGTCTCGCTGGGTTTAAAGTGGGGCATGTTCACTTGTGTCGGTTGGCAGGTAACACTGTGATCCCATATAGCAGGTGTTGCACCATGAGATGGGTTGCCATGAAGGGCTGTACACGCATATAGCCATTTTAACCCTTTACATCAGGTTGGGTTATATCCTCAAGTGGAGGGTTGGCAAACTGATGGATACGTTTACTCCTTTTCTTTCAATCATGCATCGGTTGATCAGCTTTGTTAATCCCGGGACAACTCCACTAGAAGTTGGTACCACACAGTGGCAGATCTAGAGCACTGTGCTGTCACTGTGGGCTAACTGATTGCATGCTGAATGTTGACACAACCGTGGCTTGTGTGTTTCTTATTTCTGTCAATCAGTCGATCAAGTCGTAGAGAATGTCTCCGCAAAGCCCAATTTGCGAAGTCACATGTTGATAGTTTTTCTGATTTTCACTGTTTTTGTTCATTGCAATGCCAGCAATCTACCTGCCGTATGCAACTTTTGCCGAGAGTGTGTACAGTATGTATGATTATCAAACCGATCTGTTGCTAGCTTGTTGCTGAGCCTGGTTTCTCTTAGGCCTGAAAATAAATTTGTTGTTTCTGGAAACAGGGCCAAAAAATCGGCTCGGTAGGTCGGATTTTTTTTAGTCTGACAGTGGTGCTAAATTACGCTAACTAATTGTATGTTTACATATTCTTCTCTTTGTTGCCTTCTATTTTCATTTTACTTTGATATGTGATGTTATTTTCGTGGAAAGATTATCCGGACATGATGCATGATGAGGAAGCAGCCAGTCCGCGATGGAAATTGAACCCAAAAAATTTCGGCCTCAGTATAAAGTGCATAAAATTTTTAGGGTCGGCGGGTAAAATCTAGGGTCGGTCGGGTTTCCGGAAACAACAAAATTTATTTAGGCCTCACCCATCGTAATGCTCAACTTATAGGGTTGAATATTTCTGAGCTCGATGTGTGATGCGTGTTCATCTTGGGTGGTTTCCAGATTGTTGAATGACATTGCCACAGTTAAGTGTGTTTGTCGTCACATAACGTGCGTTAAATGACTTGAGTGAAATTGGTTGCCCTTTTTAAATCTAAATCATGTTTTGTTGTATGTTTTGGTCAAGTTGTTTTGTAGTCCATTGCTAGTGGTGATATGCTGGCTCTGTGACATTGTTTCAACCTGTGGGTTTATTCTAAAAGACGTGTTTCTGTTACTTGGTTTCATCATGCAGTAACACTGCGGTAATGCTATACAGGTGGTCAGGAAAACAGTATTGAGGTATATTTGTGGCCGTGAATTTTTGCAGCGTTCTGGAAAAAATGTTCAATGATAAAAAGTGGCCAACATTGCAGCAGCGGCAGCAGTGCTATGCAGAGAGTAGTTGATGTGTGTCGACTTTCATCTTTAATGCTCCATCACTTTTAAAATTTCGAATGCACCCACCGGTAAGTTAAATTGTGCAGAATTTCCTAGTTCTCATCACGTCATCATTTTGTGTTAGTTTGAGCTTTCACCGTGCTCACATGACAGTTGTTGCTGTGGCCATTACGTGTTTGCTTCTTTCTGTTCAGTTCTTGTTTCTATGTCACTGATTGGATTAAGAGTTCACCCAGCTGCTTGGTTTGCGGTTACAGATAGGTTGTGTTTTATGTCTGTGTGCGTGTGTGTTTTTTGTTAATTTAGCTGTATTTTGTTTCAAGTGGACAGAACGTGTGCTTTTGTTATATCAGTATTTACTGATAAATGTAATATAATCAAGAAGACTGGAAGTATCTGCGTTGAAACGTAATAGTATATCTCCTGCCCATCATATGGCTGAAGTTATATGCAAGTCTTTTTCGTTTGAAGCTTCGTGCTTCTTGTCAAATAGTGACATCAATGCTTCTTGCTTCAGTTTAGTGAATTTCTCACAATTAGTTTGATATTTTGACCTAAATACCACAGTTTAGTCAAAATACTGAATTAGTTTACATCGATGTTGTGTTCTTTGTGTAAAAGTGTAATTTTATGCGTCACTGGAATTGCTTCATTTAGAAGAATTCTGTGAGTCGTGTGCTGATTGGTGCAGAGATGTTTAAAGTGTATTGTGCTAGTGAAGTGATCACAGCTTTTCGTTGGATTTAATGCATGCAACATTATGTTTATAACACACAGTGTGTTTGTGTGTGTGTGATTGTACTGGTGTAACTGTAATGTAACTATAAGTTAGTATACATAATTACTGTTTGTGTGGCTACCTATTTATAGCCTCCGTGGCATTAGCCATGCGTCACAGACTCAGCGTTGTGGTAGGCATCCGCTGCGTCATTGGCTAATAGCCAACATATGAGCACGCACCTGCTTCCCGTTTTTGTATATGACAGTTTTTTTCTCTCAATCTTTGAGTATAAATAGCAAGGATCGGTGAACTTGAGTAAAGCATGATATGACAATTATTCCATCATCTGCATGTTAAAGAGATGTTGTGATTTGCCACTGTTAGGTTCAGTTCGCGTACGTTTCTCTGACCAGTTTCTCTGCAGTTTGCTTTGTGTCGTTTGCCGTTAATTGTTTAATGTTGTGTTATTCAGGTCAAACGTTTTGTTTGTTTTTGTTGATTTGTATTATCGTTTTTCACGATGTCTGTCAGTTCTGTTTCTGCCTACGTAAACTTGTGTTGCATATTTGGTGTTGTGTCTTATTTGTAATTAATGTCGACTAAATGATTATTGACGTAAGTGTATAGTGCAAAACCTTATATTATGTGTAATTAATGTATCATTTACTGCACTATAATGCTAATATCAGTTCATAGGTTACTGCTCACTCTTATGTTCAGTGTCGATGGTTGGTTTGACGTTAGTGTGTATGTGGATTTGGTCTCATTATTTACACTGTGTCCGAATAAAAAAAACATGCATTTGGTCAACAAATATTCTTACTCATAGCAATAAAGATATCCTGGTAATTTTTGCCACAGAAATAACCTGCACAACACTATGTCAGATTTCCTGTTTTATGTAAAAAAAATACATGTAAAAATTTAGATTGTGCTGACACTGGCATGATTTCAGTAGAAAGCCGCATTATTAATTATTTATGTCAAAGTGACATTACTGCATGTTAAGGGTCGCATATTTTTGATGAATAAATTTTTATTTATTTAGTGACTGTGCACAGGTTTTGAAAACATGTTATCTGGCTGTAACGCAAATGTTCTGTTATTAGTTAATTATAGCGCTGTAATGAAAAGATAAAAATGCCTTTTTTATTTGGACACGTATTATTAAGTGCTCTTCTGGAGGATTTGTACATTTTACAGTGACCTTTTGTCTTCTACGAAATTTTGTATGTTTTACTGGGAATTTGCCATCTTATTTCAAAAAAAGCATTGCCTATGATCTCCGATTGTACAAAATGTAACCATTTCAAAATTTAGACCCTTTTAGTTGCTGGGGCAAAGATGTTACTCTGATTTTTGCTTTCAGCTGTTTTTATCCTTAAGTTCGTTTTATATAGAGTAGCTAGGTAGTCATTAGTAACTGACTAAAATATGTACAGTACAAGACATTATATGTATTTTATCTGTATAGCTTAATGCAGTATCATGATTTTATCCCTGATCTTTTTTGTGTATTCCTGAGGTTCACGGTAAACATGGTTTGAATTCAGGTGGTTACAAGACCATTCCTGGTTGTGTACGCAATCAGAAATCGTTGTACACAAAATGAATAGTTTACATAAATTACCATTTGTGTGATTACCTATTTCTACTTTCTCTGGCATTAGTCGTGCATCACCGACTCTGCTCCGTTGTTGCCTCATTAGCTAATAACCGAGATATGAGTAATATGCGTCTGCTCGCCATTTTTGTAATGTCGGTAAACTTATCGTAAACACAGTTGTGATTATTGTGCGTTTTTGTGTTAATCGTTGACTTTCTTTGTTGAAAGTCGTGAGTGTTTCTGTGTCCGTCTGTAAACGTCTTGTGTGCTATTTCTCTGTGCTGTTTTGTGCTTAGTATCTGTGTGCGTAGAGTAACATAGCGTGTCAGTTGCACCACTTGGCTTCAGTTTGTCGGGAATTCCGAATTTCGTGGTGGTTTTCATCGATCTTTAATCAATGCCCTTGAATGTGGTATTTTGACTTACGACGCTACATTTAATATATTCTGTATTCTTATCACTTGTCTTTTGGTAAAAAGTTAATCACTGTCTAAAAAACTTCACAGATTTAGCTAATTCTTACGTAACCAGGAAAATGTCTTGGACCAGACTTGACAATCTGTACTCTGAAATACATTTGCTGATTCCGGATTTTGTGTAGATTGAAAAGAGTGATTACATGTGATCATGTAGCTTAATTATGTAGTTAATTAGTGTCGGCAGAAGTCCGCTGTGGTTGTGTCTTGGTACAGGCTGACATGCATCTATGCATGGATTATTCACTGTCTTGTTCTTTAGAGCACGTAATTGTGGCTATTTAAATTACACTTTGTGCATGTGATTCATTGATTGATTGATTGATTGTAAATACAGCGTATTGTACTTGGCTGTGCTGTCGATTAATTTTGACGCAAGTATTCAGTTTGTGTCATGCTGATTACATAATAAACGCTGTCATGCACTGCTATTCACCGTTGCTCACTCATTTGCTTGCACATGCAGAATTATTCTTATTTTTATTCTTATTATTATTCTTAAACCCTCAGTACTAAATTCCTGAGGGTAGAAACTAAGCAAGGAGTTATTACTCTCATTATTTTAGATTATCGAGGAATAAAAAACATTAAAGAAATGGACATCAATGAAGCGTTGCACTATTATGCTAAGGTGCTCGGTTATTGGTATTCCTGTTATTAGTTTACAGTTTGTAGCAAAGGCATTTTTACATTTTGCTTTCCTACGGCTTCCCCAGTATTTTTGTTGAGCTTTTGATTTTTGTTCTTTGCATGTATGATAGGAATAACTTTAACTGCTGTTGTAGACATTCTTTCTCGTTAGCAGAGTTGTTTTAGTTAGTAACTCAGTTACTCACATGCATTTTTGTGTCATTTCAAGTAAACATTATACCTTCAGGCTATACATAGTATAAACTAATTGATTAAAACTGATTAGGGATTAACGAAATTATTTGTACATAACTACGTTGGACGATTGGACTATGTGAATAATGTGCCTGATGTGATCGATAACTGCACCCTTGCGTTTCGGCGCTGATTGCAACTTACTGTCTCAACTTCTCAAGTACTTAATTACATGCAGCCTCGTTTTGAAAATTGTTGTTATGAGAAAGAAAAACATAAACATTGTTGATCAATGATATTTATTGTTCCAGTTAATTGCTGTTCGTATTAAAGTTATATATGGAATATTACAGAAACAAATACATTCTAATACATAATCGTATTTTATTGGTGGTATTTTAGTCTAGAGTTCGAAACAAAACGAACTCAGTACAGTACCCCCTGGAACTATAGCTGTCAAATTACAACCTTGTGGAGTGCTCCTTTGCTGACTGACATTTTTGTTTACAGCTTTTACCGCTGATCAGATACATATATTTGTATTGTGAAAGTTTGTGATGACATGTACGACATTTTACCGCAGCAGCGTGCACGTAAGACAGCGATGTAACGCATAAATTTATTTAACACATTCGAAAGGTGGCAATAAATAAACCGGTAATGCTGCAGTTTAGCGGAATTAATAAGCTACATACAAGCTATCACTTTGCGGGTAAGAACACAGTTAAAACAGAATGAGGGTTAAGGCTAGCACTAACCCCTTACCCTAAGCCTAACCCAAGGACCACTTATGTGCGAGATGACTACAACTTGCTACATGCTCAATCTCGTTGCTTGTATATAGCTTGTGAATTAATATCGCTAAAGTGCAGCATTACCGAAAAGCCATACTTTTCAGTTGAGTGCAGCAACTGAATAAAAATCACTTTAAAACAACATTTATTATTGTAAAATGTCACAGTTTCAATCTACCTCTACGTCAACAAGCAAAGAAGTGTTAGTAGGTCGTAACTGTAGAACATAGTGCAGATACGATGTTTTCCACACAAGGCTATTGAAAAACGCTGAAAAGCAAAAAAGGTATTACAGTTTTCATCAATTTTAAGTATAAAAATTGCATTAAAAGTTTAAAAAAAAATTTACATAAAAATGTAGCATTTGTGACCAACTGTGAGCCTATAAACTTAACTCAGAAGGCGGGACTTACGACCTTTTGCCAATGCATTAGGAATTTGTTTACATGACTATACTCCGTAGAATTGCGTACTATTTTGCTTGAATGTGTTGCTGGTCGTTCTGTTTCAGATGCAGAGTTCAGGCGTGGATGGTAATGTTGATGC
>Ga0056124_1000810_pt1 | contig 10733 bp, 6 predicted proteins | sample WorMetHEROISLAND_2_FD_70069 | JGI IMG/M metagenome (GOLD analysis project Ga0056124, IMG submission 70069) | Marine gutless worms symbiont microbial communities from Max Planck institute for Marine Microbiology, Germany - Olavius sp. 4 HERON ISLAND | ecosystem: Host-associated > Annelida >... | reverse complement strand
ATCAGTGTCGCATTTAAGGGACGAAGTAAAATCGATACCGTCAATACTACGCCTAAAAGTTGCAAGTGTAGAGTAATCAACAGATGGTGGTAAACAGTTCCAAACATTTATAACTCTCTCAGCAAAAAATCTACTATGTGTGCTGTGAGAACAATGTGATTTAATATTCACTGAGGAAAAGCAGTTCCGTATCATTTTCTGTAGTTGTACATTTTTTTGTTAACGAAGTTCAGTCGTTTACAGATGCTTATGATCCTGTGTAAACTTATCCATTAGCATTATTCTTTTAGTGCAAAATTCTTGTGGGTAATTTGTGCTGATAGAGCTGAGGAGCTTAAGAGAATGTTTGCCAAATATGGACCAGTAAGTGATGTCTATATTCCTGTCGACTATTACACGAGGCGATGCCGTGGTTTTGCATACGTGCAATATCCTTGTGTTTCACTTTTGTCGGCTGCATTGTTGAGTTTATTATTTGTAGTTACTGTATTTATTCGCAGGAAAGTGTTTATTAAGTTACTGATGAATTGTAGAGTGTATCATGCAGAAACAATGAAGTTTTAAATGTTGATGATTTTGATGTATTGATTGAAATGCCCCTTAGACCTTTTGTTGTTGTCAGTTTTTTTAAGCTGCTTTGCAATAGAAAGAAAGTATATTGGCAAAATGCTGATTTGTACAAGGAAGATGTTCTCTTGTCAGTTGAATATTAGTTTGCCATTTATTTTTGATGTGATTATAAAACCTTTCACCTTGTTAGTGTCAATCATTTAATTAATTGTCAGTTGTCTAATTGTTAGTTAACTAATTGTTAGTGTCAGTCGTTCAAAAAAATTGGGGACAATTTGGAACAGTTGACTTTCAGTCCAAAATTTTAGTTCCATTACGAGTATGTGGTAGATTTGAGTGATTGTGGAGAAATGTGAATACTGTTGCTATCTGAGTGGTTTCTTGTGCAGTGATGCAAGTGTTTTTGATAGGTCTGTTACTGCTGCTGTACCTGTAGCATTGTGATTGTGTTGGTAGACGACAAGTCTCGCCACAAGTCACTAGTCTGTGCAAGCCAGTAGAGCAACATTCGCATTGCAAGATTAGGCCAAGTCAAGTCCCACTCACTCCCATTGCTCAGACCAAGTAGCTGCACGTCTAATATCAAGATTATCAAGCAAGCAAGCAAGGCTCTGTCAAGCAAGAGTCAAGACTGTTCAAGCTAGCATGTGAAACAAGATTTCAAGCGAGATAACTGATGCGGTAATTATGTGCAGTGATGGCAGGTTTACCTAGTTAGTAGCAACAGAAGTGATGTGTAAATAGAAAGAACCAAAATTCAGAATCTGTCTTGGTTATTTTTAATGTTAAATGTTAATTTCATATTTTAGATATAGAAGGAATAAAAAAGTACTGTTAATTTGTAAGTCTGCATGTTCTGTTACTAGTATAATATGTTTACGATACTTTAGTGTTTTTCTGTCAATTTTTTTCATTTTGGTTACATATTCTTCGAACTCATATAACCTAGTGTGGTGAGTGATTTTGTTTAGTTTAGACCGGATTGCAGGTGGTTTTATTCGTACACCCTTAACAGCTGATCACGTTTGACGATGCCAGAGATGCGGAGGATGCTATGTACAACTTGGATCGAACTCGGCTCTACGGCCGAGAACTAGAAGTAGAGTTTGCTCGTGGAGATAGAAAAAGTACGTGTTGTCAGTTATGTGATGTGAAAATGTCTATGACTGAATTAATTCGTAGAGGTGCACCAGATCCAGAATGTTCAGATCCGCCATCCAACCCGGATCGTAAGATTCTGGATTCGGATCTGGACCGGATCCACATGCTTTGTGTTCTGCTGGATCCAGACTGGATCTGGATCTGTGATCATTAGGCATTTGGACGAACTTTTTCCTTACTTAGTGAGACTGTTTTCTTGTCACTTTTCAGTCCCGCTTAAATCTCACCTTTTCTCTTCTGCCTATCATGTCTAGTCACCCACACGCCAGCGCCTCAGATTCGACCTTCGACTTTTGGCGCTACATAAATATATGATTGACATTGACATTTGATTGACGCTGACATTGATTGTGTATGGAAACTGTGCTATTGACAAATTAGTGAACTTTACCATGTGTGTTGGTTAGACTGCACATTGACCACATTTTGAGTCTGTTTCATGGACCTTATTTCGTGTTTGAATGTCAGTAGTTAAATGCTAGAAGTCAAGAATCTTTTCGTGTTTGGTGTTATTATGGACACATTTGAATACAAAACCTGGTTTCGGCCATTTGGGGGGGATCCTAGTTAGCATCCCGCTGGATTTGGCATCTTTTGATCCAGCCTGATCCGTATCTGGACCAGATCCACAAAAACCACTGGATATCCGGCTTGATCTGGATATGGATCAGGTGCACACCTGTTAATTTGCGTCGGTTTTTATTGGTTTGATTGTTAATCTGACGACCGGAGCGGTGTGTAAAAATGCTGAAACGTTTCCATATATTTCCTTCTGGTACAGACTAACTGCTAGTAACTTCAGAAAATGTGTTAGTTGAAAAGAAACGGAAAGTAGTAGTGGTTACTGTTACATTGATGATTGTCTTACCATTACTATAATTTTCTCTGCTGTTTATCTCAGTACTAAAGTACCTAAAAGTTGCACTATAGATGTTTTTTGTTACTCACTGTATTTTTCTGGTTCTTTATAATCCTAGGGTTCAAATTTACTGATTAACTGCATACCGTAAATACTATTACACAGGTGTCCCTTATGCTCATTTCGGTAACTGTTCTGTTCAACAGATTGTTTGCTAGTTGATTATATCATATTGACAAAGAATTGGTGTTTTGTTGCATGATGGTCAGTGATAGCAGTCATATATTCACAAGTTAACTTAATATGTTATGTGTTTTGGGGTTTTGTGGGTTCACATAGCTCCAAACCAGATGCGAGGCAGAGAGCGTCGAGATCGATATGATGATGGTTACCGCAGGCAAAGACGTCGATCAAGCAGTCGGAGAAGGTTTTATCACATCTTTTCTTTGCCCTGTATTTTTTTCATGCTTCTTTTATCTTTTCACGCTTTTTAAAATCTTTTCGCACTAATCATTTCATGCTAATATCCAGAACAGTACATGTGTATACAGTTGATGTATTTGTGAATCTGTTTGAATATTGGCTTGTTTTATAATGCATGAGAGACTGAATACGAATTGTTGGTCACTTGTTTTTTTAATTGTTTTGTTATTTCTATGAACTTCAACTGTTTCTGTGACTTGTTGTATTGTGTCAATCATAATAGCCCACATTAAGGAACTTGCCTTTCCATCCATCTGTCTGTCTGGCATGGATGTGGTCTCGTTCTCGACATCTTGGTCATGATACTGTGAGTCTCGTCTCGGTCTTGGACCATTTCGTCTTGTCAAGACGTTTTGTGCAGGCGCACGCCATGCATAGCTTTTGTTCTCCAACACTAACCAGTATGTCCTGTGTTTCTGAGCTGCAGTCAGCATCTGAATTTCTTGCAATGAACTGACTGTGCATACTATTTTGTCAACATCTAATTTGTGGCAAATGGCAATTGTAAATGCAAGGTATTTTTGTTTTTGGCTACTGCAGCAAATAGACTCTTTGCAAGTGTAAATGAAAACAGCCACTCAGTCATTTACATACTTTAGTTGACTTGTGTTATCTACTGATTTTTGTTAACTGGATGGCTATGTTTAATTGATAATCTGCTTATCTGTTTCATATTTATTTTTTTACAGTCTACTGGCTTATTGCTTGCAAGTTGCGGTAAGTTTGGTAGCTTATCCTATGTCTGCAAGACTGGAAGTACAAGCCAATGTGCAAGCAGTTTTTATTTCAGTTTTTGAAATGTGATGCGAAAATGACAAGAACAGGTTAATATGGTCCCATATAGGCCTAAGACCAATTGTGACACTGATGCATATTTGTGCTAGTCGATGGTTTTTACTGTACGTCTTACAAAGGCCTCGGGAGATGCAACGTCTTGGTTTTGGTCTCGTCTCGAAGCTAAAATGTCTTGGTCTCGTCTCGGACAAAATTCCCAACATCTTGGTCTCGTCTTGGTGTCGGAGATATGCATCTCGTCTCTCTGTCTCTGCTTTAAAGTTCTTGTACACATCCCTCCTCTCTGGTACGGGCTCCTAACTCAAAAGCAAAAAAAGATGTTGAAAAACCAAAACTGGTGTGAACCCCAGGGCACAAGTAACTGGTATGTCAATTTTCAGCTCAGAAAGGTCAAAGTTCAGCTTTAGGATAAAGTTAGAGTTGCACAGTGCATTGTATTTCTGCTCAAGTGTCAAGTGTGGGAGATTTGGTGCATTTTGAGTTTGTGCTTCCACGTTGTCATTGTATATTGCTGATAGCAGTTCTTGGCTTGCTATTGGTTTTGTGGTTCTCCTGTTTTTATGTGGTTTTTGGTGTGAATTGTTTCATAGATATCGATCACGAAGTAGCAGTGAAAGGTAAATTAATTTTTATTGTAATTTAAAAATAATGAACTTTTACTGCATCATGAAAAGTAGCTCAATGAGTTTATGTCGTATGAAATCTGTTTTTTTGTTATTTTCATCACATTTGTGTGCTTTTGATGGTGACTGTAAAGCAATTTATGTTTCTTATTGAGCTATTTCAGTTTAAGTATGTCACTCAGCAGTCATCAAGCGGATAGAGACTAAGGTGTTGTTTTATGCAGACGAAGGAGCAGAAGCAAAAGCCGAAGTCGCAGTGGCAGCAGGTATTTGGTTTAGATACACTCTTGTAAAGTGCTCGTATGTTCATTTGTTAGAACATTGTACATGATGGTGTGTTAGTGTGTTCCATTAGTGGATGTTATTGTGTCTGTCTGTCTTGACATCCAGGCTAAGGGTGCGTTCACATAGACATGAGTGCGGGTCCGAGTACCCGTATACGGGTTTCAGTAAACACCCGTTTGCATGTATTTCAATGGTGGCTGTTCACACTGATACAAGTTTCGTACAAGTACGGGTTACCAGTGAATTTCACTTGTACGAGCAGTTTCTGTGCAAGTTATGTCTTTACCCAAACTGTATGAAGTAACAACAGTAAATTTGTATTAATGTAATTTATACAGGCCGTGATGCATATTTGACATCAGAACTTATTCCATTGTTGCATTGTTCAGTATTAGGAGTGCACTAGTTTCCATGGTACCATAGTGGTGTGCCATAGCAGCAGTTACAATAAAATTGTTTGTGCACGACAATATTATGTGAAGGCCTGTTAGAATTTGATCTAATTTAGAAACAGGTAAATTAATGTTAAAGATTATTTGTTGTTTGACTGCAGGAGATCTGCATCACGCTCGAAAAGTCGTTCTCGTTCTGCTAAACGTCGCAGTGATCGCAAAAAGTAATAATTACTTAACTGTTGGTTTTGTTTTCACTTATTTAATTTGTAACTTCAGCCAGATGTTCAGAACTGACTTATCTGGTTGTCATCTGAATTAGTTACTTATAATAAGTGTTTGAAATTGCTTGCTCATTGTTTTAATTTTGAAGCCAACCGTTTTATACCACACGGTCAAAAAGCTACATATATCTGTATTTTGAAATGTTTTCCATGTTCATTTTAAACAGCAACTGTGAATGCACCTTCTACTTCACTGGCTTGTTGGATGGTATTGTGTTACCTTTGTGTATCGCTGTGATATTGTATTGCACAAGTAAATGATGATGATTAGATATTTGCTTCATGTTTTAGTGCAGTATTCATGTTGCCGAACCTATGTTCTGTGTGGTTTCAGGTCTAAGTCCGCTTCTCCTGCTTCTGACAAGGCTCGTGGTCGTTCGGCAGAACGCGAGCGGTCGAAGAGTGGCGATTGATAAACTGTGTCATACTTACACTGTCAGGGGCGGCGGTACGCTATGAAGACTGTTGTGGGCACACATCGAGCAATAAGTGCGTGTCTGCTTCCAGTGGGTGTAAGACAAATTCCTGGTAGAGTCTGGGAACTTCTCCCTAGCAACTGCTGCACAACTACAATCAAGTGGTTTTCTGGACATATCGTCTGAAATTCTAACTCCACGCAGTATTGACATGTGGACGGACGTCCATGTGCATGTTTGGTGCAAAGCCATTAATCGCCACCCGCTGAAAGTGCTAAGGCCGTGACAATAGTAGCCATTTGTGTGGCGCCACCCCTGCACATTCAGTGTAGAAATAAACTGACAGTATGCTCCTTTTGCACAGAATGATTTACTGTTGGATGAAACTTCACCTGTGTGAGTTTCTGTATTCTTAGCTCAGATGTCGTTTTTTCATCTGGTACACAAAAAACTTGTGTTGTGCATTTTAAGAGTACAATGTGTGAAATTGTTTAGAGCCAGAGACCTGGGTGATGTTTGAGACAGGCATTGTGGGCAGTTTATGGTAGTATTTAGTGATGTGATGAGTATTATAATAACTATTTTATTAGTGTGACATAGCTGTTAAATATTTGCAATTACTTTTTGTCATTTAATTTACACAATTTGATTAAACTGTGCAGTGGGCTGTCAGAATTTTATTATTCTAGTCGGTAATGGAAACAGAGCAGTTTTTCCGACACAAACGTAATCCTGTAAGACCACATTTAGACCAAATCATAAATGCACCTCAAGCCAACTTTTGAAGAATTGGTAATTCGTCTTACTGCACAGCATAAAGGCTTTGAACCCATGTAGCAGTAGCTGGGAACTGTCGACATTGCTATTGGAACACATTACGAAAGCAGAAGAAGCTGGTAATGTCCTTTGCCATTAAGTATTTGGCAGATACAAAAGTTGCAAACAACTATAGTTCAGTTGGCCAGAATTTAAACTTATTTAAACTTTGAAAGCAAGACAAAGAGTAAGTCCGCTCAGAAGCATATGGAGTCTGTTCAGATCAAGACTCAACTACACTATACACTACACTATTATGTGTTTCTGGACCCATCCATTGAGTGGGGCACAGAGTAGCCTAGTAATAAGCCGTGTTTCAAAGATCCAGTATGGTTAATCACAGACGTATCTAGTATGGTTAGGCACAGACCATGAAAAGGGATTGTGGTGCACATAAGTTTAAATAAGTTTCATCCAACAGTAAATAAGAAGAAATTGTTTTAGAGTTGTTGCACCATGGAATTCGTTACCTGAATTTGTTGTGTCTTCTACAAGTGTTCAGATGTTTGAATCCAGGCTGGATAAAGTGTGGTCAAATCAGCCCGTTCGATTCTGTTATAAAGAAGAACTACCACTATAATCTCTGTTATGATCTGGATATAGAGGAGCTGTCCTGCATCCAGTAATCACCGATAACGATTCAACTTCATAGACCCAAGTTATTACAAAGCAAAACAATTAATGCGTGCTCAATAAATAAGGAGTAGCCAGGTTAGTCTACTGCAGAAACGCGAACAAAAATTTACGAGTGACTAAACGAAGTGAATACCGTATGTTACCGAATACTGAAACATTTTAGGTCGTAACTTGAGTACTCGGCACAGCCCTACGCGAAATCGTATGCATCAATATTCTTTGCTCTGTGTTTGTTTACGTTGGTTTTATATAATCACGTATATAATAAATTCTCTCAAATTTGGTTACATTCGTGGCTTGGCTAATGTGAAATGTTATCGAATTTAGTGTTTAGTAATGAATTGTAGATTTTGGCGCACTGCGTTATTTTCTGTTCTTTATCGTGCTGGAAAACCCAACTTCATATCAAGTGGCATGTCTTCTTGTCTTCCAATGACTGATGAGGCACGGAATTTCCAACCGGAGATTGGTGAAAGTTTGTCAGATACTCAGCGCCAGGAACACGTTTCAGACCAGTTATTTAGCAGCGGTACTGTCAGTTCTGAAACATCGCAGGTGCAAGAAAATTTGATTGAAGCTACTGCAAATGCCTCAGCTGAAGGAATACAGTTGTCAAAACGAGCTCTCAAGCGGGTACATTGGCAAGTTTATTAAACTAGAGCTGCTTTCCCGTTTCACATACACATTACAGTCATATGTCAACTGTATTTAGATTTGCAATGCTGGTATACGGTATTTAATAAAATCGGTTCACAGCTTGTATAATGGTTTTCCTTGGACTCACATTGTGTGTCACATCATGTAGATTTCATGCTAAGAAAGAAGTTAATTATTAATAAGGATGTTAATGTTAGAGAGATCGTATTTGTCACTACGATAAAAATTGTGAAAGTTCTGGTAATTTGTGAAGTAATTAGAACAAATCATAGCATCTGCTGTTAAGAATTACTCATTTTGTAAGCTGAGCTGGTGTGTCCGAATACGCATGCTGTCACATGGAAGCTGTCAGTCAGCAGATTCATGTGTATGTGAGGGATGTTCAGTAAGTTTTCAGAATCAAAATATTAGGTTAAGAAATTGTACATCTTATATTTCAGTGAAATGTACATTCTTTGCTAGTTTTTTTTGCTCATATGGGTTTGTTCCACCTATGATGTTGCTTAGCTGTCTTAAGCGTAGGTTTATGTTTATTGATAAACTTACAATAATTTTAGTTTTGTTATTACTGATTAACAAGATTGAAAGAGACATCATTTTGTACTTTTTCTTATTTTTGTACAAAGAGACCCTTACATGAATGAGAAAGCAGTTTGGGGGTTAACTGTGATCATTGTCAGCTTTAATTCAAATTGTTTGGACTGCCAAAAATAATTTAAAAGTTTACATTATGAGATAACAATAGCTACCAATACCATTAGTGATGTTTGTGTAATCATGCAACATTGTTCTGTTTAGTTGAGACGTTCTGAGTTGAAGAAAGAGAAACAACCGAAGAAGTCTAAAACTGATGCTTATGCTGATCTGCAACGGCAGTCCGATGTCATTGCAAAAGAAAGTCTTTCTGAAACAGATTATTACTTTGAGGATGGTAATAAATCTCAGAATATCCACTCATGTTGATGTCAACTGATTTAGTTTTGTTGCTGTACTAACTACTCTTTCATCAGCAGTTTTTGAATGCTGTGTGATGATTTTGTTTTGTAGGTTTGAGAAAAGTCTACCCATACTATTTCAGCTACAAGACGTATGTCAAAGAACGATGGTTTGGACTGTCAGTTGTGAACGTGTTTGTGAAAGAATTTCAGACTTATTCTGAAGAATTTATAGTATGTTATTTATCTTATAGTTTTTTTTATATTTCTTTGCATGATTGACCAAACGGCAGTACATTCAAATTACCTTTACTTGTTAAGTGTTGTGTAGTCTGTCTATCATCTTTATTAGTTGCTGGCAGTTTGCTATATTTGAACATATGCTAAACAGTTTGCTGTTAGTTTTGGTCATTAGGAGCTGTGAGGGGAAAGTGCATCAGTACAGTGGCTTGCATTTTTTTGCGTAATTCTAAATACTACTGAGCATTGCACTATTCACTTGCAGATCTTGTATGCAAGGCAGCACCATATTTTATGCAATTGCTTAACATTCACGTGCATGTTTTTTTTATTAGAAAAAAATGGTGGAGTCACGAAATGTTACTGTTAATGGCAGTCCAACTTCTGTTGATTATGTTCTGAAAAATGGTGACTACATCGAAAGTTATGTTCACAGGTGACCAACTTAATGCATGTTCTGTTTAACAAATTTCACAGTTACTTATATTAGCCTTGAGTCAGTAACTTTTGTAGTTTATTTATTGAATTAATTAATGAATTGAATATTTTGCTTGCCAAGGAGTATATTGTTCATGTCAAAAGAAAAACATGGATACAACCAGCGGATGACTTGTTAGAAAGTACAAATTATGCAGATATGAAGAAAGTGGAAGATACAAACGTTTGCAAACAATAAGTAAAGGCTCTCATGAGCCTGCACTGCAATCTAAGCAGATGACTGAAGTGAAAATGTACGAATAAATGTTTTATATGCATGTGCCGGCAAAATGGACTGGTTGTTGTTCTGTGCAGTTTCTCTAATTCCACTGAAAACTTTCACATTTAATAGGGTTTTAACTGGTGGTGCAGAATTAAATTTGATGCAGTTACCAAATATTCTTATTAATGTATAGAATTTTGCTGTTGTTATTCTCATGAACAAATTGAATCTTTTATTATTGATTACTATGATGTTGGCAGTGTGTGAATTTTTCAGACATGAGTTGCCAGTTACGGCCGAGCCTATAGAAATTCTTGCTGATACCAGTGAATTGCTTGTTGTTAATAAGCCGTCGTCAATACCGATACATCCGTGTGGCCGGTATCGCTTCAACTCTCTCCTCTACATACTTGCCAAAGAGAAAGGCTTGCGTAATCTTCGCGGTAAATTACTCAAACAGTTTGTCACCGTGTTCTTATCCATGATCACTTCAGACAGCTGCCAACGTATGCCAGTACAACCTACAGTAGTCATATATGGATTATAATTTTGTAAAAAAAATCTTAAAAGTATCATTGGCATTCACTGTTTTGACTGTTTTGTTTGGATGACAGAAACGGCATCTTGCTTGTAAAGTGTACTCCAGTATTTGCAAAAATTACCTTTTTGGACCGTGCATACCCAGAATCATTGTGGAAAAATTGGCCAATTAAACCAAAAAGTTGACAGTGCAGTAGCAATTTTATATCTGAATTACAAACATTTTTACCGTCCCATGCTATAGCATGGAACGGTGTTGCCGTCGCTTGACGTCCGTCTGTCCGTCCGTCTGTCTGTCCGTCTGTCTGTCTGTAACGTTGGTGATTGCTGATCACATACGT
>Ga0056124_1000809_pt1 | contig 10735 bp, 6 predicted proteins | sample WorMetHEROISLAND_2_FD_70069 | JGI IMG/M metagenome (GOLD analysis project Ga0056124, IMG submission 70069) | Marine gutless worms symbiont microbial communities from Max Planck institute for Marine Microbiology, Germany - Olavius sp. 4 HERON ISLAND | ecosystem: Host-associated > Annelida >... | reverse complement strand
GGATATATATGGAGAACTAAATTAACTCAAACCGGCACTTTTATAAGCATATATAAGCATCAATAGCCGACTAGGGGGTCTGGGGGAGCGTCGTGAGCTGCCCAGCAGGGTCCGGGGTGGAGCCCCGGCTGCTATCGCATTTTCTGCATGTTTTAGGCCACAGAACGCTTCCAGTAGGAAGAAAAATATGATTCTATTGCCTCTTGTCTGCGTTTTAGAAAATCAAATTCAAGCACTTTCAAGCACCTTCAGACACAGATTCAAGGACTTTCAAGGACCATGTCTGTTTTCAACGACTTTCCAGGCCTTGAAAATCTTGAAAAATTACTCCAGGATTTTCAAGGACCCTGCCAGTTTTGTGCAAGACACTATTTCTCATTTCACATGTAACCAATAACCATGGCCTTATACTGCCGGTCATATACTACAGAATGACTGTAGAATATAACGCTCAACAATAACCAGTGATGTTCTCCGGTCGCCAGACATGCTGTTTCCTGAGGTCGATAGTGGGAGCAATGGGAAACAGATCCGGCAGCACATGCCCAGTAGACGCATCAACAGTCTCCTCATCAGCAAATGCCGGCAGCGGCTGATTGCTGTAAACCATCAGATTGTGAGTCCCACGAATCATTATGTGCTTCTCTGCTCAAAACAAACATACATCATATCAAATTTATAGTGACCCACTGCCCCCTCCCTATATACTGTATCTAGGGGGCAGTGAGTGGCCCCATTAGCTAAGAAGACCAATGACCATGGAATGGATGCATTACAACGTCAATACACCAACGACCAAAAATATAAAACTAGCAGGTGCTGGTGAGAGTCCATATTTCAGCCAAGTGAATTTTTACACAATGGTAATTAAAACGCATTTTTGTGAATCCAAAATTCTTTCTTTCCTGATGTTAATAGCTACAACTATATCACTCGCTGCAAGCGTTGCTGTTGGTGACGTCACAGACAATAGACAATGTAACGACGTCATTATTGGATACATGCACCAGCGATGACGACATGTCCCCACGCACACAGACAGACATGCACAAACATCAGATGAAAACATAATCTCCGCCACGATTCACTCCATTCATAATGATGAAGATAAAAAGTCAACAGATCGCAATCAATGAAAAGAGCCTAAGTCAACGTTAAAGGCCTGTGCAGTGATTTGTAACTGGTGCTGGAGTAAAACATCGCTTTCTCTTACATTCCTATTTCACAATATCGGCTGTGAAAACGTGTTTACCGCATGCAGTATTTTAGACCGACCAGCTTCTGCAAAATTAAATCCAGGAGACACCTGCTACTCTATCTATAGTTACACACACACAGTTTTTGACTAACCAACCCATGTTTCCTGAATCACTCGTGGTTAGGCCAGTCCCCCAAATGAAACCCTCTGCAACTGTATGTTCAACAGTCGTAATGCATATATGCTAATTACCGGTAATATATGCACTATTTCTAATAAATCTGTCTGTGATTTGCGCTACTGATTCTATTGATTTATTAGACATCTGCACCTACTGAAAAATGTAAATGACAGAATAAGATGAATGATAAGGCAGACGAGCAGTATACAGAAGCAAAAGCAAATAAATGTGGTCCCAGTGGAATTTACCTTGGAAATAATAGAACGCGGACAGAAACGAGTCGTTGACGGTGCGTCGAGATGCGGACAGGGTTGGGTACCAGCCTCCGAGCATTTCACACAGACGCACCAGATTCTTCACCATAATGGATCTAGCAAAGAGCACACACACACACACACACACATGCACGTACTGGTTGTTAACCAGACTGAAATACACATTTTACACTTAATCTACGAACAAAGACCTATTCTCATTCATTTAGGAATAAACACACTGAGGGCACTGCTATCTGGCACTGTGAAATTCCCGGGCAATCACCCGATACTTTGCGGCACTGCTCCCCATGTCGTGGTTACTGACGTCATGCACACTAACAGCACAGAATGAAATATAGCAACAAAACATATTAATAAATCATTCAATGCAAAGCAACAACATTGCAAATTGTGCCGACACAATGCTAGTGATGCCCCAAACATGAAGTGAAAATAAACAGTTATTCCCGGCAATATTTCCCCGGACTATTGGTCAGTTTCCTTGACGTCTATCAAGTTCTCCGATATTTGTGTGGCTCAATGGCTTAGTGGTTAGCAGCGCACTTGGAATTCGAACTCGGGGACCCGGGTTCAATTCTCGGGTTACGCCACTATTCCAACCTTGGGCAAGTTGTTTACTCACATTGCCTCCCCAGTTTCTCAGCTCGAAGACACTAGGGTATGAAAAAGGAGTTTTCAGTGCCTAAGTGGTTATGGTGATTATGTGTGCTAGATTAAGCTAAGCTTTAAGCTAAGCTTTAGAGCACACTATAATATAACCTAACTTTACTTTTACTTTTCTCCATGTTTTCCATCTTACAATGGAACAAAGACATACATTCGTCGTTTCACGGGTATTCCCAACTCAGCCTTGAACTTCCATATCGGCAAATCCGGATTATGTCTCTTTGGCAGCTTGTCTTTCGTCGGGTCCCAGATGTTGGCTTGCATGATCACTCGCTGCACCAGCATGTCCTACCAGGCAATACAACCGGCTAATGTTACACTACACAATGATTAGAACAGCAATCATCTTTTCTTTTATCACATAAATTAACTGCTTTTAACAATTTATGGCACTAAATGGCCTATTTTGTGCTGATGTGCCGTTAAGAAACTACTCACTCACTCACTCACTCACGCAATCAAACATCTCAAAACTCTGACGAGAATAGTGCTGCCACCTGCTGAATACAACAAACTTAAAGACAGCTGCTATTTCCAGAATGCACAATAGAATGCAGATCGCCACCAAAATCTAGCCACTTGCTCCACAAAATGTCATTAAAATATATACACAATGTTACTTTTTGAGCAAACCAGCTGTCAGAAATTGACTAACCTGAAAGAACAACATCCTTCTGGACCTTGGCTAAGTGCAAAGATAATTACTACGAGCAGTAGTACAGTTATTAAAAAAGTAAAATGTAAAGTTAGGTTATACTATAGTGCGCTCTAAAGCTTAGCTTAAAGCTTAGCTTAATCTAGCGCACTTAATCACCATAACCACTTAGGCACCGAAAACTCCTTTTTGTACCCCAGTTTCTTGGAGCTGAGAAACTGGGGAGGCAATGTGAGTAAACAAATTGCCCAAGGTTGCTACCCAATGGAATAGTGGCGCGACCCGGGATTCGAACCCGGATCCCTGAGCTCGAATTCCAAGTGTGCTAACCACTAGACCACTGAGCCACACACTTATTATTAGCAATTTCCTTCAGGACCTTGACGCCATTGGCTGGGTAACAGAACAAGTATCTGGCGGATTCTGGCATGTAGAATAAGACCTCCTGCACCTTCTCACAAGCTATCCATTGAGGACCTGACCTAACTCTGAAACGAAGGCTGACTAAAAATGTACAAATATTATCATACAAATAGTGACTGGTGCTGAGACAAAGTTAGCAAAAATTGGTTTCCCCAAAGTGGGGAAATGTTAGCCAAGGTCGACACCGAGGGCAACATTTCCCAACTGAGGGACGACCAATTCTTCACTAATGACCGATGACGCCAGTCGCTATGTTTTGTTATACATTGTATTAAAAAAAAAACTAAGGCATGCTTTTTACTATGTTTACCACTGGTTCAAATTAAATAAACAAGCCATAAGAATTATTCTTTATATTTTGATAAGCATGTATAATGTGATTTAGATTTGTCAGTTGAGCGGGCTCAGACCGCTGTTTACACAGCTGGGCACCTATTGAGTTTTTTATTCCCAGTATGGTACTAGTGCATTTTTGTGAATGTCACGTGACATGACTTGGACCAATCGCATCCACATATTTTACTATAAAGTATAACCATATTGTTTGTTTCATTATAACCATCACTACTTTTCATGACTAACAGCAAGATTACAATCTGTGTCCCTAATATGGCAAGTAAAATACTGCCAGAAGTAGTGACGTTCTAGGAATCATATGATACCTGATCGGGAATCTGTGGAACCTTTTCCAGGTCTGCAACTGCAGGCGGAAGTGTGTAGAATGGCTGTGACTTTGTAAGTACACAAGCCTGTGACGTGCCTGCAGCAGGTCAAATTAAATCAAATCAAATTTAATTTTGCAAAATGTCCGGACACACCGGTCCAACATGTCACTGATGCATGCTCCAATATAAGAATTAAATACAGCACAACAGGAGCACAGTTACATGACGTCACACAGCAAAGTCAGCAATTGTAAACTGCATGCCGAAGTCCACAGAATCAAAATGACGATCTTGTTTGACAAACTGTTCCACTGTATCAGTCACATGGTGAGCAAAGCTAACTGTACATACAGTTAAATTAGACTTTGTTAAATATTAGTTAAATTGGCTTTGCATAACTCACTGATATCATCATATCAGCAACATTCTCAGAATATTTAAGATATATAAGACTACAGATAACAGTCCAACTATTAATTTTTTAACCACGTTAACTGTGCAATTAATAGTTTAATCACAGTTTTAACGTGTATCTGTACCTTCCAGAAGGCGGCACTCCGGATGAAATTCGTAGACCGGATCATCATGGTAATCTGGATCATCTTTAATGGTTTTCGGTGCGGCCCACCGTGGTGCATCATTCGCTGGAGGTTCCCATGTGGGAAATTTTGGAGGATCTTTTACGAAATCAGCCGCATTCACAACTTCACAGCCTGCAACATTGCACAGCAACCAATGCAAAACAGTCATGCTGAAATACAAACAAAATTACTTGTGATTATTATTCAATAAATAGCAGGTAGACAACAAATCAAGACCTTAACATTGCAAGTAAATTGCTTTAGTTCAAACAGAGAACACCACTACAGCAATCACTCTTAGCTTTTCTAACCAGCCTCCGGAAATCTGCGCAGACGTAGTTAGATTCTTTCGCGATGTTGAACGCAAAAAATGAATGATGCTGACAATGTATAGGTTAAAATCACAGTATATAAACAGTAGGTACACATGACCAAGGCTTGGCATGACAATGACAAGAAGGTCAGTTATTGCTTGGTGTAAACCCCTTCAAATTTCTGGATGAACCTTATTTCACAAAGACTAAACGACCAAGGGTATCTGCCAGTAATAACACTGTATCCTAGCTTGGGTCACTTTGCCACAATGCGAGCAGAGACCGAGAAACTAACAACATACAACAAAACAATTTAGCAGCTTTGGCCTGTACTAAAAAGACATTCAAGACAACTGGAGAATGAAAATCTAAAGAGCAACAGGCTCACTTAGAAAATGACAGCCAATATATGGAGTGTGTGCATGTGTGTGTCATGACTAAGCAGAAAAGCCAACTAACCACTGTCTCGAATAAACGATGGCTGGACGATTGTGCGTTCCTTATACAGTGCCTTCGTCTGCCACATCATTCGGAACTTCCAACGATGGCTATCACCTCTCAGCAGTGCCCTCGTCAGCCGCATTTTACGGCAAAATGCTGCTTCTACCACAATCAGAAACCTACAAAAAATGCTTAGAAGTAAAACCGGAAGTTCTGTTCATATGGTGCACAAGTTTCCAGATTTTCCAAAAACATTTGTACTTGTCAGTAATACCAACAATGTCCATTAACAGATTCATAAACAGTAATAAATAGTAAATACTTTAAAAACTAAGTCACATAATACATTAGATGAATGCAAAAATATAAAAAAATATACGCACTTATAACTAAATAAATACAAAAAAAGCAAACTGATTTATATATGTGTAATACAAAAATAGACAAATATGAAGATACAGAATATAAGAATATAAGATTCTGTCTTTTTGCCCTCCGCACTTCACGCCATCTTAAATATATTTCAGTTGCTAGACGTTCTGCGGTCAAATCACTGGTAAGTCAGCAAGCTTGAGTAATATTTACAACATCTGTGTACGACATAACTCTGCTGTTCTGTATGTATTCTTCCGGAAAAAAAATGTGCAGAAATTAGCGAAAATAAAGGTCAAGTATTCGGCAGAGCAACCGCGTGACTTTGAGGTGTTCTTCCAAGTTTAGCGACGACCGTTTATTTGACATGAAAGTAAAACTATGCGATCATCTAAACGCGTCATAGGCAACATTTGGATGAGTTCTTTCGAACAAAGTACATGATACCTGTTGCACTTGATTCTAAGTTTCACAAAATCAACAAGTTATTGACGTTAACAGAATTTTTCATTTTTTCATCTACATCTACTTTTATAAATGTTTGTATCTGTTTCTGTTTCCGGAGCTCGTAACTAGTGTTGGGCAATGTCATAAAAAAATGGGCAGTGGGCACAATTAGCTGACTAGGCATTGTGCTCGTATTTTTACGCCAACTTCTGTTGCAGTCGGCTAAGTTAATAATAACTATCTGGTTGCTTCTTTTATTAAGCTTGTTTTGTTTTCTGTGGACTTGTCTGCAGTGTTTTATGTATCGTAGACTGACTATAGACTCGTAGTTCTAGCTGCGTAGCCCTGCAGCCCTATTGACCTCCGGACCCACCCGTGCATATCACTGCGCGATCATACGCCTGGGTAAATGGGCCAGCTGGCAACGTACATGCCTTGTAAACCTATGTAAATATGTATATTTGATGTGTTACATATAGTGATCTATAGAGCAACCGGTATTAAGCATAATAAGGTATGGCATAAGATATAATGTAGCATATAAATAGTGTAAAATAATTTCATAATGTTAGCCTATTGTAGTCATTAATGTGTTTATAATTTGTTTATAAGAGCCGGAAATAGAGGCCGTTGGCCTGCTTCCGTGAAACTCGTTACCTTACCTTACCTTACCTATATAGGCCTACGAGTGATGGGAAGCATGCATGACGGTGACAGGAATTTGCCATGAAATTTGATCGCATTTGCGTCGAGCTTACGGACGATACTGTTAATGTATAGGATCGTCAGTCTTTGTCTCAATCGGGTGTTGGTGTTGGACTTGAGAGATTTTGGTCTCATTTTGTTTTACATCCTGCAGACAAGCAGTTAGTTTGAGCAAGCTGCGCGAAGGCTTACGTCGTCGTCTTGAGCAACATTTTGACAATCTGTGTTGCCAGCTGGGGAAGCCCCAGTAAGGTTCAGTTGCAGTTCTACAGCATACTTTGTGTGCTTTTCTATTTCTACATTTCTTGGGTGCATATTTGATGTATTTTATACCTCCGCATTTCTGGTGTTTTTCGTGCGTACGTTGCAGAGCGTGCGATTTAGAGCGTTGGTCGCGTTGAATCCAACGATCATATACGTTCACTCCTGTTGTATTTCAGCGGCGAGTGGCGAAATGAGCGATAAACAGCAGACTGCGGTGGAAGCTGGCGCTGCCGGTAACCGGCGGACGTCGACTCCGTTCAGTGGTCTTCTTCATCCGCTGAAACTGCGTCAGTTGGCTGTCGACTGGTTGGCCGAGGACGTCCCGGCGTTCGACTATGGCGGCTTCGTCGTCGGCGAGAAGACAGAGACGGCCGTGCTGCTATGCAAGAGCCCGGGCGTCCTGGCAGGTTCCCGTACTGATTAATTTCCTGCATTTGTTTCCTCGTTTAGTCTCAGTTAGTTTCGATTCTCGTGTAAAAACATTTAGCAATGTACACCACAAGTTGTAGAATGGTAATTTGTAACACAGAAATAGCAAATAGCACATTAATTAATGATCAGAAACATACAACATCGGTCACTTTTTTGAGTTTTGACGTCGCCTCATTTACTTAACTAAAGAACAATGTGACATGGAGAATGGCGTATAGGATGTTTCCTGGGACTTAAACCTATCTTTTCCAGCCCTGAGAGAGCAACCGAGGAATAAATGTATACGTGTTCGTTTCGAATTGAAATGTCACATGTGGAACATGTACGTGCAATAAATTACAATGCGGGCGTCTTAATAGGCCGCATTACGGGTTTTGCCCGTTTGTCCTTCAGACCGTCAGTCACTCATTCTGTCTGTTGTCCGGTACCGGGCCCCTAACTCGGAAAGAAAAGGGCATTGAACGCCAAAATTGACGTGAACGTTCCCCGGGGTTGCAGTAACCAGTACGCCAATTTTTAGCGTATAGACGGTCAGAGATCAAAGCCACCGGACGTCAGGAACTTCGTCCTGAAAATGACGCCTGTCCCGCACAATAAATGTTAATTGCAGCCGGCGGATCACGCGCTGGCCGCCCGTTCACGCGCGTCGGGCAGCGTCAGCGCTTACTGCACACTAGGCGCAGTGCAATGGACGCGTATGACCCACGGCAACCAGACGAACGGCCGCATACGCGTGCTGCGAGGAAGGCGTGACGCCGGGATGACTGAGAATGCTGGTCGTGAAACAAACGGACGAAATTGCTGGACATGAAAATGCAGCACATGAAAATGCAGGACATGAAAATGTATAGAAGTGTAAAAGCAAGACATGCACGGCAGACATTGTTATTGTAGTTATCGCGGTTTATTGTAGTAATTCTATAATTACTCTTCAGTCTTCAGTGCCTAAGTGGTTATGGTGTGTAAGTGCGCTAGATGTAAGCCAAGCTTTAGAGCGCACTATAATAATAACGTAACTTTACTTTTTACTTTTACTTCTTTACGTTCCTCTACGAACTAATCAGGCATTCAGCGGAAGCCCACAGTTACAGTACAGCGACGTGCGTATACGGCGTCACTGTATGTGTGTCTGGACAACAGGTGTTCCGTTCTTCGACGCTGTATTCTCCGTACTTGACTGCGACGTGGTCTGGAACGTCACCGAGGGAGACTTCATCCAACCAGTCTGTGAAGCGGCATCCGTCACCGGAAAGGTACTAATAATGATGATAACAATATATTGATTTAATATCATTATAGCAGCACCGTGGTGTTGCAGCTTTAGAGGTTCCGAGGTGGGCACATAATTTGATCGCATTTCATTACGTCCCAAATTAACACGGAGAAAATATTCTGATCATTTTTGCCGCTCGATGTACGTGCTGCAAAGTGCGGTATAAGTTGTCCGTCCTAACGTTGGCGACTTAATCCTGGGGGAATCTCTCCAAATATTGATGAAATGCATCGCCCGTGCATGGCGTGATTCAGTTACTTACTATAGCGCTGGAAAGTCGAGAGCTCTAGAACACTTGTGCAAATGCATAACCAACTCCTACGTAATGCTTTATTCGCAACAAGTGCAGACAAAGATTACATTACCCAGGTCCTGTTCAAGCCGTGCTCAATCGTGCTAAAATGTTCTTCGTCACATATATTTAGCGTCGGCGGCCCTAAAATGTGAGCAGTTTGTACAATTATTTTTTGTTTTACATGCAGCCTAACCCTAACCACGGTTCTAAACAGCAGAACTGTGATTTTTACTGTTTGCAGTCATTCACCACCGTTAGTTTGTAGTCTTTACCGAAGCTTGTTTTACGTAGATTTTATTAACAGGAACACGCACGTTACGTTGCTAGAATGTACCACAGTATAGCGTGAATGTATAGACACGTTTGACGGCTGTTAGGTGCGGAACATTCTGCTGGGTGAACGGGTGGCTCTGAACTGTCTGTCCCGTGCTAGCGGCATAGCAACGGTTGCTAGGCGGCTGCGGCAGCTGGCCGATGTTGAGGGATGGCATGGTGAGGTGGCGGGAACCAGGAAGACGACGCCTGGGTTCCGACTGGTCGAGAAATACTCTCTGCTCGTGGGCGGCATGTCAACGCATCGCTACGATCTGTCGTCGATGGTCATGCTGAAGGATAATCACATCTGGTCCGCCGGCAGCATTACTCAGGTCCTGTCATCTACCTTCGCACGATTATCTAGATTACCTGGATTAGATTATCTTGGGGGAGGGAAAGCCGAATGAATTTCCGACGTATTATGTGTGATGCCTTGGTGTAGTGGTTAACGCGTTGCTCTCTACGCCGGGCCCGGTTACAACTTGGATGAGTAACTGCCTGCGGACAGGTAAACCATCTCGGTATGTAACCAGCCACCCAGGTCAACTCAGCCTTTGATCCATCCGGAATAGGTAAATCGCGTACCGGCCTGCCTGGCTGGAGTTAAGGCAAGGCAAGTCTTGAATACATGTTGAAGACTGCAGCACATGGTTACACGCAAAATAAAACTTTTTAAAAAACGTTTTATTTATTATGTAACCACAGCATAACGCCTCTAATACAGACGATAAGCCATATTTTTTAATTCGGTCTCGATGTTAATGCTTGAAACTAGTTTCTGCTATAAAAACGTCTTTAGTCTACTATGTAAACTCGTCGAGAAGGCGTTTTTCTCCGCACTGTGCAGTAACTGTTGATGTAGGTTTGCTGTGTAATAGGCGGTGCGTGACGCGAGGACGGCGTGCGGATTCTCGCTGAAGATTGAGGTTGAATGTCGCAGCAGCAGCGACGCGTGCGATGCCGCAGCAGCTGGAGCTGACGTCATCATGCTTGATAACTTCACTCCGCAGGTCATTGACCGCGTCCAACTAATGCGCTGTGTGTGGTTGTACGTAAACTAAAAATGTTGTAAAAATACAGTAATCTGCGAAGGCCCACTGATGAAGTGGTTACTGGCGGCGATCTGGTTCTTTTGTGGACTGTGCAGAGCCTAAAATAGTTAAAAATTCCTACTGCACACCTCCTCTTCTTGCCTCCCTCCACTTTTCCGTTCTCTTACCTTCCTTCCCC
>Ga0056124_1000808_pt1 | contig 10739 bp, 9 predicted proteins | sample WorMetHEROISLAND_2_FD_70069 | JGI IMG/M metagenome (GOLD analysis project Ga0056124, IMG submission 70069) | Marine gutless worms symbiont microbial communities from Max Planck institute for Marine Microbiology, Germany - Olavius sp. 4 HERON ISLAND | ecosystem: Host-associated > Annelida >... | reverse complement strand
CGTAACATGACGGCACATTAGGTGCACTGGTCACTGGCGGAATTTAACGCATATATGTACAGTAGAAGAAAAACTATGAATTTATAACCGTAAACTGCAGGATTACCTACATGCCGAACTCGATAACTAGACACCACAATCCACATTCAGTAAAGTGAATTACCTGGTATATAACTTTTGCTCCAATGTACTTTCACTCCTGAGACCAAAAGTTCCATAGGTTGAACTTTTGCTCCCTCGAACTTTCGCTTCCGGGAGCGAAAGTGACGTGGAACTTTCACTCACGTGAACTTTCATTCTTTGGAACTTTCGTTCTCTGGAACTATTGCTCCCCAACATGAATTATCATTATTTACATGTTCAGCTGTTAGTATTTTGGCGTTGTATTTTGTTTACTTCTGTATATAGGGTAACCGGTATGTAGACTTGGCAAAAGTTCCTCGGAGCGAAAGTTCCGTCTATGGAACTTTTGCTCCCGGGAACGAAAGTATGTTGTAACGTAAGTTCCAGTTACCAGAGAAATGACGGTCCATGAACTGCTGGTCTGTGAAGTGTTTAAACACCTTTAATTCTGCATGTCTGCCACTCAGTTTCTAATTGCATTGCTCGTTATTGTTTGTTTTAGAGACGTGTGTCTGAACTGTTATGGAGAGCTTCGTGCGAACTTGATTTTAAGTCAGTTTGTGGTGTGCCTTACACCGCTCTGCCTTTTGCAACGGTTTGTTATTTATACTTGTGCTGTCTAACGTACATCACTCCGTTGTGAACGTGATTGAATCAGAAATTCTGCTGATAGAGAATTACATGAGTTGTTCTTATGATCACGTTCTTTCTTAAAATTTTTGTACGACTTTACCTATACATTTTTGTGAGTTTGACTTAGCAGTTCTGTTATGGGAGAATCATATAAGTTGTTCTTATGATGACATTTTTTCTTAGGATTTTTCCTCAGACTTTTCCCTATGTTTTTGTAAGTTTGACTTAACATACTGTTGACTGCTACTGCTAGACACACTGTGTGATAGTCATACATGTAGTGTTATGTTGCAGCTGATTTCTGCCAATCATGATAAGCCGATGTTGATAAGAAGGAAGGAAGCCAAGAGTTACGGCACCAAGAAGCTGGTTGAAGGTCACGTGGAGGTCGGAGATCGCTGTCTTATCATTGAAGATGTTGTGACTACCGGATCTAGTGTCCTCGAAACAGTTGAGGTTAATTTGTTTGATGTTTACTTTTTTCACTGACACTTTGCACGGTACATGAACAGTTCATTGTGTGAAGTGCTATTTAGATGAGTGTCACAGCAGCAAAAAAACTTTTATTGGTCAAGTGTTGATAATTTGTTGAGGACTGACTGTACGCTGGTGACTGTCATTGATCTTGGTCTCAATCATGTCTCAATTTCTTGGTCTTGGTTTTGGTTTAGTGATGTTGTTTACATCACTGTTAGTTGCAGCCTGTGATAACCTGAGTTCCTCATTGTCCAGGAGCTGAAAGAAATGTTAAGGTAAATGGTGCCATGCTCCTCCAGAGTGTTGGCAGCATGCTTATCTTCGTGTTGAGGCCACTTAGCCCATAAGTGGATAGACCACTATCTTTGTGATGCATGGTCAGTGTGATGCCCAACCTACGGTTTCCTTCCATGCTGCAGAGCATCACCATCTCTTGGCCAGTAATAAATTGAACTGTTTAGTGACAGAGGCACAGTTGTGTGAACGACTTGCCGAGAGTTGTTACACGATAGTCACCAGGTGGGAGTTGAACCCACAACTGCTTGATTGTAAGTCTAACAGTTATGCCGCAAGACACCCACGGAAAGTAGTATGCTATTGTAATGACAGTACTGGTATGAGTCACAGTGATTGGGCTGGTGCATCAGTGAATCAGTCTTGGCTGTGTTCAGGCATTGAAGTCCGTTGGTGCCGTCGTTGAGGATGCCGTAGTGTTGCTGGATCGTGGACAGGGTGGAAATGACATTCTGCAGAAAGCAGGCATTCGGCTTCACAGGTCATTATGCTAACATTAAGTTGTGCTTAACCAACATCTACAAGTTCAGAGCAGAGGCCTTGTTGTGACTGATTGATCTTAATGGATGTGTGGCTAATTGGTTGATTATGTATTAACGTTTCTCATCCAACAATATCTTAAGAACTGCAGTAACTTTGCGTGTAAGTGGAGTACAATGGGCGGCTGAGCTTGTCTTATTTTTGACTTGGATTGGTTCAAGGAAATCAGTAAGATTCAGTAGATCATCTTCGTTGCAATTAGCACATAGCATATTACAGAAGTGCGATGACATTTTGTCCCTGGGGTCACTCCTCAGTTGGAATGTGTATTTACCTCTATCTAAGCAGGAGTTGTGTGCTGTATGCAGCGTTTTCACAATGTCGGAGCTGCTAACTGCTCTTCACAAAGCCGGAAAGATTGAGGAAGACATGGTGCTGACTGTAAATAAATTCATCGAACAAAACCAGCTACACACTGCTGCTGCTGTGGTTAATAACCCAAACACTGTCAGTATCACAAGTGTTTCGTATGAAATGCCTAGTTGATAAATTATATTAGTTTGTATGTTATTGGATTAGTGCATCTGCAAATTCATTCTTATAGAAATTACTGCTATAAAGTGTAGAGTAGCGGTAGAAGTCTTCTTTACGTCTTTTTGTTCCTGTTGGAAGACTGGTTGACGAGCGCTATCTCCTCCTTGCGATCACCAGCAACAGATCTTGCATCCTCCCAGCTCACATCCGTTGCTTGTAGGCAGTAGGAGTAGGACAGACGGTATTAGTAACATTTGCAGCAGTTTTAGTTGTTTTGAAATATTGTTTTTTTTATTTCTAGTTTATGTGCCAGAATAAACTGACTGCTGGCAAATTATGTTTATATCATGTATTATATCATATATTATCATGTGTTGTATGATGGGAGGTTGATGCTTGTCCTATTATCATATGATATTGTGGTAGCAGTAGCATTTTGCTCCACTTCTGTAAGGAACTTTGTGTGGTAAAATGAACAGAATAAGTATTTGTGTTGAGGTTTATACACTGTGGACTGTTAGTGATATTTGTATAGTCTGTCTATAGTATTATCCAGCTTTCCCATGTTTTTTTTATTAATATGTGTCTTATTCCACAGCATTGCTGAGGTTCTGCTGTGTCAAACTGAGCTAATTTGGCTGGTTGACTGGGTGCGTGGCTTAATATAAGTAACGTTTTTCCATCAAGCAGTATCTCAGAAAGTACAGTAGATCTGAAGCTGAAACTTTGCTTGATTTAGATTGTAAAGTATGGTGGCATGTTGTCACATATTTTTGTTTTAATTTGGATGGTTTTCAAGCATAAATTAGCGTAAATTTCTCTGTGCATATTCAGATTTTCAGCCAAAGCTCTGTCGAAGAAACTTTTGATTGTAAATATATTTTTTATAGTAACGTCAGGTAGTTTCTGGTGCATAGTTACTGTTAAGCCTGCCCATAACTATGACAGTTGCAGGTAATGTCGTATGCAGAGAGAGCTTTAAAGTGCAGTAATCCATTGGCTCAGCGATTACTGAACCTCATGGAACGGAAGCAAACTAACCTTGCATTTGCTGCTGACGTGAAGACATGCCGAGAGTTGCTCGATGTATGAACAGTTTGCCAGTTCTGTTATTTATTTTACTCAATGATTGTGCTGAAGTAATACCAATAAAATGACAGAGATGCATGTAAGTATAGCATTAGATTAACTGAGAGATACTGAAGCACATTGAAAGCATAAAATGCAACAGATTCAGCAAATGTCCTCTCCTCTGACAAATATCCTCCATACTTTTCACCCACGGTGTGTTTTAATTTTACTTACTCTTGCCATTTCAATGGCCATTTTTCTGGTAAACATTGTATGCAGGTGTCCCCTGATTTCCAGTGTCTGTTGATCCCTACGGTTGGCATCATCAGGAAACAGGCCAAAACTCTCCATCTTGCACCATCCCATCAGGTCTTCCTTGGATGCTGCCTCTGTTTAGTTCCTTCAGTTCTCTATTGACAAATATTAACAATGACATGTGGTTGCTATGGCCGGAACATCGTGTGGCCTTTTCTGCAGTTTAAAGTTGGCATTTTGTCTGTTGCAATTTATTGACCTTGACATTGGCAGTTTGACTTGTGTTGCGTATCTTAATCTCACTCATTATTAACCAGTCTGCACTTTTACATTTTTGTGTGACTTGGGCATTAGAATATGTTTCACCTATGTCAAATTTCCACGCATCTTGTAAGCCGTAGCTCACTGTTGTTCAGATGTCATTTCGCGGCATTGTTGTTTCAATGTGCAGTTAGCGGACAAGGTCGGGCCGTTCATCTGTGTACTGAAGACTCATGCTGACATACTGGCTGACTTCAGCATTGATGCCATGAAAAAGCTTCAGTCATTAGCCGACAAGCATCACTTCCTTATCCTTGAGGACAGGTACTCGGTGCTGCAACTTTCACAGTTTAGCTACAAAAATATGTCGGCAATGGGATGACATAATGTGCGGCCATCCACCTGACATTCGGCCTGACAACTGGCACACCGGTTACTCCTGCAGTGGGGAACATTTTGGTTTTTCTGTGCCTTTTTGAGTTTAAGTTAGGAGCCCATACAGGCAAAATGTGCACTTATTGCAGCATATTAGGATGGATGCATTGTGAATTTGTCTATCTAGTTTGTAGAGCAAATTAACATTCTTCTTTGTGATAAAATGCGTGAATTTGTTTTTTTCACATTCACAATTTCACATTTTAGATGTTTATGATGACTGTATATATTGTATTTTCAATTTTGTCTTATAAAAACTTTTCGGAACAAATATCGACTTTCATAGTTCAGTAGGGTCTTGCATGGAACATTTCCGCTCATCTGACAGTCTTGTCACTTTTCAGTCCCGCCTTAAATCTCACCTTTGCTCTTCTGCCTATCACGTCTAGTCACCCACACGCCAGCGCCTCAGATTCGACCTTTGGCTTTTGGCGCTATATAAATATATGATTGACATTGACATTGTATAGGAGTTGCATCTTTTAGGTTTGAAGCCTCCTTCATTGTCGACTGAATGAAAACTAAGCATTGCTGTGAAATGTTTCTGGTAGGAAATTTGCGGACATTGGTCAGACGGTGTCATCGCAGTACTGCGGTGGTTTATTATCAGTGTCTGAGTGGTCGGATTTTGTCACCGTCCATTCTCTGCCTGGGCCAGGCATCATTTCCGCTCTCAAACAGGTATTGGTAATAATTATTAGTGGTAATTTTTTGCTGTATAAACACCTAGCAGATCGTATTTAAGTCTGTTCTGTTTACCAGGTGGCAGCACTAGACCGAACAGATGTTTGTGCATTCTTAGCTTTTTTAGTTAAAAATGATGTTATTGATGTCAGAATCGTTGTTGCTCTGTTTTGTGACTGTAGTCAGAACATTATTCTTCCATGCCGTCGGGTAACTGTATGGTGATGCTGTGGCAGGTGGATGCAAGCAAGGGCTGTGTTATTGTGGCACAGATGAGCAGTGATGGATGCTTGGCAAATGATGAATATACCCAGAGTAAGTCATCTCTAGGCATATCTTTACATGAAGGCACATAAAACAAAGCTGTGTTTAAACTTTTTGTTTTGGCACCAGTTATTATTGTTATTCGAGTCGTGGAAAGAGTACAAAATATAAAAAGCAAAGTAAACTTCAAAATATTAAAACATACAGTACACAATACAGACAGAGCATAATCACAGTAAGAAGTTATGTGTTAGTTTGTAATTTTTTTCCAAGCAGTAAACAGTTTGGTGGAGCGTAATCTTGTAATTACCTCTGCCAAAAGAATGATGGTTTTTTACCTCTCAGTCTGTTTGTCTGCACAGGCTGGCACATAAAAAGTAGAACATGCATGGTTTGCGACGATTGAGCAGTTGCGCAGTTTCGTAAATGATTTTCTGCAACCATTGCATCAAAGTGCAGTTGTGTTGAGCACCGTGTTCAAGTGTTCAACGTGACCAGACTTCACTGCAATGATCAAGGGTTCCGAGGCTAATCGTTTCTGAAACTGTCCGATTGTTCAACCTTCATAAACCATGCATTTTCCACTTTTTTATGTGCCACCTGGTAGACTTGCAGGTTGCTCAAAATACTGGATTTGATGACATTCTTGGAGTGATGGGGCGTGGCCCAAATAACAGGTGATTATATTTTGGTGGCGATCTGGATCAGGGTTTGGATCTTGAATATTTTTGCAGGATATTTTACTTTCTGTGGCAATTTGCATAGGCAGCCCAGATGTAAAGCAGAGTCCATGGCATGGTTTCTAATTTATTGACTGGTATTGTTTTTACAAGTGATTTTCTGCATTACATAGAGTAAGTTGTGGCTGGAACAAGCAGCTTTGATGTAGAAGTAAAAGCGATCGAGTGATATTATGTTGGTTACTAAAGTGTCCTGGTTGATACAGGATCGGTGGCACTTGCTGAGGAGAACCGAGAATTTGTTCTGGGATTTGTTTGTCAGTCACGTGTGTCTAATGATCCAAGCTTTATCCACTTTACACCCGGTATGTGCTGTAGGGCTTCTATCTGTCTGTCTGTCACTTTGTACTGGTGTTATTATTATTATTACTATTATGTGACCATCCACATTATGGATCTTGTTTGTCCATCTGTTTGTCTGTACCACGTGGGCTCCTTACTTAAAAACAAAAAAGTATAGAAAAAAGCAAATTGGTTGGAACATTGCCCAAGGCTGAAGTACTTAGTGCCAGAGAAGAACGTTGTCAGGGAAACTGGGTACTGTCAGCTTTTTTTTGTTATGGTCTGCGGTGATCTTTATTAGCACAGTAGTAGCATGATGTTTTAGATTTTGTATTCTTTGATGCATCGCATTGCGCTGTTGTACTGCTGCAGTGTTACGTGTCATTTCTGTACTGTTAGTATGCGTGATGGGATGGATAACTGCAATATGGGGGAACAGTGCTGTGACGAGTCAGGCAAACGTTGAGTAATCTCATAGTGCTGGAAAGTGGTTGCCTGAGGTTAAACAAAAGACGAGCATGCATCATAGGCGTTAATCCGTTGGTGTCCACAGTGTCCGGGCACCCCCGCTTTTTGGAAGAGAAGGGGTTGGAGGGAGAGGAAAGGAAAGGGGAAAGGGATGGAAGCAAGGAGACACTCCCTGATTTTACCTGGATTGATGCCACTGGCATGTATGATATATATTTGTTGAAGCACAGTTTGGAGTGGGATAAGTGAATGTTAAACAAACTTATACACCCCAGCCAGCAGCACGGTTGCCGACGCTCAGTTGTGTAGCCTACGTGTCGTTCATTTGGGTGCACCAACGGAGTTATCAACCCGCTATACCACTGCAGACATAGTGCCGGAGCTAGTCAGTACTAGTATGACGGTGGTGTAAGCAATGTCAACGTTTGATGAAGGGGTGAATACGGTGGAGACTGGAGACGGCCTGGGTCAGCAGTACCGCAGTCCACGTGATGTGGTCCTCACACACGGGACCGATGTCATCATAGTCGGCCGAGGCATACGAGCAGCGGTCGACCCGACTGCCACCGCCAAGCAGTACCGTGATGCTGGCTTTCAGGCCTACCTCGACCTGCTGCAGTCTCTCTGATGGTGGTCCAGCGGCGTCGTGGGTTTAAAAGGTTGGGTGGGCTGGAAGTTGCAGTTTTCAGACAGAACAGATATGTTTGCTCAAAATTTTAATCTTGCCCCGAATGTTGTATTTTTGACTACAAGAACATTTTCCGACAGGCTACAATTTAGGGGGAGGCAATTGCCCCCACCTTACCTCCCTACCGTGACGCCACTGTGATTGCCGACTTAGTGATGATTTTCAACGAGTTGTGTTTTATTGTGAGATTGTGGCATCCGGATAGTTCTGCGACAGTGCTGTATTCACGATTTGTTCTGTCATTGCAATGACTGATACGTTCATTGTTCAGCAGTTCGCAACAGGTGCAGAGGCATATTTAGAAATGTCAAATGGGGTGGGGGCAGTTGTACATTTTTCGAAACAAATGGTCTGTATTGTTTCTCAGAACTACAATTTTTAGACAAATTTTAGACAAAATGTCCTAATATTGCATGCCAAAGGGGTCCAAGTGCATGGCCACTTAAATACGCCCCAGAGCGAATGCAATGAAATTAATCACTGTGCATTAATCGTTTGATCTTATTAGAAGTCTGTTAGATAATACTACAATAATTAATCAGTTTAGAAATAATAAATAACTAATTCTTTTTTTTAGGGGTCTGAACCGCATGGGCCACACATTATCTACAGCAACAGCTTCATTGAATTAGCAGAAATTTACTGATAAATGCTGGCAGAGTTAATATTAAGGAATATATGAACCAACTTTTTGTGATAATTGAATTAATTATGTAGATTGAATAAGAAAACTCATCAAACAGTTATTTTAAATAATCAACGTGAATTTTCTCATTTATAAAGACCAAACGTGGCTTGCCAATTTAGACTCTCGCTGTAGTTCATATTGATCATTGTGTTATTTTGAAGTTTGTGACTGCTTATTTGTAGTTTTTTTACAATGGCATTAGTGGTCATAGTTTCCAGACAGTTGACTGGAAAGGTGCCATCATGTGCAGGGGTGGCGGAGTAGGGGGGTCTAAGCCCCCCACTTGCACAAGTTAGGGGCTAATTTAGAAAGTGGTTAATTGACTGTTCATGTTCAGCACCCAGCAGCATTTTGTACCGAAACAATTTATATTTGATGTCGTTAAATAGTTTTGTTGCTTTTACTCTCCGTTTCAATATTGGCTGATGAAAAATAGAAACAAATGTATGTAGTGTACATATGCAAGCTATGCACCGCAAATTAGATGTTGTTTTAGTGCAAATTCTGCCTTATAATAGTTCAGAAACCGATTAAGAGCTTTCACAAGGATTTGCCCCTGCTGGGGGGCAAATCCTCGTCATCAGGGTTTCACCCTCAGACCCCTTCAGCCCCCCCCCACTGTTTTTTCGCTCCGCTGTCCCTGATCGTGTGACTTTATTTATAGTATGTGTAATGGCTGTATAGAACAGTTTAGATTTGGCATTATTGAACTGAAGATAGTTTATTTTGTGTGCTAGTAAGAAATGCTTGGGGTCTGGACCATTGTCAGCCAAGCTAATATATACAGTGCAGTTCAGTCTGGTGCTTTTTTGTATTTGGTGAGTACATACTCACAAATTTTAATGAGCATTATCTATAGATATTTATTGAAATGCAACCTTCAGCAGTTGAAAAGTACATACACCTAAACAAGTAGAGTACAGCATTCGACATAAATCAGAAACATAACACTAAGAAACATGAAATAACATGATTATAAATTAAGATTCCTGGACTGTGTATGTTAAAGCAGTGTTAGCCACTGCTTTAACATACAAAGAATTTCAATCTCGACTGTTTGTTATTACTGGTCAAGAAACAACGCCTTCCAAAGCAGAACCTGTATAAATGATCTAGACTCGCAGTCATTTAAGTGTAGCTGTTGATGGCTTCTGTGAGCGTTGCGTAGCCATTGAGAGAATGGATCAACAGGCACCCACCGGTGAGACCTGCAAAAGCCTGCAACCCTCAGAGCCTACGGTCTACTACGGTACTTTTCTGGCGTCGCCATAACATGACGCAAATCATTACAAGGGCGGAATGAAATAATTCATAAAGCGTCGCGGACAAAAATAAAAAAAATCGGTGCGAAATCAAGGTCCAAGATTGCGATTTCAATTTGATCTGATAACCTACTTCCAGAATGCTGCTTGACCACTTGACACACATCTCATTCTCTGCGATGTTTACATTTTCGTTGACAACCGAGCTTGTGATTGGTCAGTGCGTGCGTGACGTCATAGTCAGGGGAACATGGCGGCGCCCTGTGTGTGTTTGTTTTGACATTGAGCACATGCGCGTCGGTCGCAACCTGATGGAATGGTGTCGAGTCGTATGCGGCGGCTAACATATGCAGTCGATCGCTGTGTATGGGCGACTTGTCGTCCGAGCCGTCCTGTCGGAGCTGACAGCTGATCTGCCGCGGGCACTGCCGTGGCACGGCGGCGTCGCTGGCACTCAGCCGTTGCGTAGATCGTTTCACCTCGTCACAGCCGCTTCGGGACTGTCCAAGACGCATTCCACTCTCGCTTCGTCGCAGAGTCTGCTAAAGCCGCGAACTTTCGGCGACGACGCGTGTTTCGTTGCGCGACATAGCCTCGGCGATGTCATAGGTCTGTGCTGCTGTTTTTGTTCCTGTCAGCATTGTTTTACGGACGTAGGCGTTAACTGTTGAATGTGTGATCGGAGGCACTTATTCTAAAGCTTGAAATAAATTATGAACCGTTTGAAAACTACAACGGTATCATGTTGTTAACCAAGATATTGAAAGATATTGAAACATTGTCAAAACGTAACAAAGCAAAAGTGATAATATTGTATTAGAATCATGATTCAAATAAAAGACGCATGCTTTTGCCTCTGTATTGTCTTTTTGTGACTTTCTCCATAAAGTTAAATGTTACACTCAACAGTGTTAGTGAAAATTTGAGGAAATTGATGAATTGCACACAAGTGAGTGTTGTGCAGTGCACATTTTACACTTACTCACCAGGTAACTCACCAGGTGCGGCCGCACCTGCTCTTCAGAGACTTCAGAGCTGATGAGGCCAGAGGGCCAGGCGGACCAGCTAGTCCGTGAAGAAGCCCATCCTATTCTTCCTTA
>Ga0056124_1000806_pt1 | contig 10745 bp, 6 predicted proteins | sample WorMetHEROISLAND_2_FD_70069 | JGI IMG/M metagenome (GOLD analysis project Ga0056124, IMG submission 70069) | Marine gutless worms symbiont microbial communities from Max Planck institute for Marine Microbiology, Germany - Olavius sp. 4 HERON ISLAND | ecosystem: Host-associated > Annelida >... | reverse complement strand
CGACGCACACTTAGAGTGAATTTTCGCTGAAATATACTGGAGATAGACCAAGACAACCTGCGTACGAAATTAAACTGATACTGTGGCGCGATGATTAGCTCAGATTTCTTGTTAACCTTTGCTGTGTAGAACGGAGCACGGGCGAACGACCAGTCGGAAGTCCCAAGTCATCATCACAAGGGCTACATCGAGGGCTGTGACGGCGGCGGTGGTGGCGGCGGTCTGGCGCCAGGTGGCAGTGCGCTACACTTCGCGTGTGAGGCGGGAAACCTGGACATGGTTCAGCTGCTGTTGGATCACGGAGCGCTGGTTGATGCTGCTGATCACAAGATGGAACGACCGCTTCACCTGGCTGTCCGCTGCAGGACGTCATTGTGCGCCGCGCAGCGACAGATCGTTGAACTACTCTGTGACAACGGCGCCAACGTCAACGCTGTCAACAAGAAGGTCTTTCTCTTGCTGTCACATTGTGTCCTATTCTTGCCAACTCATTTTCCTTCTCATTCGTCTTTTGGCCGCAAGTAACAACTAACACGTAGCAGTAGTTATATCACTTACAATTGCTGGTGTCAGATTGCATTTCAATAAAATATGCAAGGTGGCGCGTAAAAATGGAACACGTATGCGTCACGTGTAATTATGTCGAGCAATCGGACATGTTTCGCAAACGATTAATCTCGATATTTGCAGCGAAGTGTGGTCATGTTGAACACAGTGTCAGTGTTCACGTCTACAGCATGACGGCTCTTCACTGCAATAAACGAGGATAATCGTTTCCAAAACTGTCCGGTTTCTCGATACATAAAGCATATACGTTCCACTTGTTTGTACATTACCCTGTATTAATTAGGCGGAATCGCTTCTCGCAGCGCAAGCGATTTCGCATATTGCTACCCATTTCTCCGTAGCCTGCTCTGTCGTCTGTCGCGTTCGTGCACCCTGCTTAAACCGTTCGACAGATTAACAAGCCACTTGGCAGGTACTCTTACGGGGTCAATTGAAACATTGTATTAGATAGGTCCCTGACCCCCAAGGAAAGGGGAGATTTGCGGGGTTGAACCCACAGCGTAAACTTGCACTTGCCTGCTTATGATTCACCAAGGAGCAGCACCGATCAGCAATTTCGCTCTTACCGACTTGCTATGTGACTATGTCTGTAGGAGTGTTCGGCGTTGTACCTGTCAGCGCTGTACGGCTGCACAGCGAGTGTTGATGTGCTACTGCGCCATGGTGCTGGCGTCAACTCGGGCTGTTCAGCTGCCGGCGGTCACGGCTCAGCGCTGCACGTAGCTGCGTACAAGGACCGCCTGGAACTGGCGTCACTGCTCGTTGCGCACGGCGCCTGCATCAACCATGTCAACGCGCCTGGCTTCACGGCGCTGCAGCTCAACGTGGCCGTGCACAGTCGCAGTGAGATCGCCGCTCTGCTCATCTACCACGGAGCACTGATGGACGGTCGTGACCGCAGCGGGCGCACACTGCTGGCGACTTGCATCCACAACCTGCGACTGGACTGCGAGAGTCTGGCCGTGCTCATGGTCCAAGCGGGTTATGATCTGCGTCACGATCTCTGGCTCGACCCCGACTACTCTCAACATCGACAGATGGTCGACTCTGACCATGACGCTGGCTTCCAATCCAGACCGACGCCGCCGAGTGACCCCAGTCCAGCGACTCGCCAGTCATCCAGATCCGGCGTCCGTATCAGATCGTCGGACCCGGCGTCAGCACGGCCTGGCGGTACGTCGTCGGTCGTACCTCCGGTGACGATCGCTGAGGGCAGGGTGCGACGGCTGTGCGACTGGCTGCGAACGAAGCAGGAAAGACCGCGAAGTCTGTCGGAGGCTTGCCGCGTGGTGCTGAGACGACATCTGTCTGAGTGCAGCGGCGGCCGGACGATTGTACCGTCCATCTACCGGCTGCCACTGCCCACTGCCATCAAGAACTTCGTCTTGCTCAAAGACCCGTCGGGAAGCAACATTGAGCCTCCGATTCTGAGCTTTCTCACAAGCATCGACTGTTCATCATAGCTTCAGCTTCGTATCCGCTCCTGTACTGTATTCAGTTGAGTCGCTTCTGTGATTGTGCTGTAGCTATGGGTAAATCTATACTAACTGATGTGAAGGCCTACGTCGTTTTGATATATTGTGAATTGTGTATATTGTATAGACAGTAATTATTAGTGCTGTTATTACTAATTACGTATAGTGTCGTCGTAATCACCATTGTAATTCCTACCATACCGTCAGCATTTATTTGCGCGAAGTCTTGTATCAGATGCAATGTATGGTATACATCTAGTTTTGCCGTTTAAGTCAGTTACTGCTACTATATCGGCCATGGTGCTATGCGGTCTTTTAGTTCTACAGGAAAGTAGAAACAGTTTTTGCGCAAGAAGTTTATGATTAACGTAATTGTTAAATGTCGATGTCGTATTAATATCGTACTAACGTGTTTATTTATTAACCCATGTTACCAGTGATGCATGAGTTGTAAAGTGGCAAAGTGCTATTGAATCATCAGTACAACATGAAACTGTGGTGTACGGTTAATATCATAGAATGCCTCGACAATTAATCGCAGAAACAGTTATTGATGTACGCAACAGATAAACAGTTAATAACCCACATCACAAATGTTCGTTATTATGCGGCCGTCCTATGTGCCGCAATACGCATCTTGCCCGTCCGTCTGTCTGTCCGTCTCTCCGTCTGTCGGGCTGCTGAACCCAACAGAAAAGGTATAGTAACCAAAACAACTCGTTATGCGAAATCCTTTTCACTATATTGTTTGTATAACTTTACTTAATTGCACGTACGTTTTTTACATTGCTCGTACGGTGCTCGTAAATATTGCTACGGTCAATTTTGGGGGTATATAAATCAACTGTCAATAATATTGGTAGGCCAAATCACGTCAGAAATTGAGAACAAGAAAAAGAAAAAAAACTCACACACATAACTGATAAGTAAGTAATAGTTTAATGCATATACCAAACGTACTTGCAATACTCGCTCTTTGTCTGGTGTCATCCTAACCAGCTTATGAATAGGACTGTGACAGTGATAGACAAAGACGGTTGTCTGAGAACTGCTTTAGAACACAACCCCGCCTTTGCATAAATGTAACTATTTAAACATGCTTTAGAGTACAAAGCACGTGTCAGTTAGTACTGAGAATGACATACTAGAGAAATAAGTTTAAGGTCACGTATTGTGGAGCAGAACCTTCTTTGTTGCCTAACCATTAGCGTCCAAGCATATTACATATCTTTTACACAAATTGTCAGAACAAAATAGCTATTATAATAATGTCGAGGCGAGGCGTTTTGACACGAGTGTGCTAGATGGACAGATGGACAGAATTGTTGTATATTGTAATGCGTCTTGAAGTTAAAAGATCTAAGATCTACAGACGATATAATCCTTTCTGCCTTAGCCAACTCTCGAACACTTGGAAGACATTTCCAGCGTACAACTTCAACAGTATTTTACTGGCATTCCGCCGACTGATTGCATCACATGCACTCGCAATAGCGATCACACATCCCCTCTTATTCCCCCCTGTTGTCCTTTCACTCTATTTCTCTTTGCAGTGCCATTTTTTTCTGTTCCCTTTTGCCCCTCTTTTAGTCCAGTGCTTTAGGGAACGCTTTGTGTACTTTCAACATGTAGGGCGGAGCCCGGTCGACAACCGCATTTTGGTGCATTTTGAGTCGGTATTTCACAGTGTAAAACACACACAAACCTTTATTCATCGACAAGCAGGGCAACAGCAGAAAGATAGACATAACTTTGCATGTTTTTGTACTTAATACTAAGCACGAAAACAGTATTGTTGTTCTAAAATGGTAGGGGTAATTGAACCCACAACCCTTCTATAGGTCCTACGCGTACGCACCACTTTTCAGACATCATGCACGACATATAGGCCGCGCTAATTGTTGGAGAACGTTTGCGTTTGGCGTCCTGGCGATTGGCGGAAGAAGTTATTTTGTTTCGAGGGCGAATATACGGGCGGACGGAGCAGAATTTCAGTCAATAACAGTACTGTAAACGGAGAAGAGAGGACGCAGACGCCCGTATAAAACGCAACGGCAGCTAATTGCTCGCCATCAATAATTTAGTTCCTGCTTCTGCCGGAGCCAGAGGCATTCTTGCAGTTCGCACGCACTGCCTAACGATCGAGCGACGAGTGAGCAGTCGTCGACCTTCATACAGGGCTCCTACCGATCAGTGACCAGCGATTTGCGCAGATTACCAAAAATTAAATTCCGGACCAATTCATTGGACCGACCGCAATGCGTCCATTAGAACGCATTGCATCACAGAAGTTGAGATACGACGGTGAGGGGTGCGGAGTTAATCACACAGACTTAATTGCACATAAAACAATTTAACGCATCCTGTTTACACGGGCATATAATAATAATAAATAATAATAATAATGTCAATTTATACACGACGCCAAAAAGCAAAAAGTCACTATAGGCGCCGGTGTATCAATCAATCAATCAATCAATCAATCAAGAGCCGGAGCCGGCAGATCTAAGCATACATTCTGCCTACAGTCACATTCGAAAACGATATTCATTTCCTCTGCAGCGAAAACTGATTCGTTTCTAGCAAGTAAACAGTACGTCCAAAGTCGCACCTGTCTCTGCGCAGATTTTGACGCACCGTATAGGCCAATTCAGCGACAGCGGCGTCAACGCCTTCGGACCACTTTCTAATCTTATCAATCCATGAGCTCGTCATGCTTTATTCGTTTACGCTCAGCGCAACGGGCTACCGCTGTACCGCACAGCTACCACGACAACAACATTGTCTATTGCATTTTTCTATTTCTGGGAAGTTGTGTATGAAGAGCCGATGAAACGTGGGCGTCAAGTAGTTTAGTTTTTCTTTGTTTTTAAGTGTTTTTTTATCGCAGCAAAGAAACAGAAAACTAGAAAAGCAGCACATATTGGTAATGATACTTTTATTGCTAAGAATAACCTATTTCTGAGGCACAGGCTACATTCCTTGCGATTTATTAGCTCTTTGTTGTATTTAATATGTATCTCATATGTGCAACTCGAAAATCTTAGTTGCAGTGTAGACATTAACAGGTTATCAGGAAAAATAAACATCATCGATATTTACAAAATCACATGTAATCCAATCGGTTGTTTCTTGCTCACACGTATAAGCTTACCGTAAATTTCACGAAAGTTTATCAGCAGCTTTTTAGTAATCTGCTAATCTTTTTTAACAGGCAGACAAACGGAGACGAATGCATAACTTCCTCAGCAACAGACTGTAACGACTGTAACAGATAAGGGATTAGATACTGCAAGTTTGTAACACATATGCTGCATCGATATTTTCGTTTCCATTTGGCATATAAGCTTCAAACGATTTATCGTCTATACGATTTTTTTGGAACGTTTACAGTTTAAATCGGCCAATCTCTGTAGTTCCGGTATGTTGTTAAGTAACCATGGAATCGACAGGCTGTCTGATAGACATGTTTTTCTGTGCAGGTCAGAATCAGTGGTCCGTGACCACAACTGGGAGACACTGGACATGACGTCATGGTCAGTTTACTTACAAGTAAGTCCGCACTTCGCTGAACTAGGCTATTGTCGAGTTCTTTGCCCACGCTAAGACGAATGTCTTACCGTGGGCGGTTCAGGGTCTGAAATGTTAAGGTCATAATTCATAAACAAACTATTCTCTTCTTATTTCCTCTCTGTATCCGTCTCCTGTCCTCTTCCTTCTCTCTTCTCTTACCAATGCTAGGCTAAAATTATCACCAGTTACAATCTTAGGCTAGCTTCTCAAGAAATACTTGAACATACTTAAGGCTTACACTGCCGGAAGCCGAGAGTCTATCAGCCCGTTGGGTGCTTAGTTGAGTTAGCTCTCGCAGACTTTGACAAGCGACAAGCGCTTTTCTTTTCTGAACGACAAACTTTCGGGAAGTTCTATTGGCGTTAACGTTTCTGTCTTGTGGTCAGTTTGTGTGCATCGTTGTCGTCGTCGTCGTCAAGTATTCCGCATGCAGGCGAGTTCGTATAGCCGCCGCCTACGAGACGACGTGACGTCATACATTCTCGCACCTGCCGGCGTCGCGCGGTACGTGGCGACCACGCTAACGCAGGTGAGGTGGTCAGTGGTCATGCTAGGCGAGCATGCAGTTGAAGCGGTCGATGTGTCGACGCCTGTAAACAACGCCGTCGGACTGCGCATGCGCGTGTGTAGCTGACGGCGCTGACGCGTAGACTGGACGTGGTCTGGACGGCGCAGTCGCAGACCACCCAGGTCGACAGGTCGTCGTGTGTGGCCGCCGCCTCGGCTTGGCTGCTCTGATGTCGCCGGCGGCGGCTTACAGCGGCGTCATGACGGGAACACGAGAGCACGACGGACGTGTGACGTCGAGTGCAGTACGACGACCTCCACTGGCTTCCATCAGTCGACACAACACTGTCGAGTCAGCTGCTGCAGACGTGAATACTCCGCCCTCTGACGGTAACTACAACCACGTCAAGCATCTTTCAATGATTCACCGTCATCATCAGCATCATCATCAGCATCATCGTTAACATTTCTAGACAGCACGTGATAAATTTGCCACCAACTCTCGGCGATCAGGGTTGGCAGAAAAAGTGACACCATTTTGGTATTTTAGTTTCCTCCCTTGTTCGAGGCATTATATTTGCAATTTATGTTTATTCACGAATCATTTCCATTAACTGGCGTCGTTCTTCGTCTGCCGAAGTACACAAGTTCTGTTTTTGTGTGAATACATTGTAATTTCGTCACAATGGTTGTGCTAACTAACGACTAACGCTGTTTGATTCACAATCAGCGTGTGGAGAAACACTGTGTTTCCGAGTGAATCACGGAAATGTTTTCAAATAAATGTGCACGTTTAAGCTCTGAATACAATGTAATTAATAGCAAATGGTAAATTGTTCAAACAGTATAAATATCTGGCGTTTTGCAGTTTTATGTGGCATCATGTGGACGTAGTTGAAAGGGGTGTCACTTTTTTGGTCCACCCGGTACATCAGCGTGTACAGTATTATTGCATTAATCTTTAAGGTTTTAAGATGACTTTGCTTTAAAATTTACTGTTTAACCACTGAGTACGAAATTAAAATAAACCTGTGCGATGTTTAATATATTAATGTCAAAGTATTATGTGATATATTTAAATTCACCAATCAGTACACAGAAACGCGTGTTAACTTCTATACTGCAGAACAAAAAAGGAGGCTTTCGATAAACTGTGTAGAATCTACAGTCCGTCGAAAGCCTGTTTTATATGCTGTAGTCTGTTGGCCTATGTCGTTAGAAGTACTCATTTCGTGGCGTGAAATCGTGTCTCATGCACAAAATGTGAGTCACTGACAAGACCTTTGTAACAAGGCGGCTGTTCGAGGTTCAATTTGCAGCTTTTAGCATCAAAAATTTATGCATTTTGCCACAAAATGCAGCAAATGCGAAAACTCATGACAAATCACGACAAACGCTGAAATTCACCGTTTCCCTGAATTCCGCGAATTTGTATAATTTTCAGTCTTCAGCCCTACGTAGATATGTGCTGTCGGTATAGAACTGAACGGCGACCAGCAGCCGTTGTTCCGGCGACGTCGCCAGCTGCCGACATCACTCGACTACGAGCGTCGACTGCCGGGCTACATGAAGCCCACGTTCGGCTCCAGTCAGAAAGCGTTGTTCAACCGCAGCAGAACGCTCACTGCACTGACCGTCAGTTCACGTCCTCAGTCGTCGCCTGCATTGACTCTGTCGTCTTCTCTCAATCTTCAGCGGGTCAGTCTCTGCAACCTTCACTCGCCAATTGGCGACATGTTTTCAGTGTTTTGTGTGTGACACAGCCGACTGCTTTAATCTCTGTTGTGCTCATGATGGCTGTGAAGCTTGTAAACACGTTCTGTCTATAGAAGCGAGCATGATATATTCCGGTGCTTTGGCGGTGCATTGAGAATTGCAGCCACCACTGGACAATGATGTAATATATTATAAATATGTATACAGAAGCAGCGGCATCAAGAATGAAGGTAACGGCGTCAATGATGAATCGCTATAATCATTGAAATCTGGTTGATTAAAGCGACCAGAACTCAAATTCCTATACAACTCGGCAGCTCGTCGAGTATAAGTTCAGTATGTTCACGCGTCGCTGTCTGGACTCTGGACTGTACAGCCTGTCGCTATTGGTCGGGAAAAGACACAATGTCATGTACCATATGCATTATGTACCCGCAAGCCGCAAGGTAAACCAGGTACAGGCCTACATTGCACGTACGCTTTCCTATACATGACATAAGATGAAACAGACTGGCAGAAGCATGCATCTATAGGCAAGCCAGCAACAGTGCTGCAGCTGGCACAGAGAGCGATAATAAGCGGGGTTTCCATCCAACGCAATGCACGCAAGGTAAGGAACGTAACGAAATGACGTCATTATTGGATAGGCCAATCACAGCCGCCAGCGACGACGACGTATGCCGCTGGCACGCTGCCAAGCTGTGGCAGACACACCATAAAATATGAAATTATTGAAATTAAATTTGATTTGTATCATAAATTGCACAACAAGTAAAAACCTACTAAAATTTGGCTACTAAAGTTTAGCTGGAAAGAGGACAGTTCGGTTCTTATTGTCTGGAGCTTGAGATTCTTACATTAGTTGCGTTCATTGCGTTGCATGCGTTGCATATGTCGCGTGCGTTTCGTTGGCTGGAAACCGCGCTATAGTAGACACACTGAGATGGTCTCGACCAGTCAGCGGACTCGGCGCATGTTAATATTGATAACATTGTCATATTGATGATATTGACGATGGTACGTGGAACGTGGTTCGTATCGCTGGCACTGAGACCTTGGCACAGATCGACCGACATTTGGTCAACTCCGCCGGCGAGAGATTCATACGCCGCCGCTGCGTGCTTGTGGTGAAAATTTCACAGTCAGGTCGACGTCCTCCCAACGCGACGCTGGGTAATTATCTCCAGATAGTGAAACTGCAACGTCCCAATGCCACTGAATATGCATCGGCAACGAGAACGTATAGGATGACCTGACACACTTCATAAGCCAGTCTAAACAAATAGAATTTTAAACGAGTTTTAAAAGTTGTCCATTAGTAGAGCTTGGTGTATCTGACAAAGTAAAAACAGTTCCTCTTGAAACGAAAACATTTCTCACACATCACAGACTCAATAGACACCTTACAGGTGCAGGCTAATGAGCGCATCGCATGCCGAGTATGAGCGTTCACTGAGCAGAGCTATGGATTACACAGCGCTATATCTAATACACGACGTGTCAGACTTTTAGCAAATATATTTGCTTTTAGCTTCGCGTTTTTCCAGCGACTTCGTAAAGCAAAAACACGTTACTTTTCTGTATTTTGCTTGTCGCATTAAGCGTGGCTATAACGATGTCCGACCTTGCAAATCGTATAGGTGACTCGGATTATTTGGACAACAACTAGGTCTATAGAGTTTGCAGTTCGGCTTACAGTTTATGCTCCACGTTCACCGAATTAGCACTGGACAATGACAGCGGCTTTCGGCTCAGTTGACGTCAGACGCTTGTGTGTGAGACTGCAGGCATGTGCGCATTGGTAACCATGGCAACGCGCACCTGCATGACGTCACTAATCTGTTCTGTAGCTTCGGTATGTGATGGTAACAGATTGCAGGTGAAAACAAACTGTGTTATTGCCAGTTATACTGATACAGTAACATGGCAGTACTACTAGAGTGGCGTCGATTTGGCTGAATACCGCTGTAATTGTACTCATATTATGTCTCGGAACTGTGCGGTTAATCGTCAGGTATAGGATCTGTGTGACATATTACACTCCATTCAGCTATTTACAGATTGTCGGACAAGAAGGGGCTGTGTGATTGTTATGGGTATGTTTCACCGACGCTCTGTCTCTTGCAATGCACCGTGTTTAAGTGGGGACCAGAAGCCACCAGAAAGCCGCTGCATTTTAAAGGTTAAAGGTTGTCCATAGCTCTTAGTGGTAATCAATCCCAGAGCTACGAAGCGTTACCTGCCATATGGGATCACACAGGATTACCTATCGCCCGCCACAGGTGAACGCGCACGCCTTAATCCATCCATACAGGCCTGTACTCGATTCATCTGCCCCGGAGGGATGGAAGGCTGAGTTGACCTTGATGGTTGGTTATATACAGAGATGTTTTAACTGTCCGCAGACAGTCACCCATCCGGGTATATGTAGTAACCGCTTGATAGCGACCCGACCGGGAGTTGAACCCACGACCTTCTGATCGTAGGTCCAACGTCCTAACTGTTGCGCCACCAAGCCACTGACTGGTGCTCACGGCAAGCATAACACACTAAACTGTAAATATGATGCAATTCACAAAAATAATGCCAGTGCGTAGTAATAATAGCCGTGATAATAATGCATGCATAATTGTTGTTTGTGACGCCAGTCGATGCGAATAGCTGACAAGTCGATCAACTCGACGAGCGCTGTTGGTTTTCGGCCTCAACAGGCGGCCGCACAGCACGCACCCACACGTCATGATTTGAACCACCGAGCCGTCCATCACACGCACTCGGTGCCGATCACAGCCGGCGAGAGAGAACTGCCGACGACGTACGCTGGTGGTCGAAGTGCTGCGGTGATGCTGCGGCCTGACTCGAGTTTGTCGAAGGACGCGTCAGAGTCACCGCGGTCCAGTGACATGC
>Ga0056124_1000805_pt1 | contig 10749 bp, 9 predicted proteins | sample WorMetHEROISLAND_2_FD_70069 | JGI IMG/M metagenome (GOLD analysis project Ga0056124, IMG submission 70069) | Marine gutless worms symbiont microbial communities from Max Planck institute for Marine Microbiology, Germany - Olavius sp. 4 HERON ISLAND | ecosystem: Host-associated > Annelida >... | reverse complement strand
AGGAAACTGTCCGACATTGCTACACCAAGCCGGACTCGAGACGTAGTGCCAGTATGCAGATCCTCTATCAGGCTTAGAATCATCCGGGGCACACCCACACCACGGAGAGCCTTCCACAGGCTGAATCTATGCTAGGTATAAAATAGCAAGTAAGCATCATATCCAGCCAACACAAATAGCATATATCAGCAAGTGCTGCGCAAACATGATGACAAATACAGGTATGAAAAACAAAAATTATAAGACACAAATTTTTTATTGACATCCTCTAGGATTTCAGCTAAAAGAAGCAACTTCATGGGCAATATTTCATAGATACTGCAGATATCACGTACTAAATAATTCTCAATGAAACAGCATGGTAATACTGCAACATTAACAGTGAACAGAAAAATACAATACATAAAGAAAATTATTTTAAAAAAACACACATGTATACTCAATGTAAACATATTCTTTTGCCATGTATAAAATATACGTAAAATAGAGTCACAGAATACTAGCAGATGACTGAAGGCTTCAATAACATGACGTGCTTCTGATAAGCAACAACATGACATTGTTGGCCAAGTTGCAACTGCAATGTAGCCAGCGCCTCTGTTTCTTATCCCACGTTTTATGGTGCTACGTTTTATGGTGGTATATAAATGTGCTTTCAACCTTAAATGAAAATAATTGAGGTATTAAAAATAAATAACTAATCTTCCCATCTTATTTGACTTGAATGATGACACGATGTATGTACACTGTTAAACTTGAATGCACAAACGGCTGATGCTTCGTACAGCACTGCGTGTAAGCTAATGACAGCTTGTAACTACTATAATAAACAATGCACACAAGGTCAAAATACAAAGAAAAACTGGCGAGACATGTCTCCTCGACCTAATCTTCATTCAGAAAAACTCATTCGTCAGAGGTCTCATTGGAGAGTGTCCTTCCAGTGAGCTGCTTGGATATAGCACTGACAAATCTACAACTACCAAAATAAACATCAAAAACCTCAGACAAATAAACTCAAGGTGAAGTGCAACGAATAGCATGAAGCTATAAATGTATTAAAACTTAGTACTACTGAGTTAAGTGCCGTATAAACCCAGAGAACTAAAGAACAACTAAGCACCATCACCACAATACTACAAATCTATAAAAAAGCAACAGATTGGCTATACATGCAATGTCACGTATGCCATTCATTATCCAAATATTGCCATATAAACACATTGTAGTTACAGAATACAAAATCACGTCTCGGTTCATTCAAAACACAATGCACATATTTATAATCAGCAACAGATAAAAATGAGAACATACACTTTAATACAAAGAATACTAACAGACTGTGTACGCTAAAAAGTGGATAACACTGCAATTAAGTGCTATTAGTCTTATTCACACAGTGCATCAGTACATACCGTGACAAGTGCTGTCTCACGTATTATTTTCATAAATGCAACAACTTGCTAAGAAAACAACACACTGACATCATTGTGGTGACTTTTGCCATAGTGCCATACTGTGGGGCTCCTTCAATTATATTAATGTTAATAACATTATATTGCATGGCCATTGTAACATGCTGCAATATGAGTTTGCTCATCTGTCTGTCTGTCCATCCGTCTCTCCCATGTGAGGTCCTAACTTAAAAAGAAAAGGCACAGAAAAACCGAATTAGGTATAAACATATACCCGGGCAGGAGTTACTGGTTAGGGTTTGAGTTGTGCAATGCAGTGTACAGATGTTACATGGATGGCCACACAATATGCCGGCACTGAGCCAACATATCTTTCTAGCTAAACAAAGGAACACAGCATAAGCAATCAAGCATAGGTCACTGTAACAAAAAAGGCAGGCAGAGAAGCGAGAAAGCATCACAAATAGCAGGCGGAGCTGCAGATAGGCACACGGCGAGATGGACTGAATGACCAGTCAGAGTTCAGTCAACCAGCATCATTGACCTCATCACCAATCAGAACAGCTGACTATCAGAAATCAAGACTCTCATCATGCAGTGATGATGCAATGAAGCTGAACACAGCGACCACCTCACTCATCAGTAACTAAGCAATGTCGTACCTACAAAGTACACAGGAAAACAACAGAAATAAGTGTGCTGCGACTCGCTATCTTCAGCAAGCAAACTGCTAAATAAAACTATAACAACAGCTAAAAAGTTCACTGTCGAATTGCTATTGGTTGAGTATAGCAACCATTCCATTACAGGCTGAACGGTAGTTCAAGCCATGTGTTAACGGCGACATCTCATTCCTATGGGAAAGCCAAAAATTTGACACCAACAGAATCAAAACCCCTAATCTGATTGAGATAAAATTTGGCATAGTTGATTACGTCGGCAAGGCGACCCCCAGTGCAAAATTTCATGCAAATCCGTCCATGGGGGGCTTCTCGGCAAATGGGTGAAATATACGCCCAAAATTATTATTTACATAAACCTTTTTTTAGAAACTCACCTACAGGTCAGACCCCTCGGGGGATTTTAGCGCATGATGGCTCAAACAACGTGGTCTCACTCAAGGGTGTACCTTTTGGGGGTTAAAAAAATTCGAAATTAATATTTGACCCCTGAAAAAAACCCCCCAAAGTCGAAATTTGGGCCCAAAACTGGACTTTAAAAATTTTCGACCAAAACGCCCCTGTATAACATTTTCATCTACAAACGGCCCTTAATCGTCATCGTAGCCCGGCGGCATTGAAGGACTAACACATCAAAAACAGCAAAAAATCATAAAAAGGTGATATTATTCTGCAGCACATTGACACACAGTCAATGTGATGTAGGCAATATTACCTTTTTATGATTCTTGCTGTTTTGATGTGTTAGTCCTTGAATGTTGCCATTAACAAGTGTATAAACTACTGTTTTGTACATATATTACCTGTAATGGTTTGGAAACTTTGGTTGCAATTTGCAATGCAAATTTTGACAGTGGGTTTTACCCCTAGAATACTCCCCTTCCCACTGGTGGATCCAGGCCTCATCTAACAGAATGTTCTTTGGGGACCACATGAGAAGATGACTGTGGACGTATGAATAAACTATTAATTCGTTGCAAAACATGGCACTGAGCAATCTTGAGGGAAGCTGAGACAATGACACAAAAACTGCAATTATCACTTGTGTTACTTGTTAATGGTGCATGCACAGAATCACAGAAAACAGAACATAGAACACCACTGTTATTCTGCACATAATGCTCAACTACAATAACAAAATACAATTGTAAGACACTGAAAAAAACTGTTAAAAAGTATCACGGAGTCCTTGCGATGCATTTCATTAGAGTTAAAAAACGAAATGTGAAACGATCCTGCCTTTGACGGAAATCTTCGTCATTTTCAGAATACTCGGGAACTGGTTGACAAGCATACTTCGCTAGCAACTTATCACCGATATCATTGATAATGTACAACGCCTGTATAACCAACACAAACAGGTAAGAGATACACATCAGCAGTCCTCTCACTAATATAAAATCTCTGGTGCTACAAAACGGTAACACAACTAAAATTAAGAAGAGAGACATGGTGCCAACTGCTGCATAATATGTAACAGAAATTAATCTCCTGACTTTAACTGACCTACACCCCCAAAAGACACCTACCAGGATTGCCAAGATAGAATCTTACCCATGGCAGATGTCAAATCAACCAACAACATCAAAGCACTGAAGGTATATTGTATACAACTAACTGACTGACTGACAGACCGAGTAAATAAGCAATTAACAAAAAACTAAACAAACCAAACTGAGTAATTTAATGACTATTTAACTCATTCAACTTAACTGAACCTAAGCTGACAAACTAACTGGACTTAAACAATGGTAATATACTAACTAGAAGCATCAACAATTACTTTTCTACTTTTCCAAAACTGAGTGCATACTTTATCGAGCATTTTCTTGGTGTGTGCTGCGGAGAGGCAGAAGCGAGCTCTGGCTTCTATGATTGGCGTAGCAGGAAAGCCAACGACCACAGTTGCCAAGCCTTGAGTTACACAGTAGCGACTGAATGCACTAGTGCCAGTAAAAACACAAACATTGCGTTAATAAGCAGTCAACATGATAAAAACATAATCACACTGATTACTAAGACAAGTGAAGAGAACTATACATGGGCGGCAGCACCTGTTGACAAAGTGCTCTGGCCAGGTGACTGGTCACAAGTCCGAAGGGGCACTAGTCTGAATTTGGTCAGGTTCCAGTCCGCTATAGCCAAGGTCCGACATAGTCAGGGGCTGCCATAGCCAGGGGCCACCATAACCAAAGATGCAATTTATCCCTATTCCTAACCCTATCACTAATCCTAACCCTAACCCTGGGCCTATTGGACTTGTGCCCCTTCAGACTAGTGAACTGTCCCTCTCTGACCATACAGTATGTAGTGCCAAAAAGTTTTATGGTCAAAGCAGTTACTGATGATAGCATTCTTAAATGTGTCACCCTGCCTTGGACTTTAGACTCAACTGCAGGTCAGTTAGCGAAAAACATCTATGAAGCAGCGTAAAAATGTTGCATGTAACAGCTGAGGTGACCAAGTTGATACAACAGTTTGTCATACTCACGCCACTTTTGATGGACAGTACAGCAGCAGAGGCACAACCGGTGAATCTATGTTGCCATAGATAATGAATCCCATTTTCTGCAAGTTACGACGAAAGTATCGGCAGTTCCACGCAAGTTGAGCAATGCGATTCATACCTACAAGCAAACGTAGTCCGGTGAGGTTGCTATATGACAAGTGTAGATTGAGCACTCCGCATTAGTATCAACTTAACCAACAACGTTCTTTCACATTACACATCCAAAATGCTAACAACTATGCAATAAACTTACATGAAAGCTATGCAAAGCACGTATGCACTACTTTTTATGAGCCACCCTGTATCTATGCCAGCGCCAGAGCAGCATGTGTCTTATATTCAATAAATTATATCTGGCTGTCGACTGTGTCCAATACTGAACCATCGGCTGTGAGAGCGAAAGCAGCTTTGGGTGCAACAGTCAACACAGTGAGTATTGAGTGTCCAGCACACTGAGTACATGCTGACTACTTTCATCCTCTGCAACAACAAAATGGAAATCAGTGCAGAGCATCATGCAGCCAGTCAACATCTCAATAGTCAATGATGATTAGCCTTGCAGTCAGCTTGAATGTAGTGGATGATCCCATCATGGACAATCAAATGCCATGATGACATTGTTCTCTAATGAAATGCATCGCAAGGACTCCGTGATACTTGTCAGAAGAGATGTCACTGATCCAACGCAGACCAGTGCGTTTGTGTGAGGAGTGCGTTTGTGTTTGTTTATATCCTCCAATGACAAATCCTGCCCATTTTACAGAACTTGACAATGGACTGCTGCAATTGTGTCATGACATTTGTTACACGAAAAATATGACAAAATTGGACAGTGTGGCTTTTCCTTTGCCAGACCTGCCGCCTGAAACAGTCTTCCAGACCATCTACACAATATAAATAACCAGCATCTTCAAATGTCATCTCAAAACTGAACTATTTTGTACTAATGCTACTGCTGTCAGCGTTACTGGATGTTTCCAATAAGCAGCACTCTAGAAATGATTTTACTGTATTGTATTATATGACAATAGCATCTATACGTTACTACATACCATCACGCGTGCCATCACGTCCCATTATTATTTCCATTGAAGTAATGATCTGCTGAGCAACTGGCGCCGGCATGGAGACTGCATAGCAAGAGCTGTGAGAATGTAGCCGCAGGTGATCAATCAGTTTCTGTCAGAGCACACAACACAACACTGTAATTACTTACACTTAGGCACTTTAATTAGTCCATTCATATATGACAAGTGGCGGCTTGGCTTAGTTGGTAACGTCGTTGCTTGCATCAACGAAGTTAATCAACGCTGGGCCCGGTTAGTACTTGGACGGTGACCATCAGGAGGCGAGTAAACCATCTCGGTATGTAACCAGCCACCCAGGTCAACTCAGCCTGGCCATGCCTCTGTGGGTAGGCGCAATGAGTACCAGCAAAAGCTGGAACATAAACAGGCACACTGCATAATGAACTAGCCCTGTATCTGTAGTCTTGCAGTGTAAACTGGTGTGCAGCTAAAGGCTAAGGAAACGGAGAGCAGCGCCGCCCCATCTTATGGCTCGGGAAGGACTTTACATTCTTCCTTTTTTACACATGACAAAAATATTGCAAGCAAGGTTCCTTCATCTCCAGGGTCCTCGGGCAAAGCTTCAGCTACCAACTTAATACACGCCGAGCAATTTATGGCTAAGCAGAAAGTAACTATGAAACAATACAATTATTCAGGAGTTACTCTGGGGAGGGCAATGTCCCCCAAAAGTGGTCTTTTGGGAATACCCAGAACCGGACTTTTGACAGGTTAGATGGCTACAGGTAGCAAACACACAATTTTCTTCTTTCAGTGACATGCTCACCACTCAGGTTCATGACTCTTCTTAATGTTCACCAAACGCTCCTATCTTCACCTGCCTTCTTCAACTTAGTGTAAATGTTATTTTCTATCAAGTCATCTACCGTCTTCTTCCCCTTGTCTTTTTCCCTAACATCCGTCCTTCTAACAGATCATGCAGCATTCCACTGTGCCTTAACACATGGCCTAACCATTTGTGTTTACGCTTCCACACTGTGTCCAATATCTTCCTATCTTCTTGAATCATACGTGAAATTTCCTCAGTAGTCTTCTTGTGCACCCAGCTGACTTTCTCCTTCCCCAGATCCACATTTCAGAAGCTTCCAGTCTATAACTACCTGCCTATGCCAATGTCCAACTAGACCACATTATCACAAGGAGAGTATCTGTTGCAAAGCACATTAACCTTGCTTCCAGCAATGTAGCCACCAGCTGATGCAAAGCTCTTAGTAAAAGTTCCCATGAGAATGTCGACGTCGTTTGGATCACAGTTCCAGTGGTCAACGACGCCACGACCACGCGGACCAGTTGCACCAACACTGTGAGCTTCATCGAGGTACAGATAAGCTTTGTACTTCTTCTTGAGTCGAATCACTTCCGGCAGAGATATGATCGACCCTTCCATACTAGCACCGCACATGCAACACAGCTGCTGCCACACTACTGAAAGAATATATCCAATTAGTTACAGAACAACTGCATCACAAGCAAAAAGCTACAAGCATGGATATAATAATCGCCATAGTTATTGCTAATTCTAAGGCAAATAAGTTCAATGCTTTACCAAAATACTGCCAACTGCGAAAAGGCTATTGGTTTCAAGTTGCTTGTCTAGTATCACAATATTCTGCTAAAATGTCTAGTTGTATGAGATATAATGTCAGTGGTCAGTATCTGCATCATGCATGCTTCAATGCTTTGACAATGTTGGTTAGATGTGAAAATTCACTGGAAGACTGGCTAACCCATTTACCTGAAAAATGACCATTAAAATGGTGTGCATGTGTTCAGTATCTACACATACCTGTAGACACCTTCAACCATTATCAAGATCTTCCTCCAAGGCCGATATGTTCTTGGTTGTCCATAGACGACCGCTTCATGGAGCTTTCGTTCAAGATCAATCATGTCTACACAAACAATCAAAACAGCATGGTAGACATCAACTTTACCTTATCCACAGGGTCACACTTACAGCAACCACTGAGCACTTTCTTACGTCACTGTTATATTCACTGTAACAGCAGTTGCAAAACCAAAATTATGTAGCCACTACATGATATCACACAAACTGTTCCAAAATCAGAAAACATCAACATTCATATCGTTACAGTGTCAAAATATATTGTTGGCAATAGCCCACATTACCTAGAAATTTATAATTTGTGCAGCCATCATAAATGATGTACAATCATCCATAGAACTATGCAAATTTTAACTGGGGGTTTTAATGTGAAATAGCACAGTGATTACTATAGGAGCTCAGCAATGCTGATACTGACTGTTGTGCTTGAAAACGCGTATGACGGCTCCAGAAAGACGCGCTCCGAGAACCAGTGAAGCATGATTCAACTCATCACTTAATATCAAACAGCCCTGCACATACAACTGGTAGCTGCAGTCATCAGATGCTGTGTGAAATACCATCATGATTTGATCACATTAATTTCAAAATAAGTTTTAATGATTAATGGTCAATAAAAAGTGAGTACATCACAGTTTTAAGAATAAACCAATTCATTCAGCTAATTTACAACAATTCCTAACTAACTTCCCTCCACACTCTTAAATGGAACAACAGGAAACCAGCTGCAAGCTGCGTCAACCAATGACAGAAACAGTTTAACTGAAAATACTGCCAGCATGCTATTTTAGCAATAATTCATGATTTTAGACAAAGTCACTTTAACTGAAAAAGCACAGGAAGAAATGACTCATACCTTTGAAATCACAGTAGGAATGTTCATGGAGTTTGTGGCAAAGCCCATACCAAACGTTATTGCTGCCTCCACACCAAAAAACTCGGCAACTAGTGACTCGAGACGTTGATGAATGTTGAGACCACCTGAAATAAGTGGTTAAACTTCTACACAACTCTGCTCTTCTCTTGCAGTAACACCATCAGCCAGGGTTGAAAAACCCGGGCTTTTAAAAAAGCCCAGTGCACCCCATTGGGTTTTACTGAGTTAAACTCGCAGGGTTTTAAAGGCCCAACTTGAAGAGTTTTGCGGTTTAAATGGATTTTAAGTTATTAGAATTGGCACTGCTAGACGCTCTGCACATTGAAGTAAATATCCAAAAAATTGCAAATTTATAGGTTTCAAGTTTTAAAAAACTTAAACACTGACGTAATAAAACATTTCATTATTAGTGGAACAAGAAACCAAAATTGGATTAAGTTGGGGTGGGTGTTTTGGTGGGTTTCTTTGGGTTATGTGCCTGGGCATCTCAACCCTGGCGTCGGCACAGTTGTCACTGAGACATATTCAATGTAAGTATTATCATCACTAAGGTTTCATTCCAATGCTTGACTTTCTCTGCTAAATAATTTTCCAAGATTACTCGTCTGCTATACTTACTGTATGTAATACTACCACAGGAAGAGCTACAACTACAACTGTTGCTGCAACTACTGCTACTTTGAGACCATGAGCTAATGCATCAAGTAGTGCAGTATGCCTCTCATTTCCCAGCTTTCTCTGCTACTCACTGATTAATGGCCAGGCTAAGTTGATCAAGGTAGATGGTATATACCAATATTGTTTGCCCGCCTGCAGATAGTTATTCATCCCAGTACTGAGTAGGCCCAACACAGACCAATACAGCACTATCTTGATCAAGACAAAATGCACTATCACTAAGATAACGTGCTGGGTTCACCTGTTACTACATACTTACAATTTTACATTTCTGTAATAAGTATCCGATGTACGATCAAGACTCAAATGAGAGACAAAATATCAAAGAACAAAATGGTAGCAGACCTAGCTCATGCCGAGAGCTGCAGGTGCCAAGACCATAGTTACACGTAGCTCTAGCCGATTCCTCCGCACACGGCCCAGAAGTATTGGCAAATCCCAAATAGTTGTAAGAGCCCATGTTAACTGCATGAATATTTCTACCAGTGTGTCTACAACCCAATACTATGCAATATCACATAAATATGATAGACGAAACATATTCATAAATATAACGTCTTAAACAAGATAGCCTATCTGAGCAACTTTTACTCTAGACTACTATACTAATGAAGCAAGATTACAATGGTTTACATATGTCACATCCACAGATACATCACAACATGCACACTTGGTTTCTCAAATGGCCTGTTTCACTAAGGAAAATCCAAGGTAACCCGACGCAGAAACTCTTGTGATAGATGCAGCAGGTCACCCAACCAAACAGGTTAAAGTGATGAAGAATGTGACACATGAATGAAAATTCTCGATTACTGCCGAAGCACTGGCATCGGTCGTTTCCCAGACCGTAGCTGGAGACGTCGTCCAGGCCGCCCCAGGAACAGATGGCTCAACCAGCTTCGCGAAGACAACAACTCCTCACCTGCTGACCTTTGGAGACGAGCCTCGTCACGTGGACATTCGGGGGTGACGCTACGGTCCTCGCCGACTACGCGTTAACGACGACGACGACTGGCATCGTTGTTGCAGTATGACTTATTACAAGTTGGATGCATGGCTAATTTTTTTCCTAAGTTATTCAAGGCTAGACAGTCTCCATAATTTGTTGCAGACTAATTACGGGTTGGATGAGTTTCCTGTTGCTCAACCAACAGAGTCAAAGTCTCAAAGAACCGAAAGGTAATTAAATAAAGTAAAAATTAATACAGCAGAACAATTAGTGTCAACTAGAACAGCATCTGTGTCTTACACAAAAGTCAAGCCGTGATCGTTTGTCACACGTTCCATCAAGTCAAACTCAGCAGCAGGAGCGCTGCAGATTGGACGGTTCCAGCAGTCACGTATGAGGCGGTATATGTTACGGTTGTAGAAGCTCTCAAAGCTGCTGTATAAAGGCACCCAACCAGCCTGTTGCACAACACAATGTACAATGTGGCATAAACATACACTAATGGCACAGACGGTTGAGTGGTATGTGTTTTCACTTGGCTGAATGCCAAAGCTGTTACTCTCTCTCTCTCTCTCTCTCTCTCTCTCTCTCGCTTTCTCTCTCTCCCTCTCATTTCTGGTTAGGGGGTAGTGGGTGACCACTAGAGAATGACACGGTAATGAATTTAATCCCCATCCCCACCCCATCCTCACTATTCAGTCCCCATC
>Ga0056124_1000804_pt1 | contig 10752 bp, 3 predicted proteins | sample WorMetHEROISLAND_2_FD_70069 | JGI IMG/M metagenome (GOLD analysis project Ga0056124, IMG submission 70069) | Marine gutless worms symbiont microbial communities from Max Planck institute for Marine Microbiology, Germany - Olavius sp. 4 HERON ISLAND | ecosystem: Host-associated > Annelida >... | reverse complement strand
GCTATCAATGTGTTATCATGCTGAATGCCTTGGCCCACTCCGAAAGTTTAAACGGCGCTAAAGCGATAGTAACAATCTATTTAACCGGCACACTGCCAATAGCCGGATGAAGGCAATAACGACTGTTAACAGATGAAAATTAGAAAAATATTGCAAATGCAGAATTCGAGCTGAGCAATAAGTCACGTCTCAATCGCCGGACATGCGTAGAACATCGCAACGAACGAACGCAAAGATTTACAATGTTAGTTCGCTATCGGCAGGCACGATGTTAATCAACAACGCAAACGGCACACTCTACAACGGCAGTCACAATGATGCTACAACACAAGAGAAATTAATGCTACAGAACAACTCAGCTGCATAATTAATGATCGGACAACAAAAGTAGCCTAAGCCAGCAACGCTCGGAGGGCAGAAACTTCTGCCAAGATCTAGTGCTGCCACCTGGTGACTAAAACTGACAATACAATGGGCGACTTCACTTTTTGACCTAAGTTTAGCCGACTTGACTTAAGTCAAGTCAATTCGCTTCGGTCTAAGTACCTACTTAAGCCAGAAAGTGAAGTGATTTTGCTGAGTGAAAGTCCAGTCCAAAAGTATGGTCTAAGTACATATTTAGACCAAGTTTAGCTCAAATAACCTTACCTGACCAAAGTCGGTCGAATTAATCAAATCAATCAAATCACATTAAACAGACAGAAACGTGTATTTTATTTGTAAACATCTCAAGTACATACTTTGGTCTAAAAATGTACTTGACTTAAGTTTAGTTGAACTCTGGTCTAAGTAGGTACTTAGACCGAAGTGAACTGACTTAAGTCAAGTCGGCTAAACTGAAGTCCAGTCAAAATGTGAAGTCGCCCAATGTGCTATGTATACACAATTACACATATATTTTTTTTTTCAATTTCTCAATTCAGATCATCGCCAAAATCCAACAGACAGGCCCTTGGAGTTATGCCCTACCCCGCCAAAAATTTCATCAAAATTCGTTCATAACCTTTTTGAGTAATTTCGTGAACAGATGGAAAAACAGAAAGATAGCCACGAAAACAACCTCCACCATTCGGCAGAGGTAATGCGATAAAACACCCGGAAAATGATCATAATACAGACATCATCTACGGACAGGCAGACACCATCGACAACAGAACATTTACTAAAAAAATATAAACGTACAAATCAGCAATTAATAACAAAAATTATTATTTAAAAGTTAAAAACATTAATTAATTAACATACTATTTTACTACCATTATTTACTGTAAAATTAATATAAATGTTTACTGCAGAAAAAGTGATTGCAGTATTTACTGTAACTGCTGTCATCGTAAAAAAAGTTGCGCAATTAAAGATAACTGACCTTATTAAGTGAGATAACAATAATTTCAATGCAAATGTATCGACCTGCAATGTAATTCAGCTTCATCACTTGCTCATGTATAGTAAAATGTTCAGAATTGATCTGATATTAAAGAGCACACGTAACAGCTTATATCCAGTTAGGAACATCGTGGCCGGGGGACACGTTGCCAATCAAAAAATTTCAAGATGTATTCATAACATCGCTACCGAGACTACAAATGGGTTCAGGTTCCTACTCCAACAAAAGCTATTCCGACGGCCACTACTCTGACAAACGTTACGTCATTCCCACAACTCCCCAAAACACGAACAGTTCACTATGTGAAATCATTTTTTACCGTACTGTTTGTACAATTTTATCATGCCTAATTGCATGTACATTATTTTTACTCTTAGCTTGTATTTTATGTTATAATCCAGCTACTGACTCCAACACTCAATAAGAATGTTTTTTTTTTCATTTCGCAAGTGTACTGTAACGTAACGGTTTGGGTCCGCCACTCCGCCATAGCCAAAGATGTAATTTATCCCAATTCCTAACCTTAGGAAGTGTTTGAATAGGAAGTTTTGGAATATGTGATTGTTAGAACATGATCTGCAAATAACCTATCAACATAAAACCACCACAAAAAAACCAAAGACAACAACAGGCTGCACACCAACAGCAAGCAGAAAAAACTAGACTAAACTGCATTTAAATCTAAAAATTAACAAGTAAAAGAACCTCAGAATAATACTACAACATTACACAAACAAAAAATGGGGACTGCTCAACACTTAAACTACCATTGGTTTTTTATCTACCAATCTACTTCTCAGCAGTAAGGCAAGGCACGCAAACAGGTTTCCAGCACAGACATCTTCGAGAATGCTAAAGTTAAATATTTCTGTAACATTTAATAAACTACTCGTCAGACCTACATAACCTTAAATCATATGTACAGGTCCGAAAAGAGCAAATTTACACGCAATACCTAACATTTCTTTCAATGGCTACTGGAGAAACTATTCTGAATGCCAATTACCAACTAGGACACAATAAAACTGGATTTTTTTAACCCCAAAATTTGTTGAAAATCACTCTCGTACCACCTGTATTAAAATGACCAGTAAAATCAACCTCAAAAGAACAAATATCAAAATATCCGATAAAAACATAATAAGCAGACTTGCTACGGATTGACAGAAAGAAAAAAAACATCTGTACACACACGAATGAGCGTTGACTGGTTGTGTGTTAAAATCAAGCCAAACTCTGTACAAATACGCATACATTAAGTCAAGTAAGTGTAAACTACGCAGACCTACATTACACTGTGCTTATGTACAATTGTCAGTATTTACAGTATAAACACACGCAACAAGATTAAGCACCAAAATCGGTATTTTCCTGACACTGATTGCTCTAACAATAGGTAATAATAACAACGATAATGATAATAATAATGAAAAAAGCAAGGCAAGGGACCACATGTGAAAAACGACACTACGACTATAGCATCAGTTGTCACACAGTGTACACAAATATGTCATATTTTCTTCTTATATCAAACAATTCACGGTTCAGTGCAGCCAGTGTCAGACAGATCAGTAGGGGCCACAGTTGTCCACGGAAAATCTTTCCAAATTCTGCAGGCCAGTTTGACAAATTCTACAGTTCACGTGGCAACGTTTCCCAATTCCACGACGTCCTATTTATTAAGTAAAATGCGGACTTTTTGGATTATTCGAACTACGAAATCGTCTCTCACTACGCATATCACACGTTCACTAATCGCTGATTAGGCTAAACCTCATCGGTGGTGAATTAATTTTTTCTGCGTAGCAGTGGAGTTTTGCTGATTGCTGATGTAGTCAGCTGATTTAAGAAGATCGGCAGTTTTGTCAGAAAGCTTTGCAAAGTTGTATTTAAATTGGAAAATGAAAGTAATCATTGGCCAATACCAATTTCCACAAAATTCCACGAAAATGCAGAAATTCCATGCAAACAGGCAAATTCCATGGCTTGGCTCAAATTCCACGGCCTGCAGGAAACTGTACTCCCTAAAGATCAGCAAAGGACATGCTCATATGCAACAATTTTTAAGAACAATAATTTAGCATTGACGCCAACAAACGCACAACAAATCATAATGCTGCCTTTTACCAAGCTTCTAAAGTGATGTGAAACTTCAGCGACTGATTTCATTTTTTTAAACAGCAAAAAAAGACAAAAAAGTGAACTCGACAATTTTGCATAATCCAGCAGCATGTCACAATAACACATGCAATACACCCAACAGCAGCAGAGTTTTATTTAACAAAAACAACATTCTTAACCAAACAGTGGACTATGGATGCAAAGAAACAAAACTTAGCCTTAGAAACAAGTAACAAACAAAACAACAGCCTTCAGTCCATGTATACATGTATGTCTAATGCCCTGGGGATGCTACACTATTGAAACAGACGCAAACACACTGACTGTCAGCATTTTACTGCAAATGACAAATAAAACGTAAAATCATGCCATTAATAAGTGACAGGAAAACAGCAGCTCCATGCCATAAACTGCATCAGCTGTGCAGATGTACATGTAATATATTCCAGTAAGAATAGACCGAAAATATTTATATAAAACTCGCAGCTGTTAAACAAACAATCAGGTGTTTTTCTTCGGATATTTGCTGGGATGCGAATTTAATGCAAAATCTCACCAACGACATTCAGTACTCATCAGTATACTTAGTATATTTATTTATCAGTATATTTAGCAGACATTATGTGGAAGTTGTGTTCCATTATAATGTCAGCAAATCCAACCATTTGCCGAAATTTCCCACCACTCGATAATCTCATTTTGACAAATCTTTTTTTCAGTTTTTAGGACAAAAAATGACCGAAAAGTCTAGATACTTAAATGGTAAGTAAGTAAACAAGCTAAGCAAGTAAATTCATACAGTGCACAATGTTGGCAAGAAGCCCACCAAATATGAGGCATTTAACAGTCAAATCATTTGACAATCAATGTATAAAAATTGCGAAAGAAATTTGGTACAACTGACTGACACAATTAGTTTCAAGCTGCACACTGCACAGCTGCTTTCTCTGACTTCAAACAGAACCAAATGTCCGCTCGATTCTATCTGCCGAGCTGCGTCTGAATCTGGTTCTAACTGCAGAACCAGCATTCAACTGATTCCACTGCATCGGCACATTACGAACACTGAACAATATAAATAAACACACTGACAGTTAACTATGAGCAAGAGGCACTGTTCTGAGCCGTACCCACTGGTCAAGTGGGTACTAACATGTGATCTGGCGAAGCATCAGGCAGACACAACGACAATGATCTGACGAGGTCTGGCGTGAACTCACGATGTGATTCCACCTATTACAGCAACACATTCGGCACAAACATTAATTAGCAATTCAATAGGCAATAAATTAATTTCTGATAGACTGTCGAGTGAACTAAAGTTGCCACCTTCATATTTTTGATCTAACTGACTACTACTACAGCACGAGTTCTCAGACTGTGTACAAATATGTTGTATTATCTTATACAAAGCAATTCACAAAGATCAGCAACAATAAGTCGGATTTCCAACTGACTGTCAAGTAAATTAAAGTTGCCAACTTCACCTTTGCATTCTTGATATGTCGTTAAATGATTACTGATTTCAGACGACTGATTATTACCCAGCTGACCCAAGTTAAATTTCTGCTAAGACTTATGACAATGACAGTGTTAGAAACAACACCTACTGGGCACTCACAACTTCACCAATTCTCCTGACAAGGTTAATTTTCCTTTAATGCTTTAATGCTGTTAGCTGGAAATCAATAAAAAAAAATCCAGTCCCCATTTTGTTTAATCCAGTCATGATAACTCAATAATCTTACTTTCTCATGTGATTTTATTTTGTTTTATTGAATTATATTTTATTATATTTGTTACTGCTTTTACGATTTTTAAGTTCATGCCATCCAAAAAAGGCAGCATACTAACTTTGTGTGGCTGGCAGGCATATCTAAATCTCCAAATGGGTAGCAAATGACATCAAGAAAGTGTTTTACTGTCCTCAGTAGCGATGACAAACTATGACTGTACTGTTTTCACTAAGTTTTTGTCTGTTTCTCTGTTTACATGAAAACTAATGAACCGCTGCACTTAGCCTGATAAAAGTTTGCACGAACATGTACCTTAACCACTGCTAAAAACATATTAAATATCACGGTCATAAGTCAAAGGTCAAGGACACAGGACCGGATTTCCAGACTTTTCATCATTGCAAAATAGGACAAGAAGTTTGTCAACACAGTAACTCATAAACCGCTGCACTTAACTTGATGAAATTTTCCATGAACACGTACCTCGACAACGTCTACAAGCCTATTCAATTTCAAGGTAATGGGTCACATGGGTTTTTGTGCATGATACTGCTTGTACCAGTTGGCCTAGATTCATGAAATATTGCACAAACATGGCCCGTGGCAGCACTTAGCCTTGAGCAAGGCTTGACAATCTTGTTTCCCATATTATTACGATAAAAGCAAAGAAAGTTGCATGCAGAGAACATGACCAAAAAATGCTACAACATGGTGAAATCTTTCTGACATACTGATGCTATATACTTAAAATGGTCTGAAATAATAAAATGTTATATCTACCTGTTACAGCTTCACTGACTTCAATAATGCTGCCACAATGCTCAAACTCATGAGGGCTCTGCATATTTGCAGAACGTGGAGCATCGGCTAGCTGCTGTGCTTCCTTATTTGGTGATGGTTCCGTAATGGAAAAACGATCAGCAGCTGGTTGAAAGTCACACTTGATGTTGATGACATCACTCGACAAACAAACACTAGACTTATTAATTGTTTGCATAGCAGCAGACTGTGCCAATGGGTGCGATGTATGCCAAGTTTCAGCGGGACTGTAGTCCGACATACGGCAATAGCCATTCATGACATCCGGTTTCTGTTTCTTAACGACTGAAGAGTTGGACACAGGTAGACTATTGATGTCAACCATGTCCGACTGAACAATGCAGTTCACACTTGTAGGTGAACTGCAGACTGATGCTGCAGCAGTGACTGAAGATACCGAACAATTAACATTTTCAATCATGTCGACAGAACAGAAAGATACAGTTTCCGGTGGCTTCAGTACTGGTGCTAAACTGTCTGAAGTGCTTATTTCGGACGACAATGAAGTCTGGGTTTCGGTTGGTTGAGTCCTGATAGCTGAACTAAACGTGCTGATTCCTGAGCAAAAGTTAGGAGGCAATAAATCTTCCTGCAACTGACCATTTGCACTCGTACAGAAATGTTCGGCACAACTGACAACGTTAGTTTCGGCACCGGTGCCTGCACACACATCAAATGTCTCTGGACTGCAGTGCGTTGAGTCCGGAGTTCCCTGAGAAAAACGGTCCAACAGTTTGGGACTACTAGCTTCCGGAGAAGCCGGCTGGTGCAACTGTCCGCACTGACCACAAGAAGGACACGACACATTCAATCCAAGAGAAGTCTGTGACGGCTGACTACCACCAGCTTGCACGCTGCTCTGCACCGACTCTGTACCGATGTCTTTCAGTTCCGCAGTCGGAGTTCGTGACCAGCCTGTACTTGACGGCAGAGACAGACTGGAATCAAGCAGCATCCGACTTCCACTGGGCAACTTCACACAATTTGCCACATTAACAGGACTAGGAGACCCAGCAATGCTCAACGATGCTAGATGAGCATTATTGACTGTATAGTGACGAAACATTGGAGATTCAACCTGCTGTGGATAATGACCATTAAGCTGAAATCGCCGGTCAGTGCAGTACGATACAGTCTCATGCAAAGGCAACAGTGCATTGTCAACACACGTTACTGCCACGTACGATGGTGCTTTGGCCGACATAGTTTCCAAACCACCAACGGCAGGTTTCCGACGTTTGCGGCGCTTGGGAACAAATGGTGTGCTCGGCGGAGGCAAATCATGCGACTGTAAGGTATTCGGAGTTATTGCACTTACCACTTCACAAGGTTTGTTGACAATGAAAGGAGTCTTTGTAGAAACAGCACGACATTCCATACTTAAGGATACACCACCAAATGCGATGTTTGAAGATAAATGGTTCGACAACTCTGAGGAAGACACATTAAATAAGACACGCTCACTACTAATCAAACCTGCAGCTTCTTTACCATGATTAATCCGCTGACTAGTAATACCAATGTTTCTACAGACTGTCTCATCGTGAACTGCTGATGCTGCAGAAACTGCATTGCTGCACAATTCATTACTGGCAAATGGATATGCAGAAGGATCGCTGTAACGCTTTTGTCTGGTACCTCGAGAACCAGAACCTCGACCTCTTCTTCCACCTCTGGACCTTCTGGAACATGAAGCTTCAACAACTGGTTTGGACTCTGTGTAGCCATTGAATGCATATGAATATTGCTTAAGTTCTGCACTCTGGATTTCTGGCACTTCGGTACACAGTCCGGTGGCTTTATCGCACATCAACTGTTCCTTGTCCAGCTGAATTGAAACAACTCCGAGGTCCCGCAATCCCTTCCAGCTTCCAGCAACCAACTGCTGAATCTGACTCGCGACATCCTTTGAGACATCGAACGCGACACGGACTCGTCCACTATGCTGCTTTGAACTGGAGCCTTTCATCTCAGAAACCTGGAAGCTACCACATCTAAAATGAAACAAAATTTTTAAATAACTCAGTGCCGAATATATGTCATCGGCTGGAAAAACCAACCACCAAAAAGACGACAACGATGACTACTACTGCTACTAGTCACAACTATTACTGCTACTCTAACACTCATGATGTAACGTGGCTTATGATAGTGGTCACTGTCAATATCATAGTCTCACACGCTTCCTTTTCAACCATTATTTAATTCCTCATTATTTAACAACAAACTTCCACTGCCAACGCTGGTTGTCATTTTAATAACTGAAGACACAGTTTTGAGAACATTAGAATGTTAAAAGTCCACTAGATGCATTTCCATCGCATTAGTGATGAGTCATTGCGGCATTGCTATCTCAGCGAAGAATGAGGTGTTCAGTGAGGTTATGTGACAGACTTTATGCGTGGCAAAGTGGATATGACCCATTTGTGACGACCTAATAACTAGACACTGTGTGGTTACAGTTTCGTAAGAGTTGACTACTGGTAAAAGATATTAGGTGCATACAGATGTCAAAGATACAACGACAACAAGTCAAAAGTCCGAATTTACAGTTGGTGCTTGGCATATCTCTAACGTTGACCTATACTGTAAGTTAAAATAAGGTTTGTGGATGTTGCAAATGTAATGCAAGTACAATTTCCGCAATTTTCATTCCGCAAAGTATACATGTGTTATTCCGCAAATTACACCCATTCGAAATTCTGCATTCCGCAAAATACACTAACGCTTGCACTCGTCCAAGTATGAAAAACTATTCGCCAATAAGTTTTCAAAAATCCCAATGAGTCTTCTAATACTACTACCGCTGCTACTACTACTGTTACTAATGACAACACAAGTAGACTTTGTGCAACTCAGAAATACGACATGAAAGGAGTAGAGTAACAAGAAGCACAGGAGAGGACAGGGCCAATTCACAACTATAACTCCAAGGCGACTTAACACAGCTTCAGTCATGTAGCAAATCACGCTAACGTTGCAAATTTCTTGACGGGTGCAATGCGACAACAATACAAGCTACCTTTTATTCGATGATGACTATCTCCGACTGCCTTTAACGTCACGTAAACAACGCGTCGCCATTTTAACCCTTGTTTACGTCGCAGATCTATGCTAACGATAAATAAGTAATAGGTCGGCATGCTCCTATTCGACTGCAGTACGTCACTACGTCGATCGTTCAAATCAGTTGTCGGGCTTCGGAGCCAGTGGCGTCGTGGAAGGCGGGAAAGGGGACAGTTCAGAAGGGCAACATATATTGCCCCTCCCCTAAATTGTGGGGTGTTGGTAAATTGTCGGACAATTTTCTTGTCAGAAAATGTTCGTTCAAAAATCCAAAATTTGGGGCTGAAAGCCTGAAACCCCCCATTTTGGGAAAATTTAGGGGCAAAATTAAAAGTTTGAGCACCCATAATCTCTTCTGTCGGACATTTGCAGCTGTCTGTCGGAAAATTGCAATTTCCTGCCCTGCCAATATTTTGCGCGCGCCATGCTATGGGCGGTTTATTAACCCACGACGCCGCTGTTCGGAGTAATAATTTGTGTAACGAAGTAACCTTATTTCACTCACTTTATTGTTCTAGATAAATCCCGGAATCCGTTAATCTTCAACGCCCTAGCCCAGCTGTTTTGGCATATTAGTCTTTATCTGGTAACGTAGCAAGATTATACGTTAATTGTCGTAGGATACAGTAAACGTACCTACGCGTGATCAAATGTAATAAGGCCTATCTGCGTCACTAATTCGCGAACAGAATTGTTTTTGGCTCAGCTTGCTGAAAAAGCGATGATCAACGAAGACATCAAGACGGAAGACGTGGATCTTCCTATATGATCTACTCCGTCATCATTTATCTGGATACGTCGATCAGTACTGTGAACATATCTAGGCCTATAGTCACGCCGTGTATGGAGCGGCGCGGTAGAGAGCCTAGAAGTACTTGCGCCGGTTCTCGAAGTACAGGTCTCTCATGGCGCGTTCTTTGGCGGTGGACTTGTGCAGCGACGTGTGGCGCACGTGATGTATCAGCTGCGGCTGGTGGTCCCAGAACGGAATGCTGATGTCGTCCGTGTAACGAAACGCCAGGTGCGCGCTGTGTCAGCCACACATTTATCCACCGCCGGGTTAGTTTAGTAGAGAAGTAGCATATATTTTACGAGCCCCCCTCCCCCGCCTGAAAGGGCCCGCAGGTCTTAAAAGTCTTCTAGAGACCTAGCTCCAGACAGTGGCGGCGATTTCTTCTAAACAGTGGGGGCAACATGGCGAGCGCGCCGGATGTCTGGGGGTAGAGCCCCCAGCCGGTCCGTCCCCCCTATAATCGCCGCCCATGGCTGCAGATCTCCACTATAGGCTAAACAGAAGAGCCACTGCAATTTAGGCTTCCAGTACCGCATGGTCCATGGCCAATGTTTGAATTGCCGGGAGGCTGAGGGGGCGGGGGGTGGAACCCCCCTAATTGATTGTCAGACCCCCTTGTTAACTTGCTTTAACACAAGCTGGGGGGTCAGTCTTAACCCGCCCTAATTCCTTGGATCTTCGAATTTTGTGTCAATTATGCGTTGATTAGTGTTCTGTGACAGCCCAGCTGTTAATATAGACCATTTTGCTTACTTACTTACGTGTGAATCGCTCGTGGCGGCAGATAGGGGGCTGGGGGCGCAAGCCCCCCAAATTTTTCTCAAGCCCCC
>Ga0056124_1000802_pt1 | contig 10756 bp, 8 predicted proteins | sample WorMetHEROISLAND_2_FD_70069 | JGI IMG/M metagenome (GOLD analysis project Ga0056124, IMG submission 70069) | Marine gutless worms symbiont microbial communities from Max Planck institute for Marine Microbiology, Germany - Olavius sp. 4 HERON ISLAND | ecosystem: Host-associated > Annelida >... | reverse complement strand
CCATTGAACTGGACATGCACACATAATATAGAAGTTTAAAAACAATGGGCCAGTTCAGGACACACAGGGCCTAACATAGCTTCTAACGTATGCCCATACGTAATAATCATAGTATAACAAGCAATAGGCCTATAAGTCCGTAGGAATTTATCACCCAGTAATCGTATTATTAATCTTAGACAAATTTAGGTAAACGGTTAGGGAGCTAAGCCAAGCGATTATAAACCAAACTACGTGTACACTACTTCGAACTTCGAAGTTTGATTTGTTGTGAATTTGTTGCACGCCTTCGATTGGATATTTTGATACTTGGCGTGAACTTGGGTCGTGGAACTTGTTGTGCATTTGCTGCAGACTTTCAACTTGTTGTGGACTTGTTGTACAGCTTGTTGCACAGCGTCTTGTACAGCAAATCCAAAACAAGTCAAAGCAAGTGGAGTTTGGGCTTATCTCTGTTGTCTGAAGGTCTGGACGTGCCGCAGGCGCCGACGGTGACTTCGTCCTATCATCAGCAGACATACGGCGACCGATTGGCACAGACGCGAGGTGACTTGAAGCTGCTTGAACAACTCGTTAGTCAGACGTTTCACTTGCCACCGCAGCACCAGTCAACGATCGTCTATGATTCGACTTACTCTGGTGTCACCGACCAACAGCCGGTTATTCTATACTCACGCTTCTGTTCTACTGCTGTCGTAGGCCGCACTACGGGTCTTGCCCGTCTGTCTGTCTGTCTGTCTGTCTGTCTGGCATTGTCCCATATACGGACTATTAACTCGAAAACAAAAAGGCATAGAAAACCGGCGTGCCAATTTTCAGTTTAAAAGGTCAAAGATCAGGGCGAGGGCTAACTGGCTGACTGGTTGCGCAGCTCCAAGTGGACGGCCGCATGATATGTCGGCACTGGACCGATATATTAGATTTTTCTTTAATACTGCCATGTTTGCGAGTGCAGTGTTCGAGTCAAAAACGTAAACCAAGTTACGACAAAAACTTAGTGCGCTTGCTGCGGAGAGTCCTGTATTAGCTGTCGCCGGGATGTCTGTCCGCCTGTCCATCTGTAACCCGCCGGTATGCAGTCCTATATAACGACGCGAGGTAGGATCACGAAATTTTCACTTTGGCTCCGCGAAACCAGGATCTGCGAAGATCATCCAGAAATTCGACAGAATTTACTCCTCGAGTTCATTTCGATCATCACAAAGGCGTTAAATGAGAGAGGGATCGGGAAATTTGGCGGCATTCAACTACTGTAGTCGCCGTATCTCAGAAACGGCGCGAGATGAAACCGTGGTTAGGCTACTGCTGATCACTAATGGTAAGTCGCAGACGCGCTTTCGATTGGTGACCTGGTGGTGTGTGCGTGTGTGTGCGTTGGTGTATCGTATATAGGAGGCTGTGGCTGATGAAGTGCTGCGCGGATCAGGGCCTGTTAGTGCTGGTGTTGTCGAGTTTGTTCCGACGGTCAGTTCGTCGCAGGCAGAACTTGCGTGTCGCTGGGCGGAACAGCGACGTCAAGCGCTCGAGGTACGTTACGTTACGCCACCCAGCAGTGGTGCCGCCGAGATGTTACTTGTGCGAGTAGGGCACACAACTAAATGAGAATAATTTAACGGCGATACACAAATATATTATGAAATTCGTGCAATAGACAGTGACAAAACTATACGCAGTAAACGCTATACTGGTTTTTAATGAATAGGCAGCCACATGGAGTCGAATGTGAGACTTTATGCGACTCTGAAGTTACCTGAAAAATTAAACACTTGGAAGTTGATGGGAGTGGGGCACGTGCCCCAGTGCCCAAATCTGGCAACGTTCATGCCACCGATAGGCAGTTTGATCTACTGACAAGTTTCACTTGTTCTAATAATATTGTTTTGTCGTCGAATAGTGTGACTGAACTAGCGCTCAAGCAACTGTTTTGAATGGCGTATTTTTTGAAAAGCCATATCCATGCCACCTTGAAGGTTAAAAATTAACAAAATGAGAAAGTTAATTTTAAGAGGAAAAATGTATCCCAGGCCTAACGTAAAATATGTACATGGTACACCCCGTCCCCTTTCACATTTCTAAAATCTAAATTCATCTCTGACTCCGTTTCTGTCGCAGAACAAAAATGTTCATATTTCAGGACACACCAAAGAATACCGAAATGAAACAGTGTTTTCAGAAATTCGGCTGTCCCTTAGCTTTATACACAAATAGGCTGAGCAAATAAAACGTTCACACACATCTATCAATCGCGAGTGAAGAGTGTACACCGACTCCGAGTGTAGTCTCTGCAAACTCTCCTCCACACTCACTCTACACTCCGCGACTGAGTGCGGGTACGTGTGTAGCAAGAACTGCAGATGAGACGTGCCAATGAAGTTGCGTACATCAGTCACTGGCCGACGACGTCGTCATATCCGCTCAGTACTGTCACGGTCGGTCTGTCACTCACTTCATCCTCACTTCGTAATGGTGGACAGTCACTCTTTTTATTTCCTTTAGCATTTTGAACTGAAAATTGTCACACCGATTTTTCCTGCCCTGTGGAACGTCCACACCAATTGTGTTTTTCTACGCTTCTTTGTTTTTGAGTTAGGTGCCCGTACGGGACGAACAGACGGGTGGACAGACAGACGGACAGACGGACGGATGGTCAAGACCCTTAATGCGGCCTATTAGGACAACCGCACAATGAAGTCAGTTGTCGTAAACCTGAAGCAGTTTATCTTGTCCATGCTGACGTAGGCCATAGGTCATTTCTGACAGTATACCCAGATGTTGCTTCAGAGTTCAAGTCGACTGAACCTATTGCGCGTATAATTATGTGATCGTGTAATTCATGTACAGGACGCATCGCCAAGGTCTTATCGTCATCTCGTTGACCAATATGATGCTTGGAACTCTGCACTTCAACCAGTCCACTACTCACCGGTAATGTCCATCTTTGTCTGTCCCATTGCTATGGCATAGCATGCGACAGATTATAAAATCACTTGCGTCTGTCAGTGTGTCTGTCGTCGCTCATACGGCCGCAATTTCTATCCGATTTTCATGAAATATTGCACAGTGGTTTGGGGCCTGAAAAGTAAGATCGAGTTTGTTTGGGGTGAAAATCCAATGACCCCTTTCCCTATTTTACCCCATTTTACCCCCATAGTGCATAGTGCATTTTTAATGGGAAAGTTCTAATACGACAGTAAGGAGGCCCGATGACCTATAGTGACAGTTAATAGCTCAAAAGACATGTCTCGGAGGCTGCTATGGGCGCAAACCCGAAAAATACTTCTACCTCTTAATTTGCCCCTACCTCTCAAAAATGGTGATCACTGCATTTTCAACCATTTTCAATGGTAATTAGGCGTGGCTAAGTGTTTAACACGTTATATTTCAGCAACTGTGCGAGATACAGGGGTGGTTTCAATGGATCACTTATAGGAAACCATATGTTGCGAGTCCAATGGTCACGTGACTGATGACGTCACGTGACCCCAAAATGTCAAGGTCGTGACCCCAAAATATTTGAGGCTTCATATCTCTATAATTTTTTAGTTGATACGTCAAGTAAGAAGAGAGCCACACTTGTCACTCACAATCTGAGTAGTACTTTGAAAACTGCTACAAAAAGTCTGCGCCCATTTAATTTATTACCTTTGCTGAAAGGGAGGCTATGGGGAGAGGATCTGTCTGTCTGTCTGTCATGCTTTTCGTAAAGGGATTTTGGTGCAATTTTGTAAATAGGTTGGGTATGGACCAGGGAGTGAGTGACTGGTTAGATTTTAGTGGCGATCCGGACACTTTTTCTGGATTTTGGATCATTATCCAGGATTCATTTCCACTAGGAGATGGCACGTAAACTGAAAAAATTATTTGCAGTCTGCATCACCGCGTAAACGGATTTCGATGAAACTTGGCGGAGGGGCGGAGAGTGGCACAAAGACCAACTTCTCAGGCTTTCCGAATCTGGATCCAGGAATTTTTGGACGAAAATGTTTAAAAGGCAGACGCGGCCCGAGGAACAGCTATCAGATTCGTTGTATTGGCTAGGTGGCAGGACTGTATTAGCTGGAGGTTTGAGATCTGTGATCGCTTCTAGCTGTACATGTGCTAACGTGACGTGACGTGACGTGACTGCAGGTGATTGACGTGCCTGCTGCTGCTGCTGCTGCTGCTGCTGCTGCCGCTGCTGGTGCTGGTATGACGTACACGCGCGGTGCTTCGCTGACACCGTCCGGCGCTACTGCGACGACGAGTCGTCATTCAACAACCACCGAATGGAGTCCGCTGCAGTCCTCGCTCCACAGTCTCATACCAACTGTAAGCATATCACAGTCACACGCTCTCACTATTAGTGGCGTCGTGGCAGGGAGGCAAGGGGACATCTGCCCCCGCCCCATAAATTTTAGCCTGTCGGAAAATTTTCGTCCAAAAATACCACATTTGGGGCTGGAAATCCAGCATTTTGAAATGAATTTTGGAGCAAAATCGAAATTTTAAGCACCCATAGTTTCCTCTGTCGGAAAATTGCAACTTCTTGCCCCCAAACTTTTTAAACCCACAACTCCGCTGCTCTCAATCTCACTAGCATACATCTAACAAATGTGTTGTGTTTTATTTTTAAGGTTTCACGTTATTTTAGAGAAATTTATCGGTCACTGCCAGTCACTCGTGCGCTAAAACGTGCTATATATGAGATAGCAATAGTTTACGTACCAGACTTTGAAAGCAAACAAAAAGCTGTCAGATGGCAGTAATATAAATCCAAGAATCGGCGTTGTCCAGCGTGGCTGACAAGTCTCTGTTGAGGACATTTCTAGTTTAAACATTGATCTCATCTACGAGAAAAGTTTCTAAGTGTGTAGTTAAAAACCAGCTGCGGCCAGGTCTTTTCTACTCAAATATAGAGGACGTCGTTCCATTCAACGGCGATGTCGTTTTATTTATACCCCGTTTAGTTCACACATTGAAGCTGGTTCGGCTAGCGGTATTAATGTCTATAAATGACGTCCCGATCGGTGACGTCATCGTAGTAATAGGCTACTCGCAGGTGACACTTAGCATGGAATTTTCTAGAAAATATATTTCGTATCTTTCACAGTTTAAAAATTAAAAGAATGGCGCCGTTTATGACTTATTTTTGGCACGCCCCTTGTACATTCGGTGCCGTATTTTCTTTTCTGTCGGAAGGAAATAAAACAATTTTGTGCTTCCAGTTATAGTCTGGCGAGAAAGGACGGACGGTGGCATATTTTTATTTTTATTTCATGACGTTACACAGCAGCTCATAAAAACTAAGTGACACACTGAATAGTAACCAGATGAGAACTAAAGTGAACATGCTGCAGCATAATATTTTTGTTTCAGTAAAACTTTGAAAGCAAACAAAAAGCTGCACCAATACTTTGAGAGGTCCGATAAAAATTCTAGGGACCGACATTTTGTTACGACGGACGGCAACTGGAAGCACAGGAATTGTTTGCGCCTAGCCGCTTGCAAGTAGCCGAGAGGAATAATTTCAATCGTTGTTGTTGTTGTTGTTGTTGTTGTTGTTGTTGTTGTTCTGATGCGTGTGGTGTTCGTGCGTGTGACTGGAATTAGGCGGTGACGCCGAGGCCGCAGATGTCAGAAGCGCGTCGCAAGGTCAGACAGGTGCTGAGCAAGTCGAAAGGTGACCCGCATTACTTCAGCAGGACCAGCTACGACGCCGCCTAGCGACTGATTCAGTTATGATCAGACTGACAATGTGTCGTCCGTCGTGTATGATATACTCGTCGTAGTCCAGTCATCTGCACTGAGATACTAGCACAACAACAACTCGTGCAAATTCCTGACGTTTCGCTATTTTCAAATGCTGTGCGGCCGCCCTAATAGGCCGCAGTACGTGTCTTGCCCGTACGTCTTGCCCGCTCGTCTCTATCGTACGGGCTACTAACACGAAAAATAAAGGGCGCGCAGAAGAGCCAAAATTTGTGTGAACGTTTCCAAACCGGTGTACACATTTTCGGTTCTGATGCGCAGCTCTAGGCGGACGGCCGCGCACTGTGTGGTCACTGGGCCGACATATTTTTCTAGTTTAGGTTGTGTTTGTGTTATGTCTGTTGTTTCGATTCGACTACGACTGATGTAAGTCGCTGTTATTTATGTACCTTGCAAACGTAGCTACGTCAGCGGTTTTGTGGACTACCGGACTGTCAGGTACCCGGTCGATCGCTCTCCTGTCGTTTGTAGGCCTATCAGCCACACAGATTGGACCAGTAACAAGTTAGCCCCTACGTTTGTGTCATAAGTGTATCAATTACTGACCTATTTTCAAAATTCCTGAATCAATTTACTCTGCAGCAAATATGCAATTAAGTGATCATTAAGGATCCCACCACACCCCAAACGCGTCGCTGCACTACCTTGTGAAATACAGTTAGCTTTCGAATAAGCGAATTACAAGGTCACTTTCAGTATTCTATTTTTACAGCAGACTAAGCTTATATTTTACCGACGCGTTTTGGAGGCCTTTATCACCGATTTGGTTAGTGAAAGACTTCTGAAAGTCGGTTAATATTTGATGAAGTTATGAATGTGTGAAAGACCAGGGGTTTACATTTTTGTAGACCACCCTGCAGCTGCGCCGTCGTCGAGCGGATTGTTAACAAGAAGAGTAGGCTACGACACGATACGATACGATACGATAGATGATTTGCAGTGAACAACTCACGGGCAAGCTGCCAGTTCAATCCGGCACATAAACTGAAAAAAAACTCAAATGTTTTAAATGAAACTGTAAAAGAGTAAAAAAAAATCAAGAAACAGGCGGGTATTGGAGAGATAAGAGGCCTGAGATAGAAAAACTAACAACGAAAGAAGTAACGATAGCTGAAAATAGAAAAAAAAACTGAAACGAAGAAAAAACCGTAAAGCAGTCCGGATATCCACGAAATCAGTCCGAAGAGGTGCCAGATGTCTCTGGAGGGTAGAGTTCTATACAGACAAGCAGTGGAGTGTGCCGTGGACCGCTGTTTGCTGTGCATACGACGTGCTGGGTCGACGGTAGGCCTATACGACTGGTAGCCTACCGCCAGTCAAGCTGTCAACACTCGACAGCCGGCAATTAACCGGACTCTGTCGCTTGCTGTGAAGCTCGAAGTCAGCTTCCTTCGATACCAGGTGTGTTGTACATTATTTTGTTGTACAACGTGTTGTACAGCAAATTCACATCAAGTCGTAAACACGAAGGGTCCACAAAAAATGTCAACATGTTTACAACTTGTTGTACTATTTGTTGTGCAACAAGCCAACAACAAATAGAAGTGGCGGAGTTTAGGCATGACTGCCGTGTGTATACCGTGTCCCAAAAAATTGTGCAAAATTGTTTTTGCCAAGACTTTGTCAAATTTCTACCAACTATGATAATTTTTGGCACAAAGATGGCGAAGAGGATAAAATTATGCGAGATGCACTCATTTACCACTCACCTGGTTCGCGTCAACGAACTACCGTGTTAAAACGTACACAAATCCAGTAACTTAATAAAATAACATTTTTGGCACAAAGATTGCGTTGACACAAATTTGGTGAGGTGAAAAAGAGTTCAACTCACATAGTGTTATCCTTTTTGTCATTTTTGTGCCAAAAATTATTATCAAAGTCGGTGGAAATTTGGCGAAGTTCTGACAAAACGAATTTTGCATAGTTTTTTTTGTGACACGGTGTAGAACGTCCTAACGTCATCTCAGTAGCAACCGATCTTCTGCTGGCGTCTCAAACTTGACGTTCATTGTGAAAATCATATCCATACCTTTTCATCTGATTTCATTTATTTCGGTACTATACTTAGTGAATTTTGTGGTAGCTATGCTACTTACTGAGCCACTCTACAATCTCTACAATCACCGATTGATTCGTTCATTGTACAGTACTAGAATCAGTTAGTTCCGTGATCTTGCATGCATTGATTTGCCACATTTCGTCTCTACTCACCTAGAACCTTTGTGAGAGCTGTTGATCACACACTGATACTGTATATTATGGGCCGCATTACGAGTCTTGACTGTCCGTCCGTCCGCCCGACCATCCGTCGGTCTCTCTGTCCCTCCCGTATTACGGACCCCTAGCTCGAAAACAAAAAGGCATAGAAAAGTTGCTATGAACGTTTCCCAGAGCAGGAGTAACTGGCTTGCCAATTTTCTGTGCAAAGAGCCAAATGTCAGGCGTGCGGACGGCCGCACAATATGGCGGCACTGGGCCGACGTATTTTTCTGGTTTTAAGTCAATCATACCACTTTCTGAATTGCGGGCTGTGCATGGCTTTCACTCTCGTTCTCCAATTCGCTCCATTAGTTTGTTCCATTCTGGTTGTTTCCGTTTCTTCAATACTCAAGTTAGTAGTAACATGTGCTCGCTCAACGAAAGTTGTGCTGTTGTGGATAGGCAGCTATGATTCAATGATAAATTAAACTTGCTTCGACTATTTTAATATAAGCGTTACTAGTCCATTATGAGAATATGCAACAAGGACATGGCGAAGAGCTGCGACGTCGACGCTTGATTCAGTTCTCAATTGTCTGCAACAAACAGCGCAAACAGCGAACAGATGATCAACAACATAACGCTCAGACGAACATGCTTTTCCCACGTTGTAGTGAATTGTGCAGTTCGTATAAATGAAATATATGCAGCGACCACCTCCATATGATTAATAAAAAAGTAAACTAAAAAGGTGTAAGTCCGGTACTTGGTATAGCGTTGCTTACATGAGTCAAGACTCATGATCAGAAGCGTCTTACAATCTCGGAAGTGGCAGCTGATTGGCATGAGCTAATGATAGCGCAGCACATTATGCGGTCATCCGTTGCCTGCGCCAGAGAACAGTTGGACCCGCGGTACAGCAAGCAGACATACCACCGCCCCAACCAGCCACACTTGGCCTTCATCCTGTAGCCCGTGAGCTACTACTCATTTTCCGTCCCAATGCTGTGGGTAGGAGGCTGAGTTGACCTGAGCATACAGTAGGTTGTTGGAATAATGATTCCTGCAGTTGGTATAACATTTATCATAGTCGAAAAAGCTTGTCTAAGAAACCATTTCAAAACTACACCATTTGTTAAAGAATGCTTGGAAAAATAAATCTGGAAAAATTTAGTTATATATTTCGCAATTTGAAAAAAAAAACTGCCGTGTTTAGCACATTGCTAACATTGTCATTTCAGCGACTAGCAAACATGCATAGGCTATTAGTCGATGACAGAGTATATGACCTGTATATGACCTGGTGATTTTATCTTTGAAAAAAGTAACACGTTTAACACGCTAGTTTTCTAACATTAATATTTCACAAGGTAGTGTAGCGACACGAGAAAGATGCGGTGTGCTCAACGCTCATTGCTTCATTGCAAATTTGCTTCTTGCACGACAGTGCACAATTTTTACAACCGGTCAATATTTCGCAAAAATACGGACAAAAATATATAGACTTCGTTATTCTGGCAACCCACGTTTATAATGTAGCACTGCAAATAGTTACTACCCACGGAAGCGTCGGCAGTATTGTTTTCAGCGTTGTCGCTCTGTTACGAAACGATACGATACGATACGATACGATACGATCGATGATTTGCACTGAAAAACTGACATGCATGCGCCAGTTAATCTAGCACATAAACTAAAAAGAACTAAAAATGTTTTATATTAATTAAATGGAACTGAAAAAGTAAAAAAAAATTAAAAATCAATAAAAAGACGGTTATGGGAGACATAAAAGGCCTGAGATAGAAAACTAAAAAGGAGGAAATAACAATAACTGAAACTAGAAAAAAACTGAAATAAAGAAAAAAATGTAAAGCAGTCCTGATATCTATGAAATCAGTCCGAAGAGGTACCAGATGTCTATGGAGGGTAGGATTTGAGAAAAAGAAAAGTTTTGAGGTTGGAAAAGAAGAATGATAACTCGTGAACCGCTGCACTTAGCTTGATGAAATTTTGCAAGAACATGTACCTCGACAACGTCTGGGCTCTAGAACACCACTGAATTTCAAGGTCATAGGTCAAGGTCACAAGGCCATGTCAAGTTCACATGAGTTTATTGTGTTTCGTACGTGCATAATAATGATTGAACCACTTGGGCTGGATTCACGAAATGTCATTCGCTATATGGCACCACTTCATTACTGCCCACGTAACCGACTGGCGCTAACCGCGGGCAGTGCTTAGCCTTGAGCAAAGCTTGACGATTTGTTTGTCTGCGTGTCGTTTTTGTACGGCAAAACAGATAGGCTATTGTTCTTCTTCTTCGACTTGATTTTTTCTTGACTCGCCGTGTATTTTGCCTGGAGTAATGTATATCGCTGTGATTACGTACCGGATAGAGAAAGGCGTCGACACTGTCAGAGCCGGCCGTGTTCTCGGCGACACACCGCTACAGTGTACAAGACATGCCAGTTTCCTGACAGTAATATTACTATTTCTTGTTCTCGGCGACACACCGGTACAGTCCCATGTTGCCGGCCCAGCGAACATCACGGATCACCAAGTCGCCGTTATCCAGCATCTGCCATCGTTACACATACACAGTACATACACATCTTTACTTGCTAAAGAAAGTTATGCAACAACAAAAGGCTAGACATAAGCTACACAGAAAGACCCGAAGTCTGTTAAAACAAGAGCTAAGCAAGCCCAGGCTTGCAACACCGCTACATGCTTGCGTATTAGTGACATATTTACTTAGTTATTTAGGTACTTACTTATTCACTCGATTACTTACTAGATATGTACT
>Ga0056124_1000801_pt1 | contig 10757 bp, 9 predicted proteins | sample WorMetHEROISLAND_2_FD_70069 | JGI IMG/M metagenome (GOLD analysis project Ga0056124, IMG submission 70069) | Marine gutless worms symbiont microbial communities from Max Planck institute for Marine Microbiology, Germany - Olavius sp. 4 HERON ISLAND | ecosystem: Host-associated > Annelida >... | reverse complement strand
ATGACCTTGAAGGACCTTGAACGCCCAAAATAGGGGTTTTAGTGAATTTTTCGCTATTTTAGGCGTACGGCGTACTGAGCGAGTGAATTTTCGCTGAAATTGCTGGAGATAGACCAAGACTTGAACCTGCGTACGAAATTATACTGATGTTGTGGCGCGTCTCATGAGCATTAGCTCAGATTTCTTGTATATATCAGTACTGTACCTTGTAAAAACTAGCGACACATCGGAACGCACATTGCAACGTCGGCCGCTCACTGTTCGTCTTCTCATTGAACAGTGGCCTAATTTACAAAACTTCCTAGGAATTTTCGTAACATCTTCTTATCTTCTTCCTATGCTTAACAATTTACGATTTCTTAAGTATTTCATGGACACTGATTCGCCGTAGGTTTTGCTGGATAAGTTATTCCTACGTTTTCCCTAGGAATCTTTGTAAATCTCGTTTTCGTCCTAGGCTATTTCTACGTCAGACTTTTTGCGTAGGTTTTGCCTAGGAACGACCTAGGAATTAGGCCCCAGGAATCTTGCAACATCTTCAAAAGCTTAATTAGCATTTGACATTCCAACCTTTATCATAAAATTCAGGAATTACCTTTTCAGCTTCAAAACCTTTGAATTTATATAAATTTTCTATCAAAATACGAACTTCAGCAGCGCCTGATTGCTGCATGATCTGGTCTGGTCTGCACCAGCTTGTCATCGTCGAGGCAATCGACCACGTGGCGTGGACGGCTGCGCGCCTGTGTGAAAACTGATAGACGAGACTTCAAACACTTGCTCTAATAAATGTAAACGTTACTCGATAGTTATCCGATTTGACAATTTGGATTTTATGTGGGCACTTCTTATTTGACGCTGTAGGATTACAGTATGCCCTAAAAATCGTTGCTAGACATTACATAGTTCAATACGAACATTTGAAACGAGATATGGTTGGCTGTGCATTTATGTTGTTTCAAATTTCCTGGGGCATGTTTCTGCCAGAAATTGGCAAAATTGGATGACATCTGTCTAAGTTATGACAAATACAAGAAGGGTGACGTTTTTTTTTCTGAGGCACATTGTACACCTACGTTAGTAACGTCCTTTCGAATGTTTAATACGCAATTAGCTCATACTAGCTTTATTGCACAACAACTTTAGTCTCCGTATTTTAAAGCAAAAATTATTTGTTGTGTTAGCAGGAATAAAATATGCAGATGCATCGAAGCTAGTAGGAAACTGAAATCGAGAATGGATGCGACTTTTTTCTCAGGTGTATTGAGCTTTGTTCAGTGATTGTCGGCATTACGTTTGAGCCGTTCGTTGCTCGCTGGCACCTTTCAACCTTTGACCTACGGTGCAAAACAGACGCGAGGCGGGTTCTAAAGGTAAATGGTACGGACAGCAACAGACTGGGACTCGGCACGCGTCTGTCTGCTGGGAATACTTGACAACAGCTGCTCATCTGCCGAACCAGCCTATCTACACTCAGCTATTTCTGCTCACGCTAGTACTCTGTCTATATTCTATAAGTATCCTACGTTATTATACACTCGCACCCGCGTACTGCCTATGTGCGTACCGTTATGTGTGAAGTGATACAACAGCTCGCCAATTTCACGCTTGTATTGCCTATCTCTACAGTTCTACAGTTAATTGATTGAAAACTCCACGGGTGCATTCGAGCGAAGCGAACGACATTGTGGGCTTACACTATACTAATGTTAATTACAATAATGTTGGTAACCGTGGAATAGTGTGTATTAGTTTGTTTAACACTCACTTATTCCACTCAGGGCCAGGATAGTGGTTAAATAGACATACGGACATCAATAAAACCGTTCTTATTACGTCATACAACTTGTTTATACGTAGCTAGTGTTTTGCGTTATAATGATTGACAGATATAATGATATTTGGTTAATATAAGCCTATTTCGGTATTTTGTTAGCGTTAAACAACCAGTAGGCATACGTAAGCCTGCATTTTCGTCGACACTGCGGCTGAACTTATTGAACACTGACGGCTGGTTTCAGTGCTTATTTCTATGCTCACCTTGCTGCATCGTTAACACGCAGAGGAAGCATGTTGGTCGCATTATGGACGTGAATCGCACACTTCGCTGCACCGTAAGAAGACTGTACACAGTTAGTACCGAGTTCCTAGTAGTCGGCTATGAGGAGTCCATCGCATGGCTGAACAGACTTAGTAAGTTAACTTCGATCGCAATCGTTATTGGCTGAGAAGCTGTTGAAAGATGGGGCGTGCAGTGCTGCAGGGGTGCTTCAAGCAGACACGTCGTGGTTATCTTAACTAGTTACACGTGCTGCTGCTGCTGCTGCCGCTGCTAAACCAATGCAGGTACAGCGGCATCGCTACTATTCTCGGACGCTCCAGACGCCCTATATCATCACGGCACAATATCGGTCACGGCGTAAAAGTAAATCCGACAGATACAATCAATCTGTCTGACTATTCTTTGTTCCTTTGCTGGTCGTCCCTGTGGATGTCAGACATCTCCCCAGTGCTGGTATGATACGTTGAGTGACTTGGTGATGTAGTGGTTAGCACGTCTGAGTCTGAGGTCGCGGGTTCGACTTTCTGCCGTCTCGTCGACTGGGCTATTTGTTTCGGTGGTAGTTCTTTTAAATCCACAACCTATTTCAGGTAATTCCTAGCCACTCTGCATTAATGACAACTAAAGTATGCCGTAATCTTTCCCACCGCTATTTCGGTCTTGCACTGCTATTTAAATCAAAATCAAATCAAATGTTTCTTTACTAAAACAATAATTATTGTCAGACGGCAGTTGCACAATGTACAATGTTTGCTGTTTTCACAGTCGTAATAAACGCTTACAAACGTTTTTGTTTTCAAAATAAAACACGTTTTTCACGTTCGTTAAATATTTCCTAACGTTTATTACATCTGTCAGTATATTATTGCGAATGACATTGCTGCTGCTGCAACAGCTGAGTCGTGATACGATGATAACGGCGGCTAACGGCAAGTCGCATCCGGCGCTGGACGTGTTTGCGCATGCTCTGCGCTACTTCCGGCAGCACGCTCTACAAGAACTCAGCGACCAGACGTCGACGGCGCTGCTAGACGACGATGTACGCTGGGTCATTACCGTACCTGCCATCTGGAAACCACCGGCCAGGCAGTTCATGCGAATAGCTGCCATACAGGTTTCGCTAACATTGCTACATATTAACGTAGGCCCTATATGGCGACATTAGCATAAACGTGTATATGTAAAACTTCTCCCCGACTAGCGTCGGTAGTGGGACATTTGATCTGTTTCTAAAATTTCAGGGTCTTGCTGGTTTACGGAGTATGTAACTCTGGTACAGTTTTTTAAAGTCGGACAGATAAACAAACAGACAGAAAATGTCTCCTTGTTCGTCGGTGGTAACAAACCGTCATTACTTAAAGAAGTAATTCGCATTTACTGTTTGTTGCTGTTGTTGCTGCCACCCACTGCTGCAGTGCAGCCGCAACTTACCCAGAAGTCAACTCACCTCATGCAGTAACAAACTCTTCATCATTAGAGCTTTGTTCAAAGACGGCTGTTAGTTTATCTGCTGTTTCTCGTCTCATGTTGATGCGATGTTGACTCCATTGCCATTGTTTCAAACTCTATTTTAAGCTAGTTTATTTTGTTGTCAGTAGTTGCGATTTTGTCAGCTGTGATGTCTGACGAGCACAATGATGACGTCGTCGTTGGCGTTGCAGGCCGGAATGACGTCAGAAGATCACCCAGAGCGACTGATGATCGCCCTTGAACCGGAAGCAGCTTCAATCTACGTGCGCAAACTGCGACTCTATCAGTTGGTACCCGACACTTCAGTCACGCAGACGCTGAATCGTAACAGCGGCGCGTCGTCGGCCAGGGCTAATCGTTACAGTTACTACGCGCCGGACCAAACCGCGACAGGTGATGATCGGTGGCGCTGCTTGGGCACAATTACATGTACTCGACGAGACGTCGCCAATCAATGGCAATGGAGTCAAAACCCAAAACCCACAACTGATGAAATTACGTTTAACACGTATGTCAAGGGCAATCATCAGAAGATGTTCGTCGAGCTCCACTGCAGTCTGGCGAACTGTTTTGTAGGCTTTGATAATTTTTCAAGAATAATTTGTTTCATTTAGTTGACCAACGAGTAGCCTATTGACCATATGCAAATTACAGTCATGTGCATGGATAAAAATACGCATGATACACGTCTTAGCAACATACTGCACGGTACTAGATGCCTGGCTCATAAATTCTTGCACTCAACGACCTTTGCTATCTACGTCGGCTGTTTAAGGGCAATGTTGAATAAAACTTTCAAAAAACTACGTTTGGACTCACATTGCAGATTGTAGTAGCAATAGGCCCCCTATTAGTGATGATGATGATGATGATGATGTTTCGTGGCGTGTGTGTTTGCGCAGGTCTGCATGAGCCAGGATATCGACGGAGCATGACGCTGTCCCACGGCAGCCATTCATCTGACGGCGTCGGCAATGACTTGACGATACCGTCGGATAAGACTGTAGGAACTGAAGTAGAACTGAAAGGTAATACACACTTTACCATACTATTAATTCGCTGTTGCGGTCATTTATATTTTTTGTTAGTTTCTAAGCTTATGCTTTGTGCTAGTGGGGGAAAATTAATTAATATTAGTAACAACAGCATCATCATCATCATCATCAACAACAGCAACAATAATTATAATTGTAGCAGCAATATGTTTTAATATATATAATAGCAACCTTATACGTGCTGTAACGTCCAATGAACGCCGTGTAATCGCCGTGCTTATCTGTTGTAACATGGAGCCAAAGCGGCTTCCGAAGATGACAGATACGCTAATGTTGTGTTGATGCGGCAAAGCTATGAATAGTTCGCACGACGCTGCTTGTCGGATCTATGTCAACATGTGGGTGGTCTAAAACAGCCAGAACTAGAAAACACGCAGCAAGGCTAAACCTCCGCTGTCGCTACACTACTTCATGAAATACGAATGTTGTAAACTAGCGTGTTTTTGTGCGCTCAGCCGTAGTCTTGCTGAGATGTGAACTAACCTTGCATATGACAGGCAGCAACTGTAGTAAGACAATCAAATTAGGTCTCATCGATTTGAACTTCAGGATCGCCATCTGCCACCATTAGCGACTGACTGAACGTCACTCTTGCGCGAAAAAGCTTTTTCGCTCCAACATTTTATTCTTCGCTGCACCAGATGCCATTCTCCAAATGTTTCAGTGTAGTTAATGTAAACAGCATTTCGTCACTAAACCAAATGAAAATAACATCAGTCAGAAACAGTTTTAAGCAGCTATGTCTTGAACAACATATACTTCAGTCGGTTCTCCAGCCGGCGTCGCTTTAAACACTCCAAACCAAGATCGCCAAGAAAAAATGATTCGAATGACACCAGCTTGTGCTACTTGGTGTATTGAACGCTAGATTTGTGGCTGGTCTTGATGGCTTAGTACCAGCTCGTCTACCACGACCACATTTTCTTTAGTTTATGTGCGCTTATTTTGACATTGCTCTGCTTCGGTTGGTGCAGTTTTTGAAAATTTATATTTCACAAGGTAGTGTAGCGACGCGGTTTGAGTGTGATGAAATCTGTAAAGACAGTTTTATCGCAAATTGTCCGTAGAGTCTGGCAGTAAAAGAATTGTCAAAATTGATTAATATTTGGCAAAGATATGGACAAAAATTTGGTGGCACGTGTTGTTATGGCGACGGTGTATAGAGCGTGCGTGAGTTGGGTGCGTCTGTTGTAGGTACGCGGTACATAGTGGTCGACTGCGGTGGAGGCACGGTCGACATCACCGCGCATGAAATGAGTTCCGCTCGCGGTGACCTTCAAGAGATATTCAAGGCCACTGGAGGACCTCACGGATCAGTCGGTCTGTCTGTCTCACTCTCCGACTGCTTCATAACGGCTCTCGGGCTCGCTGCTGGCCATTTTTTTCTACGCTTGATATATTTAGTGAAGCTATTTTTTTATTTCGTATACCTGTTTCGCCTTCGCTCAATGGTGAAATTGCTCTCAATTATCTTTTTTTTTCTTCGTTAATTTCCTTTTTAGTTCCGTACGGTACAGTACAGACTAATAAGTTAGCATTTGATGATCAACTGATAGATTGGTAGGTTTATTCATTGCCACAATCACAACACAGCAGTGCAATACAGACGCCATAGATCTACCGAAATGAGAAAATTAAAACATTCAATTCTGAGCATTATATCGTCGCTATCGTGTCTTGTCGCCGGTTAATTTACTTATTTACATTTAATCCACTTTCTAACGCAGGCATCGACGCCGAGTTTGAGAAGCTGCTGACGAACATCTTCGGTCGCGAGTTTATCGAGACGTACAAGCTGCGACGACCTTCCGGTTGGACGGACCTGATGGTTGCGTTCGAATCACGCAAACGTTCTGCCAGTCCAACCAAGAGCCACCCGCTCAACGTCTGCCTGCCGTTCTCCTTCATCGAACAGTACAGGAAACTACGGGTAGGCGCCGTGCAGCACTGCAGTCAGTGTATAGCCAGAAACAAACATTCAGGGCAAACGGACAGGGACAAGGGGCAAGAGAGAACATCGACCACGACACTTTGAATGGAAATGGGAATGAAATTATAGTGCTCTCTACCGCCAACTATAGCGACGCTGAAACATTCGAAAGAGAACACCATTCAGCAGTAAACGTTCAACTAACGGATTGTCAAAATGGTCAGGAGATCAGATAGGATATATCATTTCCGGCCGTCGGTTTCAGAGTTTTTTGGCTCACGATTGAGTCTGAAGCCGATACAGTAACTTTGTTATTGACGCAATGCGAGCCCAGAAACCATCCAAAGTACGAATTTTTGCACAAACTATCATCATAATGCACTTTTATTCTTCCGTAGATTTGCCGTCAATAATTTATAAATTTTTTTCACTTTATAGTTTATTGTCACTGAAAATGAGAAAGAAAATGAAAATGCCGTCTCTTTGATTGACTGGTGGCTTAAAGCAGTGCGCTGATCGAGTCATTCGCAAGGTGGCAGCGCCGGTTGACTGACAGGACGAGTCTGTCTCGCACTCATTGTGCGCACGTCTAAAGACATTTCACAAACCAAGATTCCTCTTTTGACCAGGTCTCCAACAAGTCATAAGAAGGGAAAAGTCTGTCACTTGCCAGAAACCTGTTTCCCACTTCGTGATCTGCTTGAAACTTGATCTTTCAGGCGGTGCTTTCAAGAAAAGTAGAAGTGATGGTATCCTATTTGAACGTAATACACAGCAGCTTGTCGTATGTGCTGTGATGAATCTACAGGGTGGCCAGGTGGAAACAGCAGTCAACAAGTTCGGCGACAAGGAGATCCGCTGGTCGTCTCAAGGAATGATCCGACTGTCTCTAGAAGCGATGAAACGACTCTTTGAACCGACCGTTGAGCGCATCAAACAAGCTATCCAAGACGTCTTGTCCAACGTCTCCGGTTGGTTTAAATTATAGCTATTGTTTAACTGTTATTCATATTGTCTCACTATTTGCCACTTTTTCAAATATTTTCAGTATTAAGGTTAACTGGACATTTTGAAATTTTTGAGAAAAAATTTGCGATGTTGGTTAGGGATGAGTTATACCATGAGTAAGACGAAACACTACACGATTATTGACTTGTGTAATCTAAAACTGTAACCGAAACCGAAACAGAGACCTTGCAACTCAAAGATTGTTCAGATGATTTACGGGGGCGGGCAGAACGTCAAACACTATGGAGAATTTTTCATTGGTCCAACTCCATGCGTAGACCCACCCAACCATACTGTAAACATTTGGGGTTTAGAGGAGATTGGCGCGAAGCTTAATTCAAAATTACTTTTCAATCCTTCTGTTAGCCGACTTAAACGTCAGATTAGCTGTATGCTTGTTAACTAATAGCCAGTGTTCGGTTCGTCGCGCTTCTCGAATTTAACTGATGGCTTTTTTCTGTCACTCTAACACAACACAGACAAGTTTACAGGTGTGACTGGTTCGCACGTCGCTAGGCCTACGCAACATGTGGAGTTAGCATTTGGCCACTTGGTGCAAATAACTGTTAGCCACGGTACGTTGGGTTGATATGCTGATTTGTCGTGTTAGATCTAAAGTACATGTTTCTCGTTGGCGGATTCGCCGAGTCGCCGATACTCCAGCACGAAATTCGTCACAAGTTCGGCGCCAAGCTCAAAGTACTCATTCCGCAAGATGTCGCTCTCACCGTCCTCAAAGGTCCGTTTACTTGTGCGTTTCCGTAATATGTACCGGTTGCTCCGTAAAAAGTAAATTTCGAAATTTCATAATCTTATAGCTTTGTCATATCGGACAGCGGACATTATTGGTTTTTATGTTTAATTTGATCGATTCTATGTCTCTGTATGCTAGTTTTTGTTCATTTTACTATTTAGTGTGTACTTCCTGTACGATTTTATGTTCAGTAAATAAATATATTTACGGGTTGTGAAAATAATATTTCATTGGCACACTCAGCAATAGATCTGCAGTATGTTGGATCAGTAAAGATCCGGATTTCAATTTTCCAGTTCTCCAACATAAAGAGTCGTACGGTTTGCCCGTAGCGCATTTGTTGTACAAGTCGTTGTTAAACTACTGTCTGGAGTGGGATAAGTGAGTGTTAAACGAACTTATACACCCAGGACAGTCGTTTAACCGACACCTATTCCACGGTCGTCGAAGGTCTTAGTGTAAGCCTGAGCTGTTGTTCGTTTGGTCACGCTTGAGTGCACCCGTGGAGCTATCAACCCGTTATACCACTGCAGACATAGTGCTAGAGATAGGCAGCAGGAGTGCGAGCGTGTAATGATGTGTGTGACGTTGTAGGCGCAGTGTGCTACGGCCTGGAGCCTGGTATCGTGACGACGCGTCGCTCTGGTCTGACGTACGGAGTCGAAGTTCTGCATCGCTTCGACGTCGATCGTCACCCGACGTCGAGGAAAGTTCACAAGGACGGCGTGGATTGGTGTACGGGCGTCTTCGACACCTTCGTCCACGCTAACCAGGTCTGAATAATGTTATACAGTATAACAGTTATCAGTCAATCAGTCAAGCTTCAACCACCCCAGGAGGCAACACAAAGCAGTTACGATGAAAACATCAAACTAAATTTTTTTGATAAAAAAACTAAGCTACTAAGATATTTAACACTATCGATATTAGATTAAGTGGTGAACAGTTTAGCTAGTCGACCGCTGGCGTGTATGGTGGGTGAAAGATAGCAATTTCCTCGGCATAGATGAGTCCCTGCAGTGTCACATTGAGCTAATTCGGTGTACTTGGTTATTTCTTAGTAAACGCTTTCATCGTCGAACAAAATCTTAGGAACTACAACAGATCATAAGTCGGATTGTTTCACGGAGATGAAATAAATATCGCTAAATATGTTCCATGCGTACTCACTCGCTCGCGATGTCGTCCGGTCTTGGACAAATTGGACAAATATAGATAGCATAGTTACCTCCATTGATGTAAAAAAAACGTCTTTTACGTTTTTTTTTAAATTTTTGTCAATTATTTTACGCTTTTAAAAGTCTTTTTTTATTTTGCTAACGTTTTTTTTATTTTGTTGTTATTTTTTGTCTAACACATGTAGACCTGCAAAACAGAGCATATAGTAACAGTCGTTTGTCCATCGGTCTGCAACCGCAAGCCCTGAAATTACTTATGATAAATGTAAAATTCCGCTGAGTACTTCGAGTTCGAGTTATCTTGAATTAAGGTTTAGGTATTAGGCATGTGGTTGAACATAGTTGACATTAACGTTTTTTATTCAACGTTTACAAACTGTTTTTGATTTTTATCACTTTTTTACGTTTTTTTAAGTTTTTAAAAATATTTTTGAACGTTTTTACACCTATGGTTACCTCGGGCTTGGGAATACTTTCCTCGCCGTATAGCGGACTTTGCGAACGCGGCCAAAGGCCCAAAGCTGTGCTGAGGACCTCGGAGACAGGGGAACGATGTTACTTGTGCAGGAGTGACTGAGTGAGTAAGTGAGTGAGCAGTTCTTTACGGCGCATCAGCACAGTGTAGGCTATGTAGTGCCATACAAATAAGATCATAAAGACCTAGAGATGTATGTAAATTACATTATTACAAACAGCACAAATGAGCTGCGATATAGGAATATAAAGTAGGTTATATACGATTATAGCGATGGGGCTCGGATCCGTCTCCACTCAGCGACCAGCATCAATTATTCAGTTCCACGTACAAGAACGAAATTTAGCGACAGTGCCTTCTCTGTGGCCGGGCCAGTCGTATGGTACAGTATTCCTGCAGCAGTTCGTGAAGCAGACAATGTTAGCTCGTTCAAGCGCAAACTCAAAACTCACTTTTTTCTATGTGCTTCGACGATGGTTGCTTTTGACTTTTGTAATGCACTCTGGGTCCGGGCTCGAGTAGGAAGCGGCACTATAACTGCCATTTACTACTACTACTATAGAAAAAGCAAGAATATTGTGGGCGTCGACCGTGTCGAATGGGAAGAACTCTTTGCGAGTTGTAACGGAAAAGTTCAAAAGTATCTCCGTCCTACAATGTTGTAATGCTTACATTCGAGGAGCACTGCACGCACAACAGCCAATGGACAGTCACGGAAGCAGTATTGTGTGCAGGAAGTGTCGGTGGGAGAGACGATCGTTCGTCGATACGGCCCGGCGTCGCTGAACCAGTCTCAGATCATCATCAACATCTTCTCGTCGGAGA
>Ga0056124_1000799_pt1 | contig 10762 bp, 8 predicted proteins | sample WorMetHEROISLAND_2_FD_70069 | JGI IMG/M metagenome (GOLD analysis project Ga0056124, IMG submission 70069) | Marine gutless worms symbiont microbial communities from Max Planck institute for Marine Microbiology, Germany - Olavius sp. 4 HERON ISLAND | ecosystem: Host-associated > Annelida >... | reverse complement strand
TCCAGAGCATCAATCTTTCTGACGTCGGCTTTTGATAGAGCCCAGCATTCTGATCCGTACAGCATTATTGGCAAAATGCAGACGTTGTACAGCTTCAGCTTGGTACTCAGGGAAAGCCGTTCATAAAATTAGTTAAACTGCTGATGTGGTGACACCTAGCGGCAAACAGAAATCATTCTGATGTGGGTGACAGCGGTTGCTGAGACATCAACAACTTGACCAACAAAGCTTGCAATTTGATGAAATTATACGGCTGCTTTAGCACACCATCTTGTTTCCATTACGAAGGCCAGCAACGTTCCTGTAACAGACACCCCTCTGCCCCACTAGATGCCAGCCAAGATTTGATCCCATCTTTGCTCAACGTTTCTAAACAGGCCAAGCTGTGTAAAGCTGGCGTCAGACGATCGATAAAGTCGGCCAACTTCTAAGGTGTGGTTTAGTTTCCAAAGACAATCGGCCGATGAAATGTACGACCAGCAAATTGCTTACCTGTCGAGTAACCAATGGCGGACCCATATGGTCCGCTTTTTATGTCGTTTCGCAGTCAAAAAATGAAGCAACATAAAAGCGTTGGCGTCCTTATCGTCTGCCATTTTTTGACGTCACAATCGTGACGTGACAAGTGACGTGTGTCATGGTTCAACGATTTCATCAGCCGATTGTCTTCGGAAACTAAACCACGCCCAAAAAGTTGGCCAACTTTATCGATCGTAGAGACCAAGGTCAGCTACAGCACAGAGATATACATAGACCAAGGTCCATTGTGTGGGAGCTCATCCCACGCTACGATAGGCATGTATGTGACCAGCAACAAAGCACCGTGCACTCTGTTAACTCACGTCCACTAACGAACTCAAAGGAATGAAGCAGTATGCACACTGGACTACATGGTGACTCCAGCAGCCATGGACTCAAGAAGGCAACATGCAGTATGCTACCTAACGTATTACAGTATTCATATACTAAAATAGACATTACAACGGCAACATGCAACATAGCTGTGACAGTGATCGTATAACATACTGTGATGACAGCAGATACTACATACTGGCGTTGAGAAAGTGCTCAAGTCGTTCAAAGACAAGTCTCATGAACGCCGATGCCTTCTCGTTCTTGTCCAGTTCAGTCACACCAAACACAACCAGCTTACGAAGAACTACAACACCCGTCAACAACACAACCGCAACAATTCAAAATCACACCAAACACAACCAGCTTACAAAGAACTACAACAGCCATCAACAACACAACCACAACCGATCAAAATCACACCAAACACTACCAGCTTACGAAGAACTACAACACCCGTCAACAACACAACCGCAACAATTCAAAATCATACCCAGACATCATCATCCAAACCTGCATCTTTTACTGATAACGTTCAAGTAGCTCTGCAACTGAGACTACCTTCACATAAACACAAGTACCGAGTACGAGTACGAGTTTTTGTTAACGGCTCATGCAAGCTTCACCCGCATGAGTGGAGTGTTTGTGGTCACTTGTACAAGCACACAACTCAGCGCATGTCTATTGACAATCTTGAATGAAATCAAATCGAGTAAATGCTTCGCGAAAAAATAGCAATATTCCACTACACGCAGACCTAGTAATGAACCATTGTCAATTCAACAATGAGACAAGTTCCGACATCAAACATGCATCATGGCCTGTAGAAATTAAATTAATACTTGCGTTGGTTAATTCATACAGTTTGGATAAAAACACGACCTGCACAGAAACAGCTCGTATGAGTAAAATTCACAAGTACCCCGTAGTTGTACAATGTACAAGACTTGTATCAATGTGAACGGCCGCTGTTGGAATACATGCAAACTCGTGTCTACTGGAAGCCATATTGTACTCGGACTAGCACTCGTGTCTACGTGAATGCACCCTTAGGCAACTCTGATCAGTTGGAACAATTGATCGGTCAAATCCAACAAGGTCTTCTCGATACGTGGACAAGAGCTTACAACACTGAAACTATAACAGCTGACATTACCGACAGAGGCCAAGGATAAATTACAATATGACATGTGAGTGACCTTAGAATGAACAAGATTATCCACTTGTGCAAAATTGCCTACTCCAATAATATGAAAAGATATTTCGCGTGACCCAATTCACACTATAATAACTAGACATTAAGATGATTATTCTTCTCTTCAAGGGCATTTGATAGTTGGAATCAGTTACACCAAAGTGTCGTTGACTCTGGAAGTGTCAACAGTTTCAAAAACGGTCTCGACCACACGTTGCACGTGGAAGGCAATGACACGCTTCTTCGTGGACTTGCCAGTCCGCTTAGCCTCTGGCTGAACCAGTTTTGCAGATTCGTCTACAGGCTGCACGTGATATGAACTCAAACAACTGGCCAGTTGTGATTCAGCAGTAACGGCAAAAACTTCAGATCTGAACACAAAGTAGAAAATAAGCCATTAGCAATAACGACAAACAAACCTTTGAGGCAGAGATACACACGATCAGAGAACATGACACATGCTGCTGCATCGTGATGATTTAGACTGTCACTGAATGCGGCATTGTTGACTTCCCACAGCTCAAACATGTAGCCGAGTATGTTGTCAGTCAGCTATGGCACAGAAACACACACACATACACATACACACACTGCAACATGCTTACATTATACAACTGAGAAGAACATGTTGAAACGACGGAAAACTAAAGACAAGAAACTCAGCTGACGATCATTTTATCTCCTCTATTATTATTATTGTTATATGGAATAATTTTATGGTGCCGTAAAGTCACAACTGCAAGGACAACTAACACAAAGCGAGAAAAATGACGAGGTATGGTGCATTGAACGAAGTGTTTGTGGATAAAGAGAAATACTTCTTAACAGTGCAGCAGATATTTAATTTGTGGCAAAGTAATGAGAATGCAATACTGTGCAGCCGAACACAAGATAAAAACAAACTGAGACAAACTGAACATCAAATTATTGTCATCCACAAAATCTAATACCAACAATAATAAAAACAGCAATAAAACACGTTGCAAACAAATGCTCTATACTTACATCTCCAAACACTTTGCGGTCAGCCGGTAAACGTCGAGAAGCTAGCGACTTGACTACAGAATACAATGTCTGCAAAGCTCTCTGTTGACTCAGAGCGTCAGACACTCGCACAGCTTCCAGTAGAACTGGGATCAGCTGTGGCCAACTGCGTGGACAGTCCAGACGAGCTATCTTACCGATTAGCACTGACAGCTGCACGGCTATCTGAAGAACAGACACAAAACAACAACTACGTTACACTACCTGAAAACTGCACAGCTATCTAAACAACACAAACTCTATGCATTACTTGGTCAGATATTAAGCGTTAGACTGCTACTATGTGGCCATCCTAACACAGTGGCTGTAATAACATTGACAACCACACAGCTATATTAAGTAACTTGGTTATACAATCTGAACACAAACTCTAAGCTTAACTTGTTCGTATACACTGTAAAGCCAACGACTCTAACCGTTACACAAGAAATATTTCAGATTATGACCAATCTAATGTACTCCTCAATGCATTATCCACCGATGACGAAAATCCCAACCAAAAAACAGTAGCTCCTTTTGATCCGCCAACCCAAAAAGACCCAACATAGAACCAAACGTGGAGAGAATGGGACCATCGTTTGCAGAGATGTGGCCATTTTGAATTTTTCAAGATGGCGTCCTGCCATCTTGGAGTTGATGCGACCAGAAATAGCGCCATTCGATCCACCAACCCCAAGAACCCTACCCCAGAACCAAACACAAAGTGGATCGGATAACCCATTGCTGAGATGTGGCCATTTGACATTTTCCACAATGAGAGGTCAGTCGTTGGTCGGTCCTCAATATTCATTATACTCATAATCACTGTATTACAGACGTAGTGCATGAAGAGCAAAAAGTCAATTAAGCTACTTTCATTGACATATTTCAATTTTTTCCATACTGAGTGTAAACCACAGAAGAGAACAAAAATCAAAAAAATATGCTCAAATGGACTTCAGGAAATGTATGACTGCACATTCAATCTGAAAAAATATAACACTGAGACCTTCTATTCTGTTTTATAATGATAAGCAGGGTCCAGTAAACTTTTACCTGATTTACCGGCTCTGAAAAATCTGCTATAAGTTTCTGTCTCATAGATTCTTTTTCATCTTCAGATATTGCACTACAAACAAATTCAGCTTAGTTCACTGGACATCACATGAATTACAGCTTAGAAACTGCAATCTTCACAGCAGTAACATTAAGAAACTTTCATTTCATTTCATTTGCTATATACATCATACAGCCAAGTACAACTATTCACTGCTGCTCTGTACATAAAGAAAAAGCTACCCATGATTTGTCACTGTTTAACCAGTCTGAAGTTTTTCTGTAGCAACAGTAATCCTTGCAGTAACATTATTCAACTGGACTAAGGACATGCAGTAGTCAGTAAAACAGCCCTAAACTGAATTTGCCAAACAATGTTTCAAGTCACTGCTTAGTTAGTAAACTCTCAATCTTATGTGCACTAACAATACAATGATTCCAATACCTTGAGCAAGTTGCTAACCTAGTGTCAACTCAGCCTCCTACCCTCAGCAAGATGGGAAAAAAGTTGCAGCTAACAATCTATGGGGTGAAGGTCTGATGTGGCTAACTGGGGTTGTGGTATGTCTGCTGGCTGTACGGTGAGTCTGATTATTTGCTGGCACCAGCAGTGGATGGCTGCACAATGTGCTGCAATATCATTAGCTCATGCCAATCTGCTGCCACTTCTGAGGTTGTAAACCACTTTAGTCATGAGTACGACTTACGTAAGCAGTGCCACATGAAGTACCGGACTTTACCTTTATCCAACACACGTCGTCATAGAATAAATCGACTGCGAATAATAACAGCACCTTGGAGCATTTCGCCGCCAGTAGCGGTCAACTCCATTCTTGAAGTAGAGAACAGCAAGCCATCGAACACTCATGTCAACATCACGCCTCATAAACACCGACTGAAACGATCAGGTGCAAACAAGTAAAGAAGAACATTGAAATACATTACTTCAGACAGTAACTAAGAATGAAAATAGGAAGACGAAAATAGCAGTTGCATGTCCTTAGCTTGGTGGCCATGCATCCCACTTGTTCACTGTTAAATGCAGACAACTCTACCTAATGCAGACACTGCCACCATTACAGACTACACTAAAATCTATATTCAGTTTGACAGCTGACACTTCATGTCATACAGAAGTTTGTTGCTGTCATTTCTTATGTTGTTTACTATTATAGCAATTACACACTTACTCTACGACCAATGAATATCTCTAACCTAACACAACAACTGCTGAGCGAAGTGGGATAAATGATGAACACTGTCACATACTGCAAGTATGGAATAAAATCCTGGTTGAGTTTCCCACTGTTTTAGCAACGATTCAGCAGGTTTCAATACTGATGTATCCTGACTGCAAGCTCTCATCAATGTCTCAATCACTGCTGTTGATGCTGTTGATGCTGCTGCTGCTGATGATAATGTATCCATCATAGTTCAGCATATACTGGCTCACCTTCAACAAATGCACCACTAATCATGACTGCAATGCTTGTTTTTATTTACACCAAAAGCTGTACATATTGTACAGTATCCATTACACAATTTAAGTCACACTGTAAAAACTGACTGTCGTTCCTAAGATCTATACAGCAAGGTCTAATAATTAACAGATAATCCCAAAAATTTTCCTATCGATTTCCCAAGATCTTCAATTCTTCATAAGTCAGCAGCTTGTATTTCCTCCATCTTCTTAACATATACATACAAGCAGATAAACTGTGCATGATGTATGTCGACAGTAGATTGCTATGACATAGATCTGAAAATGAAACCTAACAGTAAAACTGCACCAAAGTCAGTGTACATAAAAGTCGCAATAACATGGCAGCCATTGTATCATGTCGAGATAGTGGACACAGGCTAACTGCCTCTAAGGCCACATCATTATGACATTCAAGAATACCAAACTTTATCAATCACACTAGAACTGAAGTTGTAGTGTGAATACTTCTGTTTCAAGTTTGTCTGAATTTCTCTTAAAACTATGAACAGTCAACAGATGAACTTCTAACAACACAAGTAGGCAAGCAATTCCATAAATCTACCATTCTTTCAGTAAACAACAGTGACTATGGTATATGCGTTTTCCTCGCGTAACATGACGGCACATTTGGTGCACTGGTCATTGGCGTGATTTGACGCATATATGTACAGCAGAAAGATAATTATGTATTTGTAACCGTAAACTGTAGGATTAGGTACGAAGCTTTCGCTTCCAAGAGCGATTAACGAATACATCTCCCGAGAGCGAAAGTGACATGAAACTTTCGCTCCCAACATTAATTAGCATTTTAGTATTCAAACCATCGGTATTCTCTGCACGCCGCCTTTACTTCATGGAGTTATAAATAAACTCCATGCTTTAAGTTTACAAAAACACATTCACAATGTAAACAACAAAGAATAACAAATTAACAAATTACAAGCGTACCTTAAAATAAGAAAACCAAAGCCAACGCATGCAATAAAAGGCCGAGCTATTATTATGTATTATTATTATGTAGATTGCAATTGACAACACTGGAAAGTAGAAGAGTGCGATGTGATTTAATTGAAGTGTTTAAAATTATAAATGGTTTTGAAGATGTTAACACTTCATGTTAACTATAAAGATTACTTTGTTGTATCCAATACAGGTCTGAGGGGACATGAATTTAAATTATTCAAGGGCAGATTTAATACTACAATAAGAAAAAAATAATTTTTCACACAGAATAATTGATCACTGGAATAATTTAAGTTACGATGTAGTTGCATGCATATCAATCATAATATTTAATTTAAACCTACATTAACTTTACAAGTGAATTTGTTGTGTTGTTGAATCTTTGACGTCTATGTCCACCGAATATCTTCCACCAATAGTCAACGAATAAGGAAGTACTGCAGCGGATGAAAGAAAAAGAAATGCATCTGTATAACAGTGTTCTAAAACAGAAAATGGCCTATGCGGGACGTACTTCGTGGATCCAGTGGTGACAGTGCACTTCGAATCTTGGAAGGAAAAATTGAAGAAAAATTGTATCAAGGAAGACCCAGACGTATGTGGCTAGATGATCTAAAGGAATGGACACAACTAGAAACGATTACAGATATCAAGAGAACTGCGGTTGACACAAGTCGATGGAGGCTGTGTACCTACAAGGCATGTCAACCTTCTGAAACAGAAGACGACAACTGATGATGATGATGATGATGAATAGTCAACTCTTGTGAAACTGGGTAAGATAGCATGAAAAAAGGTCAGAATACTTTAATGATCACCTCTAGCACTATATATGCACTGACAAGAGCATGTAACTTGCTGTTACTGTCATAGCAACAATGTCTCAATTATGTACCATTCCCAAGCACATGCTTGTGACAGGGATGTGCACGATACCTTTAAGCTGAGAACGAGACGAGACGCTTAGCTCCAAGACCAAGACGAGATCGAGACGTTGCAGCTAACGAGACCTCAGCCGCGAGGTACAGTTTAAACCATTAAGCACCACAAATGTCACAATATATTGGCGTTTTAGGTGACGATGTTAGCATGTTCTTGTCATTTTCCCGCTACATTTTGGAAACGGAAATAATAATGGCTTTCACCTTTGGCAGTGGCGATGTGGCAGGGGTGGGGCAGGGACAATTGCCCCGGCCCAAGTTTTAGGATTGGAAAATTTTGTTTGTTGTTGGACAATTTTCATCCAAAATACAAAATTATGGACCGAAAACCCACAATATAGGTAAATTTTAAGGGCAAAATAAAATAAATTTCAAGCACCCATATTCTCTGCTGTTGGAAATTTGCATAAAATGCACAAACAAATCAGTAGATAACCCAAGTCATCTAGCCTCCAGTGTATCAAATGACTGAGCAGTGAGCAACGGTTTTCATTTCCATTTGCAATAAAGCTATTCGCTATAGTGACTCAAAAACACAATACACATATTAATGTCGACAAAATATCACGCACACTCAGGTCATTGTAAGGAATTCAGATGCTGGTTGCAGCTGAGAAACACAGGGTGTACTGGTTAGTATTAAAGCATGGCGCGAATGCACAAAGCGTCTTGATGAGACAAAATGGTCCAAGACACGAGATGAGATGCCGAGACCTTTTGAGCCAAGACAGAGATGAGACCCGGAGATGCACAGTTCAGAGATGAAGATGAGAGCATTTTGTCGGAGACGAGACCAAGACAAGATGTTAGTACGTCTCGAGACCGAGACGTCGAAACCATGACCACATCCGTGGCTTGTGACCTTGAGCTTCAACTGGTTAAGATCCAGTAAAATCATTACCGCCAACTTATGACTTTCTAATCATCAGCGGTTGCATTGTAGCAAATACATACTCAACAGTAATAGACACTGTGTTTAGGAAAGTCTGCAATAGCCAAATTAACCTTCATTATTGCTGAAGATCATCAGTAATAGCATAACGGATTACACAGCTTTCTACGAGGTTTCTGCATTAGCTACACCTCAATATTTGGCACAATAATTAATCATGCTTTTTCTAAACAGGACAACGGTTCAGTGAAAACCTTGGTAAAAATATATGCAAATTGCAGAAATGCACGTAGTGACTTTTTTGTGACTTCCCTTCATTGTAATAATCAGACATCATCCGACAGCAAAGAAAATGTAATCAACATTTATATAGGACAGTAACCTAATTAATCACATTTACAATCAGTACGCAGTGCAACATTCAACACCTACAATTTTTAGACTACCGTATGCTAAACCTGACATGCCACTGTTTACAATGGTATAGCAATTTCTACAGCACAACACTCTGTGGACTGCTCCACTAATCACCAACTATTCTAATTAGCAGAACGTGATTCTTGGCTGCTACAGGAATGCAATAAAACAATAATTTGTCACAAATAAATTGTCAATTCACACAAATAATAACCTATCGACCACACTTGTTCTTAAATATATGTGAAAAATTCACAGGAGCTGACAGTTATCTTCCAATAACATTATGAATGAAACATAGTTTTAATTGTACACATTAGACCCCTGCACGGGCTGAAAAATCGCGGCCCGGCCCGACCCCGTTGATTTTTTGGCCCGGCCCCTTTTTTTCTCAAAATTTTCCAGGCCCGGCCCGTTTTAGTCCCACCAAAGTTCAAACCCGACCTGGCCATGTAGTGAAGATAGGCGTAAATGCTCACCCAGGCACCTTCTAAGGTACTAAAAACGTTTGTTTAATAAAATTTTAGGCCCAGCCTGCAGGCTGCCCGGCCCGTGCAGGGGTCTAGTACACATATCACTTAGGACTTCAACATCCATTACACATAAACATAATATAATACTCTCATGCATCAAAAATGTAAGCATTGCAGACACAAGTAAGGTAATATAACTAAACCAAAAACAACCAAATTCTTAGGAGTAGCATTATGGTGAAACGAAAGTACAAAATTGACGCCCTGTTCTATAAGTGGCAGCTGAGCTTCTTTTTATTGTTAAGTACTGCCATGAAGTATACGACTGTAGTAGAAAACTAATTGTAACTGTAACATGCGTTCTGCTTCCCTGATCACCGAGATGATTGACTAAGGTCAGCACATGATTGAGGGCCAGTTTCTGATTCTTAAACATCAATCATACATCAGCTAAATTTAGCTGGCCATTTTTCAAACAGTCAACTGATTGATCGACAGCTAACTAGCCGAACTTAGCCAGTTAATGTTAGCTTACATTTGACCAACAGTCCAGAAATGCGTATTAAGCCGAATGGTCAGTTAGTTGCTAGGTTAACCGACTGTTGATGAACGAGAAACCAGCCCTGCCGTGACTGACAATCAGCAACTCAGTGTGGATAAATAATACTACTGCTGCTGAGATAATGAGCGGGTTCTGTGTGTCTGACACTGGGCCGTAAGATGGCCATCCAAACATCGCATAGCCACAATGTCAACACATCGGACAGCCACCAGTGATACATGGCTATGATCACTTTCAGCGACTGTCTTCATTAGCACACAGTGCCACCACATCATCAACAGCAACGGTGCAGATCTATCCACTGTCTTCAACAGTCAACCTGCACACAGACAATAATTCACAACTCAACTTCAGACAGTGGGTGACTTCAATTCCGGACTTAACTTAAGCTGAGTCAACTCGCTCAGCGAACGTTCGGTCTAAGTACCTACTTAGACCAGAGTTCAACAAAACTTCGGTGTAAGTATGTACTTAGACCATACTTCTGGAATTGACTTTCGCTCAGCGAATTGCTCAGCTTAAGTTAAGTCAATTTTTACGCGCCACAGCTAGTACCGACAGGTACTGCTGAGGCGCATACTAGCTATGGGATTTCTGTCTGTCCGTCCGTCCGTCCGTCTGTGTCACGACCCGGTGGTATACCAAGCCCAGGTGAGATAGAGACTCCGGGTCTTCACCATATGCTAGCCTAGAGTCTCTAGTTTCCTATGAGGTAATTTGGTGCCAGTGGGTGAAGAGATTCCCCCAAACGAGGGCATCAAAGAGGGGTACCCCCCCTTAGAAATCGTTATTTTACCACTATTGGCTCATCTGGCGTGAAAACGGTTGCAGATAGACGCAGACTTGCTGCTTATCATAACAAGCACTGCCGACGAGCTTTCCAGTGGTACCAACATCGGTGACCT
>Ga0056124_1000798_pt1 | contig 10773 bp, 12 predicted proteins | sample WorMetHEROISLAND_2_FD_70069 | JGI IMG/M metagenome (GOLD analysis project Ga0056124, IMG submission 70069) | Marine gutless worms symbiont microbial communities from Max Planck institute for Marine Microbiology, Germany - Olavius sp. 4 HERON ISLAND | ecosystem: Host-associated > Annelida >... | reverse complement strand
GCAAGCAGAGCCTCCCGGGGTGTCACGGCGTCTAATATGCCCGGTGTCCCGGCGCGGCGGCCACCCAGCAGACGATCAGTCCCTTAGTGCGTCGCCGGCCGGGTTATTTACTGTCACGGCGTCCCGGCGTGTCACGGCATGTTTTAGTGAGACCAACTTCTGTACAGCGAATGTCCATCTGTTCCTGTCGCGTGCAAGTCTGTCCGCCTCGGTCATTGAAAGTCCCATCTCCGAGCAGTCTTCTTGGATGTTGTCGATCCACTTTTCCTAGGTTTTTCTCTTAGTCTAGTTCCCCCAATTTGCCCATATATCAGTATGCACCATGTCACCAAACTAAGACAGCCTTCTCTGTATTATTTTGACTATGCTCAGCTTGATGCACAGCTGTTTTAATGTCCGTGTTCCGCCTTCTTTCTCTGAGTGAAACTCCTAGGATTCTTCTCTGCACGGACATATCAAAGACATCCAGCTTCCTCTTACGCGGTTTCGGCATTGTACATTAGGATGGATTGCACCAAGGTTTGGTAGAATATGGCCTTTACACTTTTACTGATGTCCTTACACCAAGTTAATTAGAGTATGTCAGTGATTGTAGTAGATTGTGTCTTGTCTGATGTATATTTGGTTCATGTAGAAGTTGTTGGTTTTCTGTGTTTTGTAGTCTGAGCGTGCCTTCCAGAAACAGCCAACAGTGTTTTTGAACAAAAAGAAGTCTTTACTCTCTGGCAAAGCAGGCAAGATCCCAAGATACACCAGAAATGTTGGCTTAGGATTCAAGACTCCACGTGAGGTACATTTGCAGCATGAAACAGTTTCATAAATTACTTTTTATGCACAACTGTTCTGGTTTCTCTATTATTTCTTAGTTCAACTATTCATGACTTGGGTGGATTACAGGATGATCGATTAAATTGTATAATTTTAATATTTGTAATATATGATTATTCATCTAAGCATAAACAAGCATGGCCACACCATTTTTGTAATTAAGTAAGTTGCATATTACTTCAGACTTCCCAGCATATAGTCAAATTTACTTAAGCCACAGAATGTGCTCTGAGGACCTGTTATTATTATTATTATTGTTAATATTACCACTGCTGCTACCACTAGACTTTATCATTGTTAGCTGTTTTTCAGTGGTCTTATGCCGGTGGTTCAGCAACAAGTTAAGCTTTTAATCTGCAAATGTCCTTCTCCAAACTGTTCATTTATATGGACACAACATTACTAGGAGGAACTAAGGAAAGTTGGCCATTTATTTGTTTAAGCAAATATGCAAAGTTTTTAGAATTATGATTTTTCACTGCTATGTTAACACGATGTTGCTATGTACTTTGGCTGACTCTCATTTATTGGTATCATTTAGGCTATCGAGGGTCACTACATTGACAAGAAGTGTCCATTTACTGGCAATGTGAGTATTCGCGGACGAATCTTGACTGGCATAGTGCTGAAGATGAAAATGCAGCGGACGATTGTGATCCGACGCGATTACCTCCACTACGTCCGCAAGTACAATCGCTTCGAGAAACGTCACAAGAATCTGTCTGTGCATCTCAGCCCATGCTTTAGGTCAGTGAATTTTTCTTTTTATTTGAACTCGTCATTTATTACATCTTGTTGTCAGCTTTATGGCGAGTTGGTAATTTTGGGTTATGACATAGTGATAACCTCATTGTTATTTTCAATTCCAGTGGAGCATTTTTTGCAGCATCTGTAAGGCTGCTGTCCCTAGATGCAGAACAAAATTAGAAGGCTTGGCAGTGGCCAATTCATTCATTCATTCATTTCAATTCAGGCAGCAAGACCCATAAAACACACAGACAATTAAACAGACAGACAGATAAACAGACGATGGTTGCTTCTCTTGTGTGGTAAATGCCAGTTTTTTTTGTGATAATTTTCCTTGCTGTGGCAAATTTGAAATACATCATTGAATTTGCCAACCATGTTAAGTAAACCAATGGTTGGTAGCTTCTATTATTGTTAGTATAGTTATTATTCAAGTTGTACACAAAATACATGACAGAAGTACAAATGAAAGAAAAAATACAAAACAGCAAATTTGCCACACTATAGCTAATTCTGTGTTGATATACCCAAAGTTTGTTTACAGTAGTGAACACCATTAAATATTACCAAACCTGAAATGCCACCACATTTGGTACAAGAATCGAAAAATAATCTCCTGTAGAAACTGAATTATACATTACTGTTGTTGACCATTATGTTTTTAGTTGTGCTTTTCTGTTTCCCAGCCAAAGTTTAACATTGTCTAATGTCTATGAACACATTTTCATGAAGCTTTGCCATGAAGAGGCTTCTGTGTTTATTCGTGTAGATAGTAGTGTAGACGCATAATGACTGATCACCAGGCTTTTGTTTTTTTGCAGTTGTCAAATTTCTTCCCAAACGTGATGATAGCTACATATTCTCTGGTTGCTGCACAGTCTCGGATACTTGTATGTGCTGAATGGCAGCTGGAGATTTCACGTCATTTTACACATTTTTTTTCCTGAAAATTAACACTTGTGCAGCAATGTAACTATGTTTGCTGGCTATTCTAATGCCGATTGTAATATTATTGTATATTGTGGCAGGGATGTGCAAGTTGGTGATGTCGTGACTGTCGGCGAATGTCGACCTCTTAGCAAGACCGTGCACTTCAACGTGCTGAAGGTCAGCAAGGGCACCGGCAAAAGCTCAAAGAAGTCATTTCAGAAGTTCTAACTGTCATTGAGACAGATGACTGGCGATTTTACTGTGAAGATAACACTAACACTGTGCATTTGCTATTGTCAGTGTGGCAGTAAAGTGGTGGACACTTGTAATTTGTCGCATCAGTTCCGAATGCCTTCTGAAAGGTGCATACTAAACACCATGCATGCTTAGTTATTCTATAGGGTGTGGCTGTTGGTCCACTGTGTACATCAGTTGCATATGCACAGTGCACACATTCTCCACTGACAGTGTTGTATTTACACATAGCCAGGCCAGACAACCACCAAGGGTAGTACAGTGTGTGCAATAATGCTTTTTTTGTCCGACAGTATATCAGAAACAACAACAAATGTGCTGTGGAAACTTTGCATGTGGATAACACTCTGCACAAGGTTCCTACAGGTCAGGGGAGTGGTCAGGTGAAACATTTTTCTTTGAAAAGTCATGGGAAATGAAAACTTGATGCCACCAGATGTCAGATTTTCAGGCCAAAGTGCATCAAATTTGATTTCCGCTGGGGCTCTGCCCCAGACCTCACTGGGGGAGCTTACAGCACTCCCCCAGACCCTCTAGCTGCACTTAATATTGGTCCACAAATAACATGTTTCATAGTTATTATAAACCTTAGGATATAGTGTACCGTTTCTAACATTTGTGCGATAGGGTTATTGTTTCAATAAGGTCAGGGAAACTGTCATTCCGTGACTTGATAAGTTAGGGAATTTAACTATAGAAGACCTGTAGGAACCCTGTATGCAGTCACAAGTACATAGTGAAACTCCGCTGAACCCAGAAAAATAATATTATGGAAATGCTAGGATACTTACAAGATTACTAATTAACTGTCAGAAGGGCATCATTATTGCAAAAACAAAAATAGCTAATGAAAATGCAAAAAATATTTGAACTAACTGTCTTCAGCACTCACAGGTGATTTTGCTGCTTACAAAGATTGGTTTAACCAAAGACACACTATAGCCTAAAATCTGCTTATTGACCGGGCTCCACCTGGACCCACTGAGGAAACTTGCACCACCACTGAGGAGGAAAATGGTTGCAGAAAATAGGTTTCGGCAGAAGAGAAGAAAAACGACAGAAAAGGAAAATGGCTGTAACTCCATGTTTAATTCTATACACACATCTGATTATAGTATCACTTCTTGATGCATGCTGTGGGAGTACATATATCACACCAACCTGAATGCAATTGGCTTATGAGCTCTGCCTGGACTGCTGAATGGGCTTACTCTTTGCCTGGATTAAATGAGATGGACATCTAGGGGATGAGTCGAGGAGAAAGATATTTTAGTTGCCCCGAAAATGTACGAAACTTAACAACTACCATATTTTCTGCATTAAAGCACCAAATCTATGGAAATGGTAAACCTAGGATTGCACAACCGTTTTAATGGCGTAATAGGGTTGCCACCTTTTCTCAATCTTAGTCTTTTAATGGGCTGTACTGTTTTTGCTGTGCATTTAATAATGATCATCTGTTTGACCCAACGTCATTGTTTACACCCTAGTCCCTGGGATTAATTGGAATAATACACCGCTAAGGACTGTTGTTGCTAGAATAAAATTTGGTAGTGCTCTTTTGCAGTACCTAAGAAATCAACATCGCGTAATAGTTACACAATCTCGCAATTTTTTACTATGCAGATAAATCGGACATTTGCCGTCCAGGGAACGTTGTCGTACCGGGGTGGGTCTTGACAGGACACAGTACACCATCTGCGACATACCGGGAAATCTGGGACGGGTGGCAACCCTACCTTTTACCCAAGGTGCCAGTATACAGAATTTTACGGGCATCCTGACAAGCATATAATAGATGTAAGTAATTACTGCATATGCTAAATATTACCAAACCTTGATATAGCAGGCTTTCAGTATGTCGTAAATTAGGCATTATAGACACAATCATGCATACGTGTTACACTATTTAGACTCAATATTAATAATGACAAATAAATCTTAGCAGTCTTTCAATACGAAGTAAATAGTGTGCTGAAGAAACTATATACAATATACACAGCAGTTTTTTGGGTTAGGACTAGTAGACCAGATGGACAAGATGCACGATGTGGCGCATATTAACTCTGCTTAACAAGACCATAACAATGTAGGTGACACTTAATTTGTATGAGACAGTGAAAGATGCTGCTTGCTTGCACCGAGTTTTAACACAGAACGTTGAACAAAACCCGGTAGCACCAATAGCATAGTTGGTAATACTGATAGCTGTTCGGCTGTGAATGGAATATGAAATGCACATTGTCAACAACAGATCCGGAGAGACACACGACAGTTTGACCAGACAAAAAACTAACACACGTCACAAGCCGGTAGTTGACGTGGCTCGCGACGCGCAATGCTGGGTACATAACGCGCCCTCAACTAGTTGAGCATATACAAATTGCAGTGTGTACCAGCTATCAATTCATTCAAGCCATGCTCGCACAGTGCGACATTGGCTGTATCATCGAGAAAGAGTTTTAATTAGTTAATTTAGTTAATAATTATTTAATTAAGGGCTCTGCAGAATTAATGAGTGAACGGAAAGATAAGAGGTTGAATAAAGGTGCACATTGATCATGGCAGAATGTCTGCCTTAAAACCTAATTAATAAGAAATAGACGGAATAAGCCGAATATATACCATACGTGCGTGCCCTGAACTAGTTTAGGTAAAAAAGCCGATAATCGTCACACTGCAAAATTTGCTGCTATAGAGAGCTCCAAAGACTCTAGCTGTCGCGGACAGACACACAGATGGACAGATGGATGGACAGACACTGTGCGACAATAAGGGCTAGCTTAGCTTGCGCATCGCGAGCCAATACGCATCAGCAGCTAGCTGTTGACTCACAAAACAACAAAGAACATCAATGATGCCACACTATGTAAGTAAACAGAACATCCCCATTGACGGCTCATATCCACGCACTGTATATCTGACTGTAACCCTGACTTACGACACAGCAAAGATTCAACTTAGCTGGAATTACTAAGCATGAAATAGTTGGAATTATTCGTGTAGTGCATGCATCATGTACAGCTGTCACTGTACAAAACAGAGCAGCCGGAAATGCCCGCAATACAGTGGTTGGAATGGAAAAACCTAGTGGCAAAACGACAAATGGGAATGACGTATTTCGCAGTAGAACGAGGTGGGCTTAAGGCATACAAAGAACTGTGCTTCTGGTTGTCATCGATTCCTAAAACTGTTATTGGTCCCTCAAAACTATTGGTACAGTTTTTTTTTGTTTGTTTTCAAAGTTTTACTGAAGCAAGACTGCTTGCATCTATCTAGCCTGTTATGCTACAGTAGTTTTACATTAGTTCTCATGAGTACTATTCAGTATGCGACTGTTTTTCAGCTGTTGTGTATATTACACAGAATGTCATGAAATAACAAATAGAAAGAATTGTTCCCCCTCCCTACTTTTCACCAGACTGCAACAGCAAGCACAGAAATTTCTTTAGGCCTGACGCAAGGATGGAGCCAACGTGCTGCAGTTATATACCACGGCTTGATCTTCCCAACACAGCTGGTCAAATAGTGCTTACTGGTGTAATGTTGATGATGGCATCAAATTCCAGCTTATTATCTGATATCACGTTACAGAGAGGTTGAAGTGGAATGGAGTAGAGTTGATAAGGATGATAATCACAGGGATGTTCATAGTCAATTTCTGTCCCTGTGCATCCCTTCGATGCGTACATCTGAAAACTCTTGGTCACCGAATTTCCAGTTTCCTACAGTAGACGACTGCTGGTGACGCATGTAATGCCATGTGTGTGTCGACAGATGCAGAATTCACTAACAGCACAGTCCAGTCCATGGACTATCATCACCTTCGCAGCTGGTTAACAATCCACTCTAATCCGGAATATAACCTGAACATCACAGGACACAATTCACTAGCACAAGCATTTTACGACATCAACGTACAATTTATAGTTTAAAGTCTAGATGGGTCAGTGAGAACAGTTAACTGAATTTAAGGTGACTACTAGACCCTGCCATCGACAGCTGAAACTATTTACGACTAACATTAATATTATTCACCACCAGCACAAAATATTTTTGATTTAATACTGAATAAACTACTAAACAAACATTAAAACTTCAGTGATTGCATCAAAAAACTAAAAATTAAATGCAACAGCATGGAAAAAATTCGCCAGCAGCATGACTGGTCAGTTGACAACTTTGATGCCATGGAAGTTAGATGCAGTAAGTCGCCAAAATATGGCGGCGCCAAGGTCTAGTGATCACTTCCCATGCACTGTGAAATTCCTTAACATTTTCCTGACTCGATAGTATTCTGCCCTTGTTGCATTCACACACGTTGCACATACCTAATACAAAAATACAACAGCAAGTTATTTTGCCACACAAAGAATTCGCCCTTGCTTTTCCCACTTTACACAAGAACTTAACCCGGCTTTCCCCTGACATGGTTAATTTCCAGACATTTCCTCTCAGCTGTCAAATTCATTGCCATTTCCATGTTTTTCAGACAAGCTGTATGGACTGTAAAATGCTCATTTGCTGACAGCCTGATGAGAGTCTCAGACAAAAGCAAAGCAGCATCAACTATTATTCGTGAACCAAACTCATATCTGCTACGTATTACACTTCTAACAAGCAATGCTGCACACGACGCAGAAGTTGTATTGAAGCTATGAGAACCGACCCTTCTCCCGTGAGAGCACAGCATGTTTGTATGTGCCAGCGATGATCTTTGATGGACGTCAAATTCAACTGTGCAGAAATTTCTGCCGAGTTCATAGCACCTTTGAGGTCCTGCTTGTTCGCATAAATTAAAACTGCTGCCTTGCGTAAATCCTACACAAAGCATTTCCACAATATATACAACAAGAGCCCAGCTGTCACTACGGTTAGCCGACCGTACTCATGGTGCACACTCGCAACCTGCATCCATAACTGTCCGAGTATGATGTTTCGAACATGTTGTTGCCTGCGCCCGAAATGTAAACATAGTTACTTGCTTATTTACATAACTTCTGATACAAGTTAAACGTCTGATACCTCCTCGAAGTACTTGCGTTGCAAATTGCGGCCAAACAGCTGCAGTTAGCGACATGATTACTATTGACAGCCTATAGGAACTTACCAACGCCCTATCCAACGGTACCATCGCCGACCCTCTACGACATACCATTTAGCCACAATACAAAACGTTACAGACGACAGACGGACAGAACATCGTACCATAAGCGCGACCATACTACGCAGTACGGTCGGCTAAACACTAGCATCTTTACTAAACAATTTCACGTACTGTACACAACAGAACACACATGAATACCAAATTAAATTCACTGAAAATGCCGATTGATCAACAAACATTGGCAAAGGAAAACCAAATACTAATGCACTACACTACCTCGCAAGCAAGCATATGATACAGTTCTTCTTTGCTGATTCCCAACCTCTCTCGATCTGTACTGTCAACAACTAGGATCACAAACTGCAAACAGAATACAGTCATATGTGTCATAATTATGTTAAACTAAGATAATGTATCATTCAGCAGTCAAAATGTAATCATGATAAATTTTCCACAAAGTACGTAACCAACGCCGTCTTATATATTACCGCATGTTAGTTGAAATATTCTTTCTCCACACTCATTCCAATGTCGACACTCGTACCCAAAATGCATGATGAAATAAATGACTGTTGTACCGTGCTACATTATATCCCAGTAACTGGCAGACCCAGGTTTATTCACTGCAGCATGCAGCACTGATAGTGTGATGAAAAGCATTCCGTCAAAGCTGCTCCCATCTTCAATAATACTCACAGTTCACAGTATAAGGTACAGCACTGAAAAAAACTGCAGCAACCTAACAATGATGTTCTAGAGTGCATCAAACGTGAATATACATGTGTCTCATCAAATAATAATTATCAATTTATGTGGATTATAATATATGTGATATCTTAATAGTTGTTGGAGACTAGGAATACAGAAACCTTTGTATTTGTAAAATATGTGTTCCACGTGGCCCTTAATGATTCTTGGCCACCAATGTCCCACATGATGAAATGAACATTCTTCCATACAACTTCTTCAACATTGCTTCCAATTGTTGGCGATGTATGCACAACTTCGTTCATTAAACTGCACACATGAACACAGCAGCCACTTTCAATTTCCCAATGGAAATACACAAACGTTACGAACAATAACGGATAAAATAAACTAGTCTTCAATTAATTTTAGCAAAGTGTCTGGTTAGAAATGTAACATCATTTGCAACATCATGACTACAAGCATAACAGAAATTATAGACACACTAAAATATCGTTGTTACATATCATATATTTGAAATGACGAAAGAAAGATCAAAAATCCCTTACAACTGATAAAGTATCGTGGTTTTCCCGGCGTTGTCCAAACCAACAATAATCACCTTGTGTTCTACAATTAAACAACAAGTTTCAGCAAAATGTGCAACAAACAGCTGAAAACAATAATACATATGAGCATTTTAATTTAGAATAAAAGAAGAAAAGCCACTATGGTATATAAATACTATGTTGCAAATGCCCAACAATAAATTCAACATCGTTGCTATAACAAGAAAGACGAGATAAAGTGTTAATTACAGCAAAATTGGCACTTTTTATATCTAATGCAAACAGACTTTTCTGCCATTTCATTCATTCATCCATAGTCATTTATTGACGTCACTTGTCAAAAAACAAGACTGTACATAGTGAGCTAGATACGAGCTGAAAAAGTGCATAAGCCTATGTACAGTGGATATAATAAACATGTTAGTTGAACTTAACCATAAAAACAAGACAAGAAAAATCAAGTTATATACAACGGGTAAAAGTTGACCATTCAACTTGAACTTCATATCTCAGTACACATATTTACTATCGCTTGCATAGCGGTGTGTGCCCGTATTGCTAATTACACCAACGTGCTTTGGTACGGTTCTTGTTAGTATTGTTTGTTGATCTTCACTGCTTAGATGTTCACGGTTGACATGTAGGAATGTTTATGTTGGTACGCTAAGACAATGTCGCGAAATACACCTTCAGTAGAGAACAAACTCCATAGCTTCGCAAAGAACAAACCCATTACAATGCTGGTTTGAAATGCGTTATTAACATGACAACATATCACCGCCTGACAAGACGCAGTGAAAACAATAAACAACAACGACAACATAAACAGGAAATAGAATAATCAGCTGTAAAATTCTACGCATGCGCTGGTGAGGCACGGAATCAACAGTTATTATTTTTATGCTGCTCTGTCTGACGCCATCTATTAACCATGCTGACGCCGATATCCCTTCTGTAGATTGCTGATTTTATGTGGTCTTTTGGTCAATTCTTGTACTTTTCTAGCGTCCATCGAAGCGGGGTTTTTAGCCAACGAATTTACGAAATAACGAAATTACGGACGAAACGTAACTTACGTAAGGAACGTGAAGAACGTAAAAAACAACGAAATGACTTCATTATTGGATAGGCATAGGCCAATCACAGTCGCTAGCGACGACGATGTATGCGGCTGGCACGCTGCCAAGCTGTGGCAGACACGCGCGAAAATATTGAAATTAAATTTTATTTGCATCATATGTTGCACAAAAAGCAAAAAAAGTACTAAAATTTGAACTATGTTTTTTTAATTTTTAAACCTTAAAAACTCGACTATAGCTGAAAAGAAGACAGTTCGGTTTCTATTGGCTGGCTCTATTGGTTGCGTGCGTTGCGTTGGCTGGAAACCCCGCTTAAGTCTCATAAAGGTCTGTGATTGTTTCGAATACTTCATTTGAGTCACTTTTTCAGTTATCAAAGCATGATAGAACCAGAGGACATACTCTAAAGTTATCCAAACATTGCAGCAGAAGAGATGTCCGGCTGTATTTCTTCTCGGAAAGGGTGATCAGTAACTGGAATAACCTGGACCAATCAGTCATTGAGGCTGGCTGTGTGAATACATTCAAACGGCGTTTACATGACCACAGGAATGTCAAGATGGACCTATTC
>Ga0056124_1000796_pt1 | contig 10787 bp, 4 predicted proteins | sample WorMetHEROISLAND_2_FD_70069 | JGI IMG/M metagenome (GOLD analysis project Ga0056124, IMG submission 70069) | Marine gutless worms symbiont microbial communities from Max Planck institute for Marine Microbiology, Germany - Olavius sp. 4 HERON ISLAND | ecosystem: Host-associated > Annelida >... | reverse complement strand
TTTTTTTTAATTTTCGTTTCAAACGTTATCAAAGCATTAAGCGTAAAAACACAGATACTTGTACGAAGATAAAGGTACAGCGGGCTAGTGACTGCGGGCCAAGTTGCGGCGGCGGCGGCAGATTGCTTCAACAGGAGTTCTAGAGGCGCGCATCACCTGGGCGGAGCGGGTCAGTCATAAACTACAGCAGCTCTGAGCTGCGTGGACGTGACGGCACGGCTGTCGCAACAAAATGCATCCAACGACGCCGGCTGAGCTCCGACTTACTGCCTCAGCAACCCGCCCGCAAACACGCCCGCCATAACCACGCAGAGGTGTGCCAGACCGGAAAACTTCGGTCCACCGTCACTCCGCTAAGAGTTAACTGCAGAACTATTAGCACATCAAACATCGCGCGGTTTATTGCAGCAGAACTCCGGCTTTCAAGATAACCGCGGGTCTGACAGAAAATATCGGCAGCTTAGTACTCAGTGAATTGTAGATGCATACTGGATAAGCTCTAGCTGACATTAAGTAACGGGATAACTTCTTGCTTTACACAAAAAGACTAAACATGGTGCAAGGGATGGCAAGGTGTAATTATAACATTAAGTTTCTGAGATAAACGATAAATTCTGTATATGCAGACGGTTCGTGCCAGCACTCAGTAACTTTAAACCAATGTACATTCTGCCAGTCTTCTTCTTCTTCTTCTTCTTAAGCATCTTTATCAAACGACGATAACGCAGCTGTAGATCGTGTGAACTACAGAACTGACTGGACTACAACGACGAACTTCTGCTGGCCAACAATTCGACGCTGATGACACAGAGTTGACACTGCAGTGCTCTATAGACCAGAGTTAAGTCATGCTCCAATACTTCTTCTACTTGGTGTCGACTAGTTGGACAACAAGTCGTAGAACAAACTGTAGGCCTTGACATGTTGTGATTTGCTGCACAACTTGTTGTCTGTCCAATTATGCAATGCATAGCATTGGACAGAATATAAAATCACGTAAACATCCGTCCGTCCGTCATACGTCTGTGGACAAGATTGTGACGTTATTTGTGGACTCATCTTCACCAAATTCGGAACATAGCTTCCCGTACCACACAGAAGAACAATTTTTTGAGCATTTCGATCGGAACTTGTGTGTGCGCATGCGCGACCATTGATGGACTGCCACTTGCAAGTGTCCAATGTTTGAGGCTTTATATCTCCATAACCGTGCAAAATAGACGTGTATAGATAAATTTGTGTCATTCATTCATTCATTTCTTTATTGCCAACAAATGTCAAAACGCATTTGCCGTTACATATGACTAAAACATATTACGATTATGACCCCAAAAAGTCAGTCATAGCCCAATATTTTTAGTTTTCCATGTTTCTACAACTGTGCAAGTTAAACATTAGTTGGTTATAATTGACCATTTAGGAAACCACTTATTGCTAGCCAACTCCCTCGCGTCAGACAATGTTAATAGTTATTTATAATAATAGTAATAATAGCGTAAGATGACAATAACACTGTTGCTGTACAATGTGAAATTAAGCCTTTTCATTCCTGACCATTATTGATTTATGGTCTATACAGCTCACTCATTTCAGTTATACAGACTTTTCTATAAGCTACAGAGATGCATTGGACAGACTCCGTCTTCAGTTGAACATTATCTTGTTGCACAACAAATCGACAACAAATCGAACTAAGTGGAGTTTGGGCTTGACAAGTCGGCGCCGGCGGATTCAAGCGCAGTCCACACGTCTGCGTCAAAAACCAGACATCAGCTGGCAGCACAGCGATGGAACATAGATCAGCATTTTACCGAGCGAGCAGACAGACGGACGGACGGACAGACGTCTCTCTGTCTCTGTACAAGTCTAACATCTGCCGTGCCGCACAGAACCACGTCCACTAGGCCGCGTCCCAGCCGCACAGTTTACATCACCCTGGAGAGATGTGCACGGCGACGACGTCGTCTGTCCCTCCATCGATGACCCACTGCACTGGCGGACGTAAACAAATCGAAATCCGTTCCCCCTCCTATAGCGTAGCATCCCTTCTGCCCAAAAACATTTCTCAGTAACGACAAAACGTTCAACTGTTCTATAAAGCGGTGATTAGGCTAAACTGATTATAGCGACCGATCCGACTCAGCTCAACTCAACTGGCCCGTAACATACACAGAACAGATACGACGTATACACACAAAACATTTGTAACGCGCGCAAAACGTCTGTCAAACTGGCACAATCAGAAGCGAGGGAGCGGTAGCAGCAAAGTAAATTGTTTTGAGATGGCGTTTGTTGAGTCCAGTAGGTCGGCCTGGGTTTTCTTTTTAAGATTCTGGGTCATCGTTCACCATTCAGGATTCTTTAACATCAGGAGACACGTCATTTGCATTCGCCACGTGGCAGTTCCATTAAAGGCGAAGGCTTGCTTTGAGATATCCGATCGCTTCCAGTTCTGCACGTTTTTTCTCGTTACTTTCGGCCGATGCGTCGGGACGACATCTGTCGGTGGGGTTTGATATGATGTATGGCGTGACGAGCGTCGGTGTGCAGCATTCTAAAGTACACTCACTGCATGGCAACAGGTCGAGTCTGCTGATATCGTCGACAAGACGAGACGAGACGCAAATGGATGCGCTGCTGCATCTCAGCGTCTGTCTCTCGGCTCGCTCGGCGCTGCTTAAACTCGTTCAGAGTAGACCGCACGACGTTATGGGACGACCAGCACGTGTCGCACAATGTGACGTCACGGTTATGCACCTAACTAGAAAAATACGTAGGCAAGTGTCAACTGAACTAAAGCTGGGACACCGGTTACTCCTGCGGAGGGGAACGTTCACAACAATTTTGTTTTTTTTTCTACGCCTTTTTGAGTCAGAGGCCCGCATGGGACTGACAGACAGACAGACAGACTGATAGACAAACGGGCTAAACCCGTAGCCTATAATGCGGCCTACTACGACAGCCGTACAACAAGTCTCGTATCGTCACTAGATCAAACGCTGTCGTTGCACATCGTCGCTAGTTTCATAGCTCGCATTTGTTCCAGGAGACAGTCGGATACGTAACTATATAGTGTATTGGTCTCGTCTTGGATGTGGAAATAATATTTATTGTGAAATTGTAATCGACGACGTTGAAAGCAGGTTGTCGGCAGGGTGACGTGGCAGAGTTTGCACTTTTGAACCGTGACCCAAACCAAAAGTCTTTGATCCTCTGGCCCCTTGACCCGACCCAATTCCACAGTTGAATGCCACGAAACGATAGGGTCTGGTTCAGTACCGGGTGTGACACACTGACCTTTGACCCGATTCGACCTGACCTAACTCTCTGCCACGCTTAACCCGTGACCTGAGAACCAGCGGAGATCTGTCTTCTTCAGCTACGCGTTGTACAGTTTTTTCAGTGCCGTAACGTCGCGAATGACGCGACGGAGCTACAGCTGACATAACGTGTCGCTGACGGGTGGGACAGTTCTGGAGGTGCGATCAGCGATGCGAGCCTGTATGCCCGCACGCCGTGGAAGTAGTGCTATATTCATCAGACGGATCGTCTCGCATCTACGTCAGTCCGCAATCAGCAAGACAGATGTGTACGTCCGTCCGTCCGTCCGTCGTCAACCTGTGACGCCGATCTTTCAACCACGTCCGGCGGCGGCTGAAAATCCTCCACCGACCGACCTGGCAGTATACACATCGCTCAGCTCCGCGCCCACGTCAATCGCTTACAGTTTACCACGCACCGGCGTACGTACGATGACCGCTCACCAGCCACACAGCGACGCTTAATTACCAATATAGAATAAGATAATCCTCGCCGGCCAAGAACAACATCACCAAAGACTGGAGGAAGTAACACAATATCCAGCATGGCCTCCGATCGATAGAAAAATCACGATGTGAAAAAGGAATATGGTCTCTTCCCGATCCTCCCTCATGAACGTGTGACCCTATCGTTGTTATTCAGACTCAGCAGATGCTTCTATGCATCCTATAGTATCGTCGTTCAGCAAACACACGCAGGCCAGCGATATATGCAGTGTGAAATAATATTCATCGACGTATACAATTCACTACAAAATTGCAAATGATTATTTTCAGATGCGATCAGAGTGCTGTGCATGGAGAGTGCTTCACGGCGGCAGGCCAGTACGCGATCTGTCAGTCAGCTATAGGACAGCTGGAAGATAACGACAGAAAGCCGAGCTGCTGCTGCCACAACTCGAGTGGGATGAAAACATCGTGTATACGGGATGCGGTGTCCGTTGCCATAGCGACCGCTTCCGGACCAGCATCAAACTGTTTACCAATCGCTCTGACACGAGATGGCGGGTATCCGCCATCCCGCCGTGGACTATGTCCCCATGTAGATTCTCCCCTCGCCTCGCCGTCCAGTGCTGCATGCGTAATCCGTGCCGACATCTCGAGTGCATTTCCACGTATCCGGATGCAGTCCAGTGCAGGCAGTGGTCGGTGGATTCATCGTGCAGTATCCAGTCCGGTGTGTATTTCTCTATTATATCCGGCACTTTGACCACTGATGATAATATCGTAGCCCTATACACTTGTGAGTGACCTGGTAAAGCAGATGTTCGACTGTCTGTCATCACGGACAAAACTGTCTTCTTCGTCTGGTTTTTGTTCGACTGCTGCCGTCCCATGCATGCACCGTGCACGCTGCCTGCCAGACATCACGCAGACCGATCCCCGCCAGTTCTCTGAGCACACTGACAGCGTGTTTTTGTCGTGTCGTCGTTGATCTTAGCCATCAATCAGGAAAATTGTGATGTCTTTGCTCAGCATACAGTCGGCACGTGTGTGCGTTTGTGCTACACACGTATACATGTAGTATAGTTTCGCTGGACGGACTTTAGTTCCAAAGTTCATTTTTGAAGCTTTCGCCAGACGACATGCAGCCAGCGTGTTGCTAACACTGCTATAGCACGTGCCAGGTACAACCTATACTATGTACCTACCTATCTATCTCGTATATACTCAGCAGTGGCATCTTCAGATGGAATGATAAATCCACGCGCCGTTCACAAAAATCCGTTGGCTCCTCCCCGCTCATCCCAATGTCTACACCGATGAGTTCTTTGTATTTTCGTCTTATCTTCGTCTTTGAAATCACTATTTTCTCATGCTAAAGCGCAAATTTTATTCCACTCTATAGTCAAGAATTTGTCGACTTTGGGAGCTTCTTGGCTAAGCTGCAGGCACACGCATCGGCAATGCACAGTGACAGACATCCGGTGTCTGTATAGGACTCACGGAACCATTACCCGCCTCCAGTGTACACAACGCAAAGCGTATGTCCACATCAGATTATACCAGATTGCTTGACATGAAAGTCGCGGCGACAGCCAACACGAGGTACAAGGACCCACAACCGTCAACAACGGACCCGCAGCAACCGAGGATATAAGGGGACCAAAACCCAAATCAGAGTTCCCCCACCTCTACATTTCCGATTTAACCACTGGATATTAGTTACTGCGACATGAACTGACAGCACGCTCGTAGCACAGCTTGGACTTGCGACCGCGCACGCACAGCTTACCAAACAAAACTGATTAAGACGAACAACGAGGCACGTGAGTCTAACGCGTGTCGACGGCGTGACGGTCAGGTGGGTGGTCAGGTGGTGGGACTCTGTCTAACTTTTGGACCGACGACGACGACGACGATGACGATGATGATGATGATGATGATGTGGCACGTACACACGCATGACAGACAGCGACAGAGCGGGGAGCAGAGAATCACACACATGCATTGTGACGTGCATCAGAGATTCACGCGCGGCGCACGTGAGCCTGAGCACGTTGTATTACTGCACGGCGGCGGAACGCTGACGCAAAGTTCACGCCGTGTCATATCTGACCAAGTACAACACCGTAGTTTTGACACACGCACACTGATTCTCTGCTCTGTCTCTGTCTGGCTCTCGACGTGACCGACCAGCGCCGCTATTCACTAGAGCCGCGGACGATTGAAGGAAAAAAACTCAATTTTCATGACACGACCGGCGCTCAAACTCGTGGCTGGCATCTCTATCCACCGCACGCAGTCGAGCCGCAGACGGGTTTAGTGCATCGTCACCAACAACATTTCTATTACTATTTATCTGAACAAAAAATACAACAGCAAAACGGCTGCAATGCATCTTTCCATGCATACAAGTCGCAACTATATCGTTTCTCGTGATAACTCACACGTTTGGACAACTGTATAAAAAATGTCATCGAAATAGCGTCATCAGTATACGGACTATACGCATTTTCACGGACACGAAATTGCGACGTCGCTGCACGCTGTAAGCCTAAACCGGTGCTTACAATTTCCACGCGCTACGCAGGCCTACGTTAATTGCAGCCGGAAGTGCTGGGACTTGGCGTAAATTTAAATAAGACGAGATATCGGCCGGCTTCGATTTGAATACGTTAACCCATAGGTCGTTGATGTCAGCCGAATAATTATGGCCGCGGTCATTTGCGACAAGATATTCCGGTAAGATAAATTTTACCATTTAAAGAACGTTTTTACTTTCCCCGATTTGTTTGCTTTCGGCGTTAAATAAATAATGTATTTCACTTATATACTTACATACAACTGAACAGATATTGATTTTGTCAGCCCGCAAAGCCTATGATCAATCATTAAACGAAATGCTTATCACGTTAATCTGTGGTTACGCGTACAATAAATCATCCGCAATTGCTAGTGTTTTATTTTCCATCTGACCACGGCCTAAGTCAGAAAAAGATAAAGATAACCGGTGGCAACCGCCTTTTGCAGAAAGAGGACACATCTCTATTCTCCACCTATTATTTTTGTTCTTAAAAATCCATGCAAAAGCACACACAGTTTCAACTGCTTACAGTTACTAACTGAACAAAACTACACAAAACACAACAGCAGATTATCCGACATAACATAGTTACAGTAAAATGTACTTTTTCTCTTGCAGAATGCTACTGCTAGACTTGTTTCTTGAGTCGCGTGGAGCTGTGTCGATACATCGTTTTCCCATGATGTTTCGGCGGATCAGTAACTTCCTCTTCTGTCGCTTACTCCGACTGCCGCCGTCGGCACGTCCACTGTATAACTAATAAATGCCGCGCGGTGATAAAACGTAGTTACAGCTATGGCTCGGCGAGTCTGTAACTGGCATATAATCCGTCGAGAGAATGCAGCGGCGGTCGGCGCCGTTGGCGGACAAATGAAGAAGTCTAGCGACTGGCGAAACGGCGTCACTGGCGCGTTGTAGGCGCCGCACGTTCCGTGCCGACGCTCATTAATAAATTACCGGATGACGACAGACGACGACAGACGTCTGTTGTCGCAAAACAACCACGCCGCCCGGCTACCGGACACAGACAGCGCCACAGACCAAAGGTCTTCGGGGGAGAGACGCCGCCGCCGCCGCAGACAGTTTTAGAATTCCCGCCACGCCGCCGCTGCTGCTGCTGCTGCTGCTGCAGACGCTCTCATTCCAGGCAATTAATTTGCACGACCGTCGCGCGCGTAGCATCAGCGACACTCCATCATCGTCATCACAACCATCCAGACGTCGCATCCTCGACACTTTTAATAACACTAGTATAGAAAAAAAACTAGACGACGCCCACTCGAACGCTACCTCTGCCGAGAACTGGGCCGTTTTATTCTCGGCCGCCTAAAGGAATCGCACTAGCGAGCTAATAATTATTAATTTAAATTCCGGACACGGATTCCAGGAGCCTTATAGTCCCCGGGTCACGCCCCAGCCCCTCAAAAATATCCAAATAAGTACACTGCAAAATGTCAGATTGCGCTTTATCTGGTAAGTCCGACTGGGAAGACAATTTAGGGGGTTGAAATGGGGTCAGCCGGAAATACAAAGGTCAACCGCAAAACCGTACTGTAAACTACCATGGACGCTCAGCGTTCGGGCAGGCCTGCGCCGGTCCATCTGCCTGGAAGTGGAACGATGTTCTGGAATCATTTAAAACTTAAAAGCAGCACACACTCTCTGTCAACACAACACTTGTACTTCTTGTTCTACCAGCACACCCAGCGCGTTCGACGTCATTTACAGTTTGCTCACTACATAAATTACTACTCACTTACTCGTATCTATATAACTTCTACGTTGACGCAATATGCTTTGTTCTTCCGAGCGGTTTCACAATTTGTCAGCAAACTCAGTTATCAGCTGTCAGCACGGAGCAGTGATAATGGATGCGGAGACAGGGCGCGGCGCGTTGAGCAGACTCAAAGTGTGAGATGATGACGCTGCTGCTGCTGCTGCTGCTGCTGTTTGCTGACGACGCAACAAGTGACACATTCATTCAACGTTGATGAGCGCGTCGTTCGCTAGGTGACAGCACCGAGTCTCGTTTTCGCGGGTCGCCGTCGCAGCAGACGCGTTTCTCGACGCGCCAATAATCGTCCGTGCGTCCGTGCGTCCGGCGCACATTATAGTGTTATTATTTCTAACAGATAGCCAGCCGTGTCGCCGTCGTCAGTCACTCGTTCTCGGCCCAGATGCTGAATAATTTCGCAGTCAGAATGAGACGCTTCGCTGCGCAGTCGTCGTCGATATAACAGCAGGCGGAAATAAAAAAAAGAAAAAATAGATAACAGTACAGGACAAGGTCGTGATTAATCGTAGAAGTTAAAACAGCCTGCGCGACGGTACTTGTTGTGTAATTCCGAATCACAACTTCAGTAGTTCAGTATGCAATTCCTGAGCACTGACACTCTGTGGTTAGTAAACCAATGTTCACCATTTTTTTCATCGAACGTGGGCGAGATTTTAGTTGATAACGCCGTTTTCCGCTTGTCGATATCTTGATGCCTTCCGGAGATATCGCGAACAAAGTCTGAAGTTGCCCGAAATCGCCCGGAATTTTGGACGGTTTTTGCCCTCCCAAATTTCATGGTGGAGGGCTGGCCCCCAAAACATTGTACCCAAATTATCATGCCTGCCTCGCGCCTCGTCACATGGAAAAGTTTCGTGATATTACTCCCCCGACCCCAGAGTTATTACGGTTAATACGCTGAATTTTAAGCCACTTTTTGAATGTTCATCGTTAAAAAGAATTCGGGACCCCCGTCTCCCGCTAGCAAGCTTGGTCATTCTCTAGCGCGTGTAAAAATTTGAGGCGGCAGCACTCCTATAAAGGCCAAAATATGGTCTTCCGCAAAAGTTGATTTGGGTGAGTCCAAACTCACATCCCCAACTTTCTTGTTAGTGGACTAAAGTTCACCGGACTTATTTTGCCGAACGCGGAAGGAATCGCTGTCGACATATTAGTTTTCCGATTTTGGATATCTCCATCCGTTCCGCAGATAGTCGCGATCGAAGTGTGAAGTTGTCCGAAGTTGGCCATAATTTTGCACGTTTTTGGCCCCCAATTCTTTGGTGGAGGGTCCCAAAAAGGCAAAAAAAGTAAAAAAATTTGGCGCGATTTCGGGCAACTTTAGAGACTTTGAACGCGAATATCTCCGGGAAGGATAACGCTATGAACAAGCTGAGAATGGCGTTATCAACCGCCATCCGTCGTACGTTTGATGAAAAAATTTCATGAACTTTGGTCCACTAATCATAGAGTTTACGCGGCTAATGTTTGCCCACCCAAAATCAACCGTGCTCGCGACTTAGGACAACACTACATTTTAATCGCGAATATCTTCGGAATGGATCAACCAATCGACAAGCGTAAAAACGGCGTTATCAACTGCGATCCCTTCTACGTTCGACGAAAAAAATGGTGAACTTTGGTCCACTAAAAAGCGTTTACGCAGCTAATGTTGACCCAAACAAAATGAACATTGCGCGTGCTGTGTATAGGTTAATGCAATTGCATTCCCAGGTGGCGTTCTTAGGAGCAAAATTTCAGCCCCTAAATTGTCTCCCCATTCGGACTTACGGCCCCGGGCGGCCTCACGTCGGGCGCTGCCCCATACTTCTAGTTTACTTACTTACTTACTCACATGTAGGCTACGGAATTAATCACAATCAGGGCTAGATATCGTAAAAAAGTAAAAGAAGCAAAGAGTCAAAGAAATCTGTAAAGGAAATTGATAATTGTTTCTACCATTCTTTGGTGAATAAAGATTTTCATAAAGCCAGTGTCTGTGTTGGCGTGGTACTTATACGTTGAAATGTGATCATTAAAACGCAATCATACTGGAGGATAGAAAAGATAATGCACTCTGCGTGTTTCAGCAGCTGCATTTAGCGCCTACGGATGCAAAGATTGTTTCCTCAGCAGCGCAGACGATGATGATTAACTATTGTTGCTGTTTTGCTGAAAGGAATGCGCGAAAGGAATTCGACTTTGAGCCTTCGCGAGCATCTATCGATCTTCTGGTTCTTTGTTGGCGCTCTGCAGTATGGACACAGGTGGCGGTGCTTCTGCAGTGTCGGCACAAGTTATTTAGCTGCTGCCGCTGTTTGCATTAGACATATGGACGGACAGGTGCCGGAGACATTTTAGTAGTTTTTCTGATCCCTACCATCGCACAGTGCAGCACTTGCAATGGATGAATGGCTAACGCGATATAATGCACTCAGGGGAAACGGAAAATATCCCCCAACAAAACACCGCAAAGACGTGGGAGCTCATGTCTCCTGGCATAACCTCTCCGCGACATAACCCTTCCAAATCTGTAACGAGGCTCACCCACCAGGGCTGCCGTGGGTATGGGGATTCCCATGGGGATTCCCATGGGTATGGGCATGGTATGGGTATGGGGACTGTGATGAATCCCCATGGGTTCTGTGGGTAATCTGTGGGGATT
>Ga0056124_1000795_pt1 | contig 10787 bp, 4 predicted proteins | sample WorMetHEROISLAND_2_FD_70069 | JGI IMG/M metagenome (GOLD analysis project Ga0056124, IMG submission 70069) | Marine gutless worms symbiont microbial communities from Max Planck institute for Marine Microbiology, Germany - Olavius sp. 4 HERON ISLAND | ecosystem: Host-associated > Annelida >... | reverse complement strand
AAATATTTATATAGCGCCAATAATCGAAGGTCGAATCTGAGGCGCTGGCGTGTGGTTGACTAGACGTGATAGGCAGAAGAGAAAAGGTGAGATTTAAGGCGGGATTGGAAAGTGACAAGACTGTCAGATGAGCGAATGTGCGCAGGGAGAGAATTCCAATTATTAGGGGAAGATACACAAAAAGCTCAAGAGGCAAAGGATGATTTAACACAAGAAGGAACAGCAAGAAGGTGACAATTAGTGGATCGTAAACATCTAGATGGTTCATAACTGTCTATTAAATCTGCTAAATAACACGGCTGTCCTGTGTGAATTGCCTTATATGTCAAAAATATGGAGCCACAAGTTCTGACTCACCATGAAATCAGCGTTACAGCTAAACGCAGTTTTGCTGCTATTACCTGATTTTTGCGCCCGACAGCTGTACCGGCGGGTACTGCTGAGCGCGTATTAGCTATGGTGATTTTGTCCGTCTGTCCGTCTGTCTGTCATGACCCGGTACCGATTCAAGCCCAGATGAGATAGAGACTCCTGGTTTTCACCGTGTGATAGCCTAGAGTCTCTAGTTTCTTACGAGGTAATTTGGTGCCACTGGGTTCCCCTCGAACGAGGGCATCAAAGAGGGATACCCCTAAGAAGTCGTAATTTTACCACTATTGGCTCTTCTAGTGTGAGAACGGTTGCATACAGACACAGACTTATTGCCTATCATAACAAGCACTGCTGACGAGCTTTCCGGCGGTACCAACATCGATGACCTTGAACGACATTGAACCCCCCTAAATAGGGGGGTTTAGTGATTTTTTTTGCAATTTCAGGCTGCGATAAACATTTTAAGACTGCATTGCGCCGAAACCATTCAATACAGACCAGGACAACCTGCATACGAAATGTTCAGCATTAAACGTAGATTTCAACGGTGTAAGGAACGACCCCCTAGGTTGAAAAAGTCCTCCGTACGAGCGCATCAAATTTGGGTACCGCCTTCAAAACGCGCGGTTTCTGCTACCGTCGACCAATCTAGCACGAGAACAGTTGCAGATAGACACAGACTTGCTGCGTATCATAACACGCACTGCTGACGAGCTTTACAGAAGTACCAACATCGATGACCTTGAACGCCCTTGAACCCCCAAAATAGGGGTTTTTAGTGAATTTTTCGCTATTTTTGTCTGTGACGTACACTTGGAGTGAACTTTCGCTGACATTACTCGACAAGGCATCCGGCGTGTGAAATTAAATTTCGTGCATTACCTTCAGACGGCGGAGTAGTCGCTCCCGGATCACAGAACGGCAACGATCCAGTCGACGGTGTTACGGTTGATCGTGTCGAAGTCCACGGCGAAGTTGCTGGTTCACTGGTGGTAGTTGGCACCGGGATGCAGGCCTGGTGAACGAGGCTGTCTAAGTGCTTGGCTAGATCACGGAAATTGTCGCCATAGATGTAATCCTGGCTTGGATTTGTCACGATCGACCGCATGATTGTATGATTCACCTTAACAACAACTACGCAAGTAAGTAGTCTAAATGTGTGTACAGTGCGCCTAATAGCCAGCTGGGCTCAAGTAGTAACAGGCACCAAAGTAATTTAGCAGAAGGCGGAATCGCTATGGCAAGCCCACCCAACTCCTCGTTTGTATTCGCCAGTGGGCAGCATAGGACTGACGGCTTGGCTGCAGTTTGCAATTGCATGTTGTGACTGGGGGTTTGACCCCCAAACCTTTCGGGGGCCCCATCTAACACAATGTGTCACTGGATACCACAAATGTGCCTGCCAAATAGCATCTAAATCCGTCGAAATGTTTCAACAGGGTGCACTAATGTGACAGACGACAGATGACAGACAGACAGACCACGCTACGGAGAAATGTGTATGAGTAAACGAAATCGCTTGCGCTGCAAGTGCGATTCCGCCTAATAATGATAAGGGGAAGAAGAGGAAGAACAAAAGAATAATTTGGGCAAGGAAGTCGTATTGGGTCGGCAATGGTACCTTTGGAAAGGGTGTTGCTGAGTTCCTATAGGCTGTCAATAACCATTCTACTATCTGTAATTATGACTGTTGGTTTCAACTCCATAATGCGCCTGTCCCGACAGTGATACAGTTAATAGCATTTGCTAGAGATCATCCTACTAAAATGGCCTTATCTGTATTGCAAATTATTGTCTTTGTTTAAAAACAATGTATGCGACATTTTATTCTTTAGTTAAGGTTAGTAATTCTTTTGATTTCTGCTGTCATGTGTTTGATGAATAAAGGCGGATGTAACGCCTGCATACCGCGTTGGTAACGCCGACTCCGACGATGCGGATGCCGCGGTTCTTGATGCGGCGTACTTCGTCTGACAGCCGGTCGACTTCACGCGTAGGAATACCGTCGGTGATGAGCACGGCGACGTCAGGCACCCACGAGCGGTCTCCGTGCTCGACGCTGAATATCTCTGTCCTCATCAGTCGCAGCCCGCCAGTAGTGTTCGTGTTACCGCTCAGGTATCGGATGCTTCTCACGGCGTTAGTCAGCGACTGTTCGTCCGTGAAGTTGTTCAGGTAGAAATTCAGCGTCGCCTTGTTACCTGCAGCGATATTCGACACCGTTGGTAATATTTTGTATTCGAATGAATGTATTTATTTGTCAACAACAGCCAATTTAGCAGAATACAACACAGCAATATACAATGTTGGCAGGACTTCAAAATAAGCCAAGCTTTCGCTAACAGGTGCCCCAAATAAAAGGAATATTACATAACCAGATATACGTTCTGTGAAACGATGTATCTATCCTATTGCCGCACTGTACCTGCTGCGTTTTGCTACGATTTTTTACAAGCTTATCACCAATATCAGTCTTAAAATTTCAACATTTGGGTCACGTGACATCGTCGGTCACGGACGGCAGCTGACAAAGACATCACAACAATAAAAGGGTGGCGTTTTTATGGAACACAGTGTATATTCGAAACGACAGTACGGTCCAAACTCCACTTGCTTTAATTTGTTGAGGATGTGTTGAGCAGCTCAACGGCAGTACGTACAATAAGTCAGATCCACAACAAATCGAATTAGTGGAGTTTGTGGATGCGCACCGAAGCTGACAGCAGCGACATGCGTTCGATGCAGTCCGACGCTGAAGAAGTTGACGGCTGCGGCCATGAAGTCGATGACGAACTGCCAGTTGTCTTCGCCCCGTGGATTGTACTTGTTGGTGTCTCGTATACTGCCGGAGTGGTCCACGACGAACGACAGATCCATCAGGCAGTCTGAAGCACAGGCATTTTACGCTCTTCTACTTCACTCTCGTTCTGTCTCTATGTCTCTCTCTGTTTGGCTGCATAATTTAAAACGTTCGGACTTTGCTAAATTCTGTAGAAAAGTTGGCCTAAGGAAAAACTGATTTGATTTTGGCGGTGATTCGGATTCGTTTGTTAATTCTGGATGATTGCATCACGCCACTAGGGCAGAGGGCGTACAGTGAACATTTGCACTGTGTATCTTAGCAATTTATTAACAGATTTCGATGATTTTTTGGACGGGTAGAGATTGGACCACGGACCGACTAAGCAGTCAAATTTCGGTGGTAATCCAGTTCAGGGTTACTGAATGATATACGCAGTCTTTTGTGTTCGCCAGGTGGCAACTGCATCGTCGGTGGAGGTTTGCGCTGTCCGAACGCTGATCTTCTAGTTTTTTTACTGTAACTATGTTTTAATTAACCTAAATTTCATATTATGGCGCTCCTGTGTTACGGACAAGGAGCACCGTAGCACGTATTTCGAAACGATTACTGTGCTATGATGTGATAGTATGAACGTTTATTGAACAGCTTAATACGCCATTGGTAAACGCAAATTGCGTGGTTCAAACTTTAAACTGAAGTCAATCTTAAACACACGTTTAAGATGTTATAAATGTTTTACAACGCTATTACCAGCGAAAAGCCAATAATGTTGGCCTTATCTGTAAAAGCATGCACACAGCGACAGAGCTGAATTGAACTGAACTGCCAGTTCGAGTGGTGCAACTGCCAGTTCAGTTCATTTCAGTTCTGCTCTGCTTTGGACACTTTGCGAGCGGAAGTAAACTGAACATTACCTACAAGACCATCCACACCACCCAGCCTGCCTATCTGAACTCTGTTCTTGAACATTACACTCCAACTCGTACATTGCGTTCATCTGACACTAATTTACTGCGTGTGCCTCGTGTCCGTACTTGTTTTGGTTCTAGAGGTTTTCCGTAGCTGCCCCGACCATTTCCTACGGCCATCTTTAGTGCCCCGCCTCACTCCAGCGCCTCAGATTCGGCGAGTTTCTCACCGACAATATTGTGCGCTTTATAAATTTATTTATTTACTTACTTACTTATTGGGAGATAAGTTCAGTTCAGTTTAATTCGTTCGGTGTAAGCAGGGCTTTAAAGGTTGCCGCGATAGTCGCTGTGTTTTACCGCTCCAGAGTTATTTCATGTCCCCGCTCCTCAGGGAGCCCCGCGCGCGAATATCGGCGTAATTCTACAGTGCCGAAGGCTAGAGTTTCTGGTCTACGTTTTTTTTTTATTCCTTGTACTTATCGCTTTATCGATTTATCGTACAAACTGCAACAAACATTTTTATTTTTTTAATTTAATTTAATTTTTTATTTATTTATATTTATATATATATATTTTTAGTTATATATACATCATCTTCATCTTCTTTACATAACACATTTTCTTTTGCTCAAAACAAGCAGCACAATGTACAACAAACGCAACCACAAGCTATCAAATAGTACAGCTGGGAACCTACAGAAAATTAGAAGCATACTCCTAAAACACAATATTGGAAGGCTAAATTGTAAAAAAAACTCCTTTATAGCAGTATAGCTAGACTATCACTATTTGGAAGCCAATTTCAGCTAATCGTCGATGGAGAAGTATTTCCTGCTACCTCGTTTGTTTTGCGCCTGACATGTCACCAGACAGCTGAAGCAGAGAACGAACGCTGCTAACGACGACTGGCACATCATCCCTGCAACAAACCACGCTTTCGTGCATAAAGCGGCGCCTAAACCTGAGATAAATCTTAAACAAATCTCAAGCAAAAGTGTGTGCGTTTTGTGTATGATTTCGTTTTAGTTAAAGTTTTTTTTCGTCCGTGCAAAAAATATCATACACAGATATACATTTTTATTCACCACGAATGGTAGGGCAGTACGCGAGAATACAATCATAAAACTTAACTTAACTTAACTAATAATGCGGTTTACAGATTTACATTAGCAACTGTCAAGGAACTTCACAAATGGCATACAAGCAGAAAAGGCAGAAGTTTAGGCCTAACAGATACGATATCATATACCTGTAGTATGTCGGTCTAGATTCTACGAGCTAAATCTAGTTATCTAAGTATAAATCTAATCTGGCGTTGTGGGTTGATATGTCATACCGTGGAATTTGTCGATATCTTTTTTACCACAAAATGCACCAAAACACTCGTCAGTCTTTTCTCATCAGTCTTGCATTTTCCAGTCCTGCCTCCGCTACAATATCGACGTTTCAGCTGATTGGCATGAGTTAATCATACCGCAGCGCACTATGCGGCCATCCATTGCCCGCGCCAGCGAACAGTTGGACCGGCGGTGCAGCGCAGCCAGCAGACATACCACTGCCCCAATCAGCCACACTATAGGCTTGCCGTGAACATAGTGATTAACGAGTTAGCGTACGCTGACAAGACATTCCGCTTTGTTACGGCCTCTCGTCTCGGGCTTCTGGGTTTTTACAGACTTTCTTCCTGGTTGGTTGGCTAAAGTCCATAACTGCCTGGTTGAGTTAATGGCTCTATAAGCTTCATGAATACGTTACACGCCAACGTCATGTAGAGTGTCTCTCTAACGAAGTAGCAGAACTCAGTTACGACAGAATTTTTTAGCAACAGAGTTGTAAATCTATGGAATAACCTCCTAGAAGAAGTGGTCATGGCACAAACAGTCAATTGTTTCAAAGGACGATTTGACAAATACAATGCAGACAAAAGATTCTGTATGCAATGGTGACACAAAACAGATACAAGTGTTCCAAGAGACTGCCATGTCATGCAGATATCAATTTCAATTTGTCAACACGTGAAGATCGGTCAACAGGCATCCTGCCTACTGTACCGAATGATGATGATGATGATGATGATATACCCCACGGTAATTCTTGTCTACATTGTACAAAGCCTCGTTTCCATGCAACGCAACGCACACAATACAAGAATATAGAACAGAAACCGCTTCTGTTGTTGCGTTTTGACCGTTGCTTCGCTTGCGTCAGCTGCGTCCACTGCGTTCATTGCGTTTCTTGCGTACTTTCTTGCGTATATTTCGTGCGTTGCCGGCGTCAGTTGCGTCAAAAAGTACGCATAGCGTTGCGTGCGTTGCTTTGGATGGAAACTATTCTTAACATGTAGTCCCCAGGCCGTTGTGCAAAACTCCGTGACAATGGCGTAGCGACGGGGGTGCGGGGGTGCGGGCCACACCGGGCGGCACTTGCTAGGGGCGCCAAAGGGGCGAAAAACGCCGCAAATTTAAAAAAAAATTCACGTGAAAATTCAGATTGTAAGTTTCGTATGTGTTTGCGTGCAAGAAAAACAAAGCGTTACGGCCAGCGTGTACCTATCGTCAACATACTGTTGTGCACTGCTAAGTGCTAACTAGGATACAAATGTTACTGTTGACATCACGTGAGACTTATGCTTTAAACAGGCTCTCCAGTTTCAAAAACCTAAGACGAAAGGGCGGCAAATTTGACCACCGCCCTGGCCGAAGTTCCTGCTACGCCACTGCTCCGTGACGGCGACAGTGCGACGTAACGTTACGTAAGCTATTCAGAAGTCGCGCGTCGCGCCGTGCGTGTCAGGTACAACTACAATCCAGCGGGCATAGACAACAATTACTGGCAGTTCGTCATCGACTTCATCGTCGCAGCGCTCAGATTCTTCAACGTGCGTGCGTGCTATCTGCTGCTATTGACACGCGTTGCTAGTGTCACGGACCAGTGTCTATAAAGTAAATACGATCGCAAATCGCGCCGTTCTTCGCTGGCGACGATGTTTTTTTTGGTCACCCTGCAAGGCCACTCTGCGTACCGTTCATTGGAGTGGCCTAGCTCTTTCCCACGCACGCCTGTGTTGACTTTATACCAAAAGTAACTCAGTAACTTACACTTTGACGCCAATCTGTGTGACACAGTACCACGGTTTCGTCGTGAACTCAAAACATTCTTGTTTCGACAGTCATACCCATCTATTGTGTTTTAGTTTGTTGTGGCTTGCGGTTTGTCGTGGTCCTTGCAGTTTTTTTACTTAGGCCACGTTAAAAATCCGCAATGTAATGTAATGTAATGTAATTAACTTTTAGACATTACACATGCGGCTAATTTAAACGCGTGTAGAAAGCGAAAAACTGAACTGAACTGAACTGAACTGAAATGCGTTCAAATGCCAGTTGAGTAGCGCCTACAGGAGTCTACTAAGCGAGCGAACTGGCAGTCCGTATCCAACGTCAGTCATGTTCTGCACACCGCTCTGCCACCACCGTCCACAGCGTCGCAGCACTACGGTCTCAGGCGTCGTTCACACACGCTTTCACTTCCCGAACACGCTACATATTTGTCAGACTGTAACTTTATCACTCGGATGTTGTACAAACACTGTTATTAAGTTTTTATGTCTAGTTTTCACGTTTTTGTTAACTTTTACCAGCTAATCATAATTAACGTTATCTAACAATTGTTGTTTTACTCAAGGTGAACATTGACATTTTTCATGAGACAGTATTTAGCCTACCACAGGTTTTAAACTTTTTTTTTAATTTTCACAGTTTACGTATTTCCATTATCTATGTAAGCATCCTTGCATTTTGTCAAGTGCAATTAAACGAATATGACGATGATGATGAGTTCAGTTCAATTCAGTTCAGTTCAGTTCAGTCTCTTTGTACACGACTTAAGACATACAAAGCACGTTGTTCTAAACATGGCGCTCATTCTATTGCGACACCTGTGCACCAGGAAGTATCGGGATTTCTGCGAGCCTGCGGCTGAACATTTCAAACGGGCCTATCGCCAGTTACATAGTATGTGGGTGGGGTATGGCGAGCGCCCCTCGCCGAGGGGGCATTGCCCCTCGCCAGAATATACATATTTATTAAATTTGGGTCCCGAAATGCGTATTTCAGCGCATACTCGGGCCCTTCTGTAAGTGCTAAATAGCTTCTGCGCTGTAAGATGTTGATTGTTTTGTTTAGCTATCCTTTCAGTATTTTTTTCGTATCAGCGTGGCCGTGGCGCAGGAATATGTTTACTACACGTTGACGAGCTATAGAAAAAAAAGAAAACAGTTTTGTTAGTATACAGTGTATTGTATTCAGCAGCGATGTGACAGTTTAGACGAAATTATTAATGTTGCACGTGATATTTTTGCTCTGCGCGGTCTAACGTAGTTGAATACAGTAGAAACCTAACTTTCAGTAATAAATCAAGCAATTCTTGCTATTCAGGAAAAAAGTAATGCGTACATTAGTGGCAAAACGTCTCGAAAAATTAACGATCGTAGATCGCAAATAAACTGGTACCGTGTGTCGGTCCAGCGCCGGCATATTGTACGGCCGTCCGCCTAGAGCTGCACAAACCTGGACTTGTATGCTGACAATAATTAGCACAATAATATTGCCACTTTAGGGAACATGTGCATTAATTTTGTTTTTTTCTCTGCGCCTTCGTTTTTCAGTTAGGAGCCCCTGCGTGACGGACAGACAGACAGACGAACGGACAAGACTCGTATTGCGGCCGAATAATACAAACCAAAGATCGTAAACATGAAACATAACTAGATAGATATACCGATGTATCGTTGCCGGCAAGTGCCCATTGTACGTCGAACGGTTACACAACAAGCCGACGAACTGTATAAATTTACCACAGCTAGTATGTTTTTATACAGTACAATACAAAGCGTGAGGACACGCGTCATGGCACAACAAAACAGGAAGTAGCGTAACATGAGAACCCCAAACGAACGTCCGACGTGCCTTTATACACAATAAAGTCAGCCCGTAACATTCATACTTTCACAACTTCGTCAAATATTGACCCATTTGCCAAAATTATTTCACTAGCCACTTGTTTTCTGTTTTTTTTTATGTCGTTTTTTCAATGCGAGATCTCCGAGCGTTCTGGGCCGATCGCCGTGAACATTACACTCCAACTCGTACATTGCGTTCATTTGACACTAATTTACTGTGTGTGCCTCGTGTCCGTACTTGTTTTGGTTCTAGAGGTTTTTCCGTAGCTGCCCCGACCATTTGGAATTCTCTCCCTCTTGATATCCGCAATAGTTATTCAATAGCGTCTTTCCGTCGCCAACTCAAAACTTTCATTTTGTCAATCTCTGGCCATCTTTAGTGCCCCGCCTCACCTCACCCCAGCGCCTCAGATTCGGCGAGTTTCTCGCCGACAATACTGTGCGCTTTATAAATTTATTTACTTACTTACTTACTTACAAACATCAGCAGTGAAACGTAAGACCGCCGGGAACTACCGCTCCGGTCGGCCAAAAAGTCAATATTTGACGCACGCTGTTATGACACAAAGATAAAGGTTTGCGTTTTATCGGGCCACTCTGTAGACTACATAGCAGTCGCTGAGTGAGTGATAGGCATCAGCTTCTCCTCGATGTGGTTTTTGCCCACCCTCTTGTGGAATGTGAGTCTACATGTACCTTGCAGGATCGGCTATACATGTACATGTCAGCTGTATGAAGGAAGTAGCATGGATTTACTCATAAATCACTACGAGTGCGAGTGCGTCTTGTGCAAAGCCGATGATTAATTAACATTAAGATATTTGCTGGGACAGTATGTATTCGGAGTTCGGACCTAAACCGAATCTTAAATTAAAATGTGAATAATTGGCACTTGGTGAACTATCCAATGCTGTGTAAAATTTTATCATTTTTTGTCGACCGTACATAGTACGGTCACGCTATTGCTACGCTCTGTCGTCCGTCTGTCTATCCGTCGTCTGTTCTCGTCTGTAACGTATGTACTGTGACTAAACGGTACGTCGTAGGGGGTCGGCGATGGTACCGTTGGATATGGCGTTGGTAAGTTCTTATAGGCTGACTATAGTAACGATGTCGCTATCTGCAGCGGTTTGGTCGCAATTTGCAACGCAAGTATTTCGCGAGGTAACGGACGTTTCCGTTATATCGGAAGTTATGTAAATAACTAAGTAACTACGTTTCCATTTTGGGCCACAGCAACAAAATGTTCGAAACATCATAATCGGACAGTTATGGACACAGGGTGCAAGTGTGTGCCCGGAGTACGGTCGGCTAACCCCAGTGACAGCTGGGCTCTTGTTCATAACTTGCTGGGTGTCACTTTACGTCGTATCTCCTAACGGTTCAGAATTCTGGATGATCCAGAGTCTACAAATCGCCACCCAAATCTAACTATTTCTTTTTTACAGGGCGTCAGCATAGCTTGCTATGCAGATGCCGTGTTTTAGGTATCGCCGTCCGTCTGTCACACTCTGCGCTTAGAGAACAAAGCGTCAGCTTGGTGCATTTGTCTCATAATAATAATATAGTAATAACACCGACAATTTCTAACGCGCCGTAACATGGCAAAACAATTACAAGGGCGCGACGTGTCTCGTCTATACAAATAGTCAGCGGAACAAAAATGTCTTCAGAGCACTTTTAAAGGAGTTGACTGAGTCAATCGCACGAATGTCTGCCGGAAGCTGATTCCAGGCTTTGGGTC
>Ga0056124_1000794_pt1 | contig 10789 bp, 6 predicted proteins | sample WorMetHEROISLAND_2_FD_70069 | JGI IMG/M metagenome (GOLD analysis project Ga0056124, IMG submission 70069) | Marine gutless worms symbiont microbial communities from Max Planck institute for Marine Microbiology, Germany - Olavius sp. 4 HERON ISLAND | ecosystem: Host-associated > Annelida >... | reverse complement strand
TAGTCAACAGTAGCAGAAATCGCACGTTTTCAAGGGGGTACCCAAATTTGATGCGCTCGTACGGAGGACTCATTGAACCTAGGGGGTCAAACCTTACACCGTTGAAATCTACGTTTAATGTCGAACATTTCATGTGCAGGTTGTCCTGGTCTATCTTGAACTTTTTCGGCGCAATTCACTCTTAAGATGTGTACTGCAGCCTAAAATCGCTAAAAATTCACTAAAAACCTCTATTTTGGGGTTCAAGATCGTTCAAGGTCATCGGTGTTGGTACCCCCGGAAAGCTCGTCAGCAGTGCTTGTTATGATACGCAGCAAGTCTGTGTCTATCTGCAACCTTTTTCACGCTAGACGAGCCAATAGTGGTAAAATAACGATTTTTAAGCGGGTACCCCTATTTGATGCCCTTATTCGAGGGGAATCTCTTCACCCAGCGGCACCAAATTTCCTCATAAGAAACTAGAGACCCTAGGCGGTGAAAACCAGGAGTCTCTATCTCATCTGGGCTTGAATCGGTACCGGGTCGTGACAGACAGACAGACAGACAGACAGAATTCCCATAGCTAATACGCGCTCTGCAGTACTTGCCGGTACAGCTGTCGCGCGTAAAAATGACCGGTTCCATCGCCAACTCTGCGATTCACTGCGCACCGGTGCACTTGTCTATAGAATGGAACTTGAACTTCTTCTACTCAAAAACTATTAAATGACTTGGCGTGACGTCATTATTACTCCACGAGCGCTCTGTGGCAGCCACGTGACCCGTGTTCAGGATGCGCATGCTCAGACGACGTTTCCGGTCGTCGCTGTGTTATCGCATCCGATGTTGTCAAACTGACACCGGACGATGGTCGTTGACAGGAAAATGATGTGAGAAGAGACGGGCAAGCAGAATCATCATCATCGTCATCATTAGCAGCAGCAGCAGCAGCAGCAGTGCAGAGACGGAGCGGTGTAAGAGATGCGACAGAGCAGCGCGTCGTCCTCCAGTGACTCGCCAGCACACACAGACACAGACAGACGTCTCGTTAGCCGGCGAGCAGGAGCAGCGTGCTGCCATCTCTGCTAATCCGCTCAACGCTAGCCGCCGCCGCCGCAGACTAGCTGACTGACTGACTGACTGGCTGGCTGGTCATCGCATGCAGCGGTCAGTGCGAGTCGCTGCGTGATCAGTCGATTGCGACTGGACACTGGACACTGTGGTCAGTCAGCGACGGAGACATAGAGTCGCAGACGAGCGACGTACATACAACAGCGCGTCGTGAAGCTTCACGCAACTGGACGCACGGCAACGCAACGCTTGCTCGCTCTGCTAATATACGCCGCCGCCGCCGCCGCTGCTGCTGCTGCTGCTGCTGCTGCCGCGGTGTGGTGCTAATGTCGCGCAGCTAGCCACCATTTCCCGGTCGACGTCGTCGTCCTCGGTGTAAATAGAATGGACACAGCGCGGCGAGTAGCTAGACTTGACAGCAGCTAGGACTTCGTCGTCTCTGCCGCAACTTGCAGCCGCCGTCTTGCCTCGAGACTGCTGCGACTCGCTACGATGTAAGTTCTTCTTTAATAAACTCACACTGACTATAAGAAGTATTATTATAAATGTTCATCAAAGTGCAACCTATTTTGGTTACTGGCATAATGTTCTTGTTAAATTGGCATCTAGCGGGCAACAGAAATTATCGTCCCGAAGAAGGTATTGATTGCAGCGGTTGCCGAAACGTCAACAAACAAGCTCAGCTATACCGCTTAGAGAACAGGGTGTCAACTTGGTGCATTCGTCTCACCATAATGCTACTCTCCGGCACTCAATTTTGCGTTTAGTTATACGTTACGTGTGGGATTTTTAGCAAATCTACATGGCAACGGACGCAGGTGAGTCTGCAAGAATAGCACCCACTGTAGTTTGACATGTCCTTTCTAAAGAACCCCGCATATATCCGCATAAAGTGTATACCGGCATAAACTAGAGTCCGTGCTGAATAATTCTGTTGTAAGCTTTAACGACAACGTTGGCCTATTTTTAAAGGTTCGGAAGACAAGGGAACTAATGGCATTGAAAATTGAGTCACTTTCGACCACCCCACTGTTAATTGAACCATAGCGAATATCCGTATAAACCAAGGAGGTTCAATCTAACCTCCTTGGTATAAACCTTCTTATATCACCAGAAAGTACAGTATCTGGCGAACATTGTTGTTGCTGACACTATGGGAGTAACTCCATTCGTTTTCACATAGTTGTCTCCCAAATCGACGCACAAAAATTATAGTGTAACTAACGATGAAAACAGATTTTATCATAAAATGGCATATCAGGGTCAATCACTTTAAGGTCACTGGAAACGCGGTAAGGTACTTCATAACGCTGCAAAATAATACTGGCTTCAAAGGTAGTGAGAAGATATGGCGACCGAAATTACTTAAAAAAAATGGTTGGTTCTGACACCCCACCGTCGAACTTCCAGGAATATCCGCGTGAGCCTTATACCACTTGAACGTAGATTCTCTAGGCTACACTATTGCTTCTGATACTGTGGGTCTATCTTCTTTGAAATTTTCACAGTGAGCTCCGAAGGACGCGTTATTTATGCAGTAGCGTGCGGTACGGCCGTTTAAGGTCATCCGTGGTCGTTGATTTTGAAACCAGTTGAAAAAGCATGTAAGCTTACGACTTTCAATTAGTGATCTGAGATACGAAGACTTATTGGTTGAAAAGCGCCAATTTTTCCCTAATTTTCATTTAGCGTCCGCGATCGGGGAGACTTCGTTCGAATTTCTGGAAAAGCTTTACGGGTCCTGAAACTAGAGTTTTTCAGGGAGCTGACAGTAAAGATTTCGTGATCCTAGCTTGTGTCGTTTTGATAGGGCAGCAGGGTGTGACAGACAGACACATGGACGGACGGACGGACGCCTTTGCGATAGCTAAGACAGGACATTGCATAGCATGCTGCTATGCTGACGCCCAGTAAAAACGATGTAATCTGTATAGCATATAACGATGTCAGTTGACAGCTACGTGCATTCTCACAGAGCTGCATTTGTCTGTACCTTGGGGCAGGGGGGTTAACCCCTATACAAATTGGCTGACACCTTTCCCTCGTGAAGCCTGAAAACAGTTGGTGGAGGTTTACGTCTGCAGTTGGTGTGGAGTGTGGCTTTGTATGCAGCAGCGACGTGAACAATGTGTAAAAAATATCAAAGGGATTGAAGTGTTTAAAATGTGGCTGTGGAAAAAGCTGGGAAAGTTTAGTTGGAAAGCAAATGTCTGTAATTCAGAAATATTGCAAGGAAACCAGATGTATCATCGACACGACTGAACAGCAAAAACACAGATGGATGTGGATGTCTGACATTGGACAGTATAGAAAATCACGTAAACGTCCGTCCGTCCGACCGGCGTCGTTGGGTACGATTGTGGCGTTATGTATGGACCGATCTTCACCAAATTTGGAACATAGCTTCCCTGTTTCATACAGAAAAAAAAGATTTTTAAGCAGTTCCATCCGAAGTAGTATACGCGCATACACAACCATTAATCGACCGTCACTCATAGGTGTCAAGTTTTTTGCATAAACGATTAACGTAGTTGTCGCGAAATAAAGTTGCTTCTAAAAAATATCTGCGTTTTGAAATTTTGTATGCTAGCTATAAAAGTGTCTTTGCACTTCGCTGACACCATCATTCCAAACATGTGCGCGCAGATATAGTTCGACGTGCATGGTTATATTACGCTGGCCTTGAGGTATGCATTTAAAATATGGATATCTTTTTTTTAAAAAGGCCTGCGTTACGAAATTGGTATCTCGCATTATTATTATAACTTGAACATTGTTGATATATAATTTAAAAATAAACTTTTTCATTTTAACCACTCTGGTCTACTATGCTGATTTGCTCATTGATTTCAGCTACACGAACTTTGCTGTAAGCTATAGACATGCATAGGACAGACTCCATGTTCAGTTGAACATTATCTAATGTTTCCCTCAAAACTCACTTGAAACTAGAGTCGCAGACTGCTTTCTGCTCACAACATGTCAGCGGCCTTGGCGTAGACCTCTCTGACCAGATCGGTCTAATGGAAGTTTTATATGTGCCTAATGAAGCAGTCACGCGGCGGTAAATTAGCGTTTGAAAGGCTTAAATCTCACAGTAGCAAGCAGTGGTGTAGCAAGGCTTTGAGGGGCTTGGTTCGACAGTATTTTAGGTACCCCAGTCGCCAAGAATTTTGACCCTTTTTCTGTTTCAGATGACCTTATACCTGCTATTCATGGCAGAATGCTTTACTGCGAACGTAAGAAAATCACAACGCTTACGCATTTTACTCTTAGTTTTTTTTTTAATTTAGTCAGTATTCCATCATTTTCTTGCCTAATTTTTGTGTCGTTTCTACGGCGATCATCTATATAGCAATGTATACAGAGAGACCACACACAGAGAGGCGCGCGTGTGGCGTGCTGTGAAGGTGAGAGTGGTGAGACACAGTTGTTAGTTATAGCACGTCGATAAACACAAAATGTCATGTAATGAAGGCTGACAGCTGCCGACCAACGAACATACCATGCCGTGTTCGAGAGGTCTGCAGACAGTAGCCTAATCAGCTTCCTATCTTCATCAGTCAGAAGTAAATTTACAATAAAGCGATTATTCAGCATGCCAAGCGTTACATGTGTTACTTTAACGTCAAGCGTTAAGCAGCGTTACTTAAAAATCGGTATTCAGAAACCGGTATTGTTTTACAAGATATCGTAGCAATTAGACTAAGGTGTGATGTCATCTGTAGTTTACAACTGTTTGTTGAAAATCGCTAAATATTTGATAAACCTATAACGCAAAATTGGCGGCGTACTTTTGCATCGTGCTGTATATACGCAACTTTAATGTTCACGAGAATTTGCTGATATACTGGAATAACTGGAAATGTCACATGCAACTGCATTTTGGCTATGAAAAAGCCACTTCGCATTTTAATTCTAATGTACCTGTTTTTCCGAAACAATTGATCCCGTTAGTGTTTTATTATTATTTCCATAATTACCAGAAACTTGCAAAATTCCTTTTCGGTTTTATCGTCCGTGTTCGCAATTTTACAAGCAAAATTTTCACCATCAAGACATAATTAAACCGGTGACTGCTGGAAAAAACGCGCGAGCTGGAAAGTGACCAGTAAGTAAAGAAACGTTCGAATGCTAAGTTATGCGGTCGTTGAACGTGTCTGAAGTAATATGGAAGGAATGTCTGTCGTATGAAATGTCTTTCAGCCTTGTCCAGGTACGCCAGCAGACAAATGTGAACAATCTGAACAGGCTTCTGGGAAAACTAGTTTCAGGTTTTTGTGCGGTGTACTTCGACTATCCATGATACGATACCGCTTAATTAGTGATTCAGTGATTGCACTTTCACCATTCAACCAGCTGTTTATTCACTGGTCCCTTTTCAGCTTATGCGGCTTTGTCTAGCGGATTTCTGTTGATGTTTCGGTTAGAAAAAAAATTTCATTTGTATAGCTGTGAGCACGATCGATATAAACGAGAATACAATCTGTGAACTCGAGATTCGTGAATAATTGATTGAATATGTACATCATTGTTGATAGCATGCGTGCAAAGATTTTGATCTCACGTCTAAGAAAACGGTATAAAAAGTTTGTTAATTTTAGGCAGTGAACTGTGAGTCAAAAAAGTAAGCGTAATATTGAGCGATGTTTGTTCAAGTCCCTCCGCGCCGTGCCCCTGCCCCCCCGCCGCCCAAAATGATTGATCGCTGCCTATGACCGTGTGGAATTTCGTGTTTGAGGTGACTGGCGAACACGTGTGCGTTGCATGTAAAATTCGATTTTCATTCGGGTCCATATTTTGTCGCCGAAGATCCTGCGAGAGGTGTATGTATTTTGCCGCTAGTGTGTGTATGTTTTGATTGATCGACTTCTACAGCTGCGAATAATTCGCCGTGCTGCGGCGTTTGGCTGCTGAGGCTCATATTGGTGATGATTTGATAGAATTTGTGCAAATGAGTTGCTAACGAAGCAGTAGGTAACAAGACTGGTACAGATACCCCACGGCAAAAGCCCACCTACATAGGGGTTTTATCGTAAGTGGGGTTTTGTCACTAACATAGGCATATTAGGTTTTCAATCAATCAGAAATTTTTAGAGCTGCCATAATAGTAATAACAACCAGAAAATCCGCTGGTTAGTTAGGTTTGTTAGTGTCCGGGAAACAACCAGGAAAAGATTTTCCAATGAGGTGCGTTTTGAGTCCTTTCATCGAAGAAAAACTCCTTCGACATAACCCTTGCGACAAAACCTGACCCACGTAGGGGTTTTTTGTCATAGTGAGTGAGTAGTTTCTTAACGGCACATCAGCACAAAATAGGCCATTTCAGTGCCATGGTTGTTGTCATAGATGGGGTTTCGTCGTCAACGTGGGGGAATGTGTCGTAGGGGGTGCCTTATCGTGGGAGTGTTTGACTGCTGAGTCTCGTAATAAGCAAGCTGTCGTATGTGTGTGTGTGTGTGTGTGTGTGTGTGTGTGCTATAGTTGACGCCGTCGTCGTCGGCAGGATTAGATCTGTCTGCGGTCAGTGGTCGGTGTGTGATTGGGTCACGTGACATCACAGCTTGCAGGTGCGCTCACGAGATGCGTCTAAGCATGACGGCGTGTCAGCTGGGTGTCTGGTGTCTCAGCGCCGTGCCCGTTCTGCTGGTCAGCGTCGTCGCCAGTCTAGCGGCTGCTGATGCTGACACTGCCAGCGACCGCCACGACGCCGCAGTCGCCGCCGACGTTCATCACTCCGCTGACAGGTAACTAACTGTTCCGTGCTCCCACGCAATGTTTTGTCACCGCACGCACGCACGCATAAAGGTCAAAAGGTCATACGTGTGACTGTGTGTGTGTGCTCAGTGTTGCTGTTCGCAATGCAGTGCGAGTCTGACATATTTTCACTGTTGGTCAAGTCGAGTGTTTTTCGTTGTGCTCGAGCTGCTGTGTCAGATGACGTATGGAATACAGTTTTTTTTTGTATTTTAGAATTGCGTCAGGCGTCAATTCTATACTTTGCAGCTGTTCTCGCGTTCTCATTAGTTCCATGTGCATGTACTGATTTTGAGTTTAGATTTTTCATTATTTTATTATAAAATAAGTAAGTAGCTGTTCGTGGAAACCCATCTGAGCGCTATTTATAGCGTCATCTGCCATGTGAAACAAAGTTTTGAACAGTTCAAAGACTTTAAATATGACTACTACAGACGTTTTGGTTTGATTAAGGCTGCTGCGCGTCGTGACTTATTTGCGTCCCAAGGTCCCCGTGTCCTTCCGTGACCTTGGAAACCAAGACAATTACGGCGTCTAAGAAAGAATACGCATATCAGGCTGTCGTTCGCTTTCCGCCGATCTGGCGTTTAATAATCACAGTACGCTCAACAACGCAGTAATCATATGATTATATTCGAATCACTCATTTCGACAGCTGACTCTTGTCGTAGATACGAGACAGTTGGTAGCACCCCACGTCTCTGTTCATCGACGTCTGTTGCTCTTTTCTGGTGTGTATCGCTTACTTGATCAACCGATGAGTTGACCGGCTGTTTGTTGCTAATGCGCATTACGGGTTTTTTTAGAACGTTTTACAACGTTATGCGCTGTATAAATTTATGTTTTACCTACAGTACTTAGTTACTTAATGAAGCCTGCAGATATGTTGCTAGTGAGTTGGAGAACCGTTGTGTCGTTGTCTTTGAGTGTTTGGGTGGTATGACGCAACTAACCGATGACGAATGGCATTGTCATCGTGAGAACACCTGCATCGTCTCACAACCCAGCCAGCCAGCCGCGCGTCCCGCCAAGCAACGAGCTGCTCGTGGCATTAATGATTAATGACGTTGAGCGACTGTGAGTCGACGACGCTCGCCAGTCGCTTCTCGGCTTCTAATCAGTGAATTTCTATGCTGGTCGCGCCGCGGCCGCAGCTCGGACGGTCGTTCGGTCGCTCGACGGATACGACTGCAGTGCTGATGGTGGCCTCGCAAGTGCGTGCTGTGTTTGCTGCTCGGTGCAGACAGTCGGCTGCGCGGCCTGCCGCCGCCGCCATTTGTCATACATTTCTGCAAGCGTCACGCCACTCTGAGCTCGCCACTGACCCTCGCCAGCATACAGGAAGCACGACTGCCGCCCGCCCTGGCATCAATGAATCTCGGCTTACTGCACGACCGTTGTTATTGGATCTCCATCCGTGACTGCTTGCTTGCACTCTCTGACCAGCTCGCTCATACAGTAGCTCGCTGATGCTGGCTAGAGTTGCACGCCGTATCAGTTATGTCCGATGTCGATAATCTATGCTTTCCGTCTTATGCATGACAAATGTCAGGTTTATTACAATATCTTCCGCAGCCTCTGCTCCTATCTTCAGCTTCACTCTTCATGTTCTCATAATCCTTGCTGATGATGTCGATGTAGATATTTATAGATGCCCGGTCGGCTGGCAGTCTTACTTCCTGTGTTTTGTTGCTCTGTTCAACGTACTCCCGTTATGCTACGTGACAGTGACTGATTTATGCCCGAAGGTATAAGTTTGCGTTGTCCTTCGATTAAAATTAAAATTTGTAGCGCGGTCGTTTAAGTCAGTAAGCCAATGTGTATCTATAGAACGCACGATGAGGTGCAAGGTTTGGAATATATAGGTCTTTAAGAAGACGGGAGACCTAGATCATGGTAACGGTTGTGACTTGTGAGTTGGCGACAAAAACAGCCTATTCTAGCACTGGTGCGAATGTCCAGAGAAAGGGTATTCCAAAAGTTGGGAGCAACGACGAACCATTGTTATTTGTGTTGCCGCCATCGACTGCTGCATGCTACGGTCGGTTGTGTCCGACGACGATTTCGATGCCGCGCGTTAAACAGACGTCAATTTACGGCCTTGACGATGGCTCCCTCGTTGCCAATGTGCGGTCGACTTTCACCGGCCAACAAGCACTGGCTGCATTCCCTGGACCGTGGACGTTGTCGCTGGACTTCCGGTTGAGCGCGTCACATCGACGACAAATTCGTCGCTGACGCCAAGAGGGCGTCGCGACGTGAGATTGCCTCATTGCCGGTCAGTGGCCGGCGGCCGATCAACGATCACTAAATGTCAACAGCATGCACGGCCGTCCGCGCGGCCTCAACGATTCCAGCATTACAGCTCGCAGCATCAACACGTTACAGACAATGCTCACCAGCATCATACTCAACAAACCATCTACTTACTTACTTATTGGGTCAAAGCAAACGGAAGACACAGACCAAAACCTCATTCGATACTGCCACTCACTTTGATAATGCATCCCGCACTCGTATGTACCGAACTAACGGTATACTGGTGGACAAGATCAACATCAACCAATTTAATCGACGATCAATCAAGTATGCATTGAAAAACCGGCCCTACGTCTGGATAAAAAGTCTGCATTATGTTCATACAAGAGAGGCTGCAGTAGGGCTAAATAATAAATCACTTTTTATGAACACAAGTGGCATAAACATTGTCAATAATTGCCAAGAGTATTCCTATTTTCCTATTATATTTTTATACATTTCACTGTTGAACTATCAAAAAGTGTTTTAATATAAAATGAAATGTGAACACACGACTGGAAGACCTCGGAGAGCACAAACATTTGCCACCGGACGAAAACAACATTGTTAATACAGTCTGCAGTAGGCCTATATATCCGTTAAATATTTCTGCATCGGGATCTAGATCCCGGTCACGATCCTCTTAAGCGTCAAAATTTGACCTTAGGTCATGACTCACCCCTTAATATTTTTATTAGAATCTGTTCGTAACTGTTTGAGTAATCTATAGCAGACAAGCGGGCAATCAGGAAAACAAATACAGCGGAAGTGATAAATGTGGATAATTTGCACTGCGACACTGTTATCTGCAAACTGCTCTTGAGGCGCTGTAGCTGAGCGCAAGGCAGTGGTGGTTATAATCCCAAATAAAACTGTTGCCACAATTGTTTATTTGTCACGTAACCACCGCCTTAGCGAGGAAGCTGATTAGTTTTTACGCGCCACAGCTGTACCGGCAGGTACTGCTGAGGCGCGTATTAGCTATGGGAATTCTGTCTGTCCGTCCGTCTGTCACGACCCGGTGGTATACCAAGCCCAGGTGAGATAGAGACTCCAAGTCTTCACCATATGATAGCCGAGAGTCTCTAGTTTCTAATGAGGTAATTTGGTGCCGCTGGGTGAGGAGGTTCCCCTCGAACGAGGGCATCAAAGAGGGGTACCCCCCCTTAGAAATCGTCATTTTACCACTATTGGCTCATCTAGCGTGAAAACGGTTGCAGATAGACGCAGACTTGCTGCGTATCATAGCAACCACTGCCGACGAGCTTTCCAGTGGCACCAACATCGATGACCTTGAATGACCCTGAACCCCCAAAATAGGGGTTTTTAGTGAATTTTTAGCGATTTTAGACTGCAATACACATTTGAATTGCGCCGAAACCGTTCAAGATAGACCAGGACAGCCTGCGTATGAAATGTTCGGCATTAAACGTAGATTTCAACGGTGTAAGGCTTGACCCCCTAGCTTCAAGGAGTCCTTCGTACGAGCGCATCGAATTTGGGTACCCCCTTGAAAACGTGCGATTTCTGCTACTGTCGACTAATCTAGGACGAGAATGGTTGTAGATAGACACAGACTTGCTGCGCATCATAACAAGCACTGCCGACGGGCTTTCCAGTGGTACCAACATCGATGACCTTGAACGACCTTGAACCCCAAAAATAGGGGTTTTAAGTGATTTTT